>Ga0316204_10011955_pt1 | contig 10720 bp, 9 predicted proteins | sample 6monrhotite_MG_2_FD_205661 | JGI IMG/M metagenome (GOLD analysis project Ga0316204, IMG submission 205661) | Microbial mat bacterial communities from mineral coupon in-situ incubated in ocean water Damariscotta River, Maine, United States -... | ecosystem: Environmental > Aquatic > Marine >... | reverse complement strand
GTTGCGCGCGGTCGTTTCGGGCGATTCTTGCTGATCGTGCTAGAGATACGGCGGCCAATTTGGGAGATCATGCGCGGGTCGCCGCCGTAATCCGACCATGAACGATCACACCTCTGGTCCACTGGAAACGCTTTGCCTGGATCTGGCTGAATCGCCAGAACGCGTGGTCGCGCGCTCGGCAGATGGAGAGCACAGCGCGATCGGCTTTCTAGCTCTGGTTAGGGCGTGGGCTGTGGCGTTCAAGCAATCGCCGGGTGCCAGCTATGCGCTGTATATGGAAGACAGCTACCAGTTCGCGGCCGCGTTGCTGGGCGGTTGGCAGGCGGGCAAGACGCTGTGGCTGCCGGGCGATGTGCTGCCGAGCACGCTGGCGAATCTGGCTAAGCGGGTGCATGGCTTGGCCGGCGAGCTGCCGCCGACGCGGGATTTGCCGCGTTTGACGGTGGCGTCAGTTCGGCAGTCGGTCTCACCTGAGTTTGAATTGGCGACGTTGGACGCCGATCGCTGCCAATTGCAGCTGTTCACCTCCGGGTCCAGCGGTGAGCCGGTAGCGGTGGCCAAGCGTCTGCGCCAGTTGCAGAACGAGGTGACGTCGCTGCAGCAGCAGTTTGGCGATGAAGTAGCCGATACCTACGTGGCGGGTACGGTTTCGCATCAGCACATTTATGGACTGCTGTTTCGCGTGTTGTGGCCGCTGGCCAGCGGGCGGGTGTTTGCTGCGCGGCGGCTGGAATACCCGGAAGAAATTGCGGCGCTGGGCGATTGCGCAGTGACGCTGATCGCCAGTCCGGCCCATCTCAAGCGCCTGCCTGATGCGCTCGACTGGCGCGCTTGCGCGAAGTCGATGCGGGCCTGTTTCTCTTCTGGCGGTCCCTTGCCGGTGGGCGCGGCGCAATCGGTGTTGCGGCTGTGGCAGCGGGCGCCGATAGAGGTTTATGGCAGCACTGAGACCGGCGGTATCGGTTGGCGCCAATATGGACCCGGCTGCGCGGCCTGGCAGCCGCTGCCGAGCGTGGAATGGCAGGTGGAAGCGGGCGCGCTGCAGGTGCGGTCGACCCATCTGCCCGATGAGCACTGGTATCAGACTGAGGATCGGGCGGTTGCCGCCGGCGCCGGCGGCTTTGAGCTGCTGGGCCGAGCTGACCGTATCTACAAGCTGGAAGAACGGCGGATTTCGCTCACCGCGATCGAACAGCGGCTGCTGGCTAGCGATCATCTAACCGAGGCCAAGGTGCTAGTGCTGCCGGGCGCGCGTTCGCTGATTGCGGTGGTGGCGGTGGCTAGTGCGCAGGGTCAGGCGCTGCTAGATGCTGAGGGTAAGCGACCGCTGGTACTGCTGCTACGCGAATGGCTGCGCGGCGTGGTGGATCCGATCGCCAACCCGCGGCGCTGGCGATTCGTCGATTCGCTGCCGGCCGATGCTCAGGGCAAGAGCTCGCAAGCACGGTTGGCTGCGCTGTTCAGACCCATCCGGCCCGAGCCCCGCTGGCTAGAACGCGAAAATCATAGCGCTCAGTTGGAGCTAACGGTTGCTCCCGATCTGGCCCACTTCGAAGGCCATTTCCCCGGTACGCCGGTGTTGCCCGGCGTCGCCATGCTGGATTGGGCGATGCACTACGGCGCGGAGGCCTTTGCGCTGCAGCCGCACTGCCTGCAGATGGACGTGCTGAAGTTTCAGCAGATCGTCCGACCCGGCGCTGAGCTGTCGTTAACCCTGCAGTGGAACGCCGAGCGCGGCGTGATGAGTTTCAGCTTCATCAGCGGCGAGCAGAGACACGCTAGCGGTCGTTTTCGGATGAGTCACCCCAGTGAGAGTGCCGAATGAGCGAGCAGCAAACCGTCGTCGTTATTCCGGTTTACAACCATGCCCACGCGATCGTTGGCCTAGTCGAGCGCATCGCGGTGCACGGTCTGCCGTGCCTGTTGGTCGATGACGGTTCGGGGGCGGAATGCGCGACCGTGCTGGACCAGCTAGCCGCGCAGCGTGAGAGCGTCAATCTGGTGCGCTTGTCGCCCAATCAGGGCAAGGGCGCCGCGGTGATGGCGGGCATGCGTGAGGCGGGCCGGCTGGGCTACAGCCACGTGCTGCAAATCGATGCCGATGGCCAGCACGACAGCGACGATATCCCCGGATTTCTGGCCGACTCCAAGCGGTGGCCAGCCGATGTGATCGGCGGCAGCCCGATCTACGACGAGTCGGTTCCCAAGGGCCGGCTTTACGGTCGCTATCTAACCCACGTTTGGGTTTGGATCAACACGCTGTCGCTGCAGATCAAAGATTCGATGTGCGGCTTTCGGGTCTACCCGCTGGAAGCGACGCTGGCCCTGCTGGATCGCGCCAATCTGGGTAAGCGAATGGACTTTGACGTGGAGATACTCGTTCGCCTGCACTGGGCCGGCGTGCGCGTACGCGATCGGCCGACACGAGTGATTTACCCAGAAGATGGCGTTTCGCATTTCCAGGTTTGGCGCGACAACGCGCGCATTTCCAAGATGCACACCAAGCTGTTTTTCGGCATGCTGCTGCGTTCGCCTACGCTGCTGCTGCGCAAATTCAGATCCGCATGAAGGGCAAGCACTGGGCCAATTTGGGCGAGAGCACCTTCGTCGGCGGTATTTGGTTCATGTACGGGGTGAACCGGCTGCTGGGGCGCGGGCCATTCTTGCTGTTTTTGTACCCGGTGGTGTTTTATTACTGGCTGGTGCGCTCGACCGCGCGCAAAGCGTCGATGGAATACCTCAGCCGTCTGCACGGCAGTCAGCAGGTATTCGATCGTGAGCCCGGCATCCGCCACAGCCTGCGCCATTTCGGACTGTTCGCGCAGACCCTGCTGGATAAGCTGCTGGCCATAGGCGGCCACTATTCCCGCGGACGGTTGCAGTTCAGCGGCCACGAGGCGCTGCTAGCGGCGCAGGCGGAAGGGCGGGGCTCGGTAATCATGACCGCGCACATGGGCTGTCTGGAACTGCTGCAGACCGCGGCCGGCTGGCGCGAGGGGCTGCGGCTGACGATCCTGGTGCATACCGGTCACGCCGAGCGCTTCAACCGCATCCTCGAACGGATCAACCCGGATGTGAAAGTGCGCCTGATGCAGGTGGAAGACTTCTCGCCCGCTACCGCCATGCTGCTGGCCGATCGGATCGAGAAAGGTGAACACATCGCGATCGCCGGCGATCGCGTGCCGCTGAACAGCGAGCGCACGGTGGAGGCTGAATTTCTTGGCCATTCAGCGCAGTTTCCGGCCGGACCGTATTTGATAGCGTCGGTACTGCGCTGTCCGGTGTTCCTGTTGGCTTGCGTACACTCCGGTTCAGGCTATAGCGTTCACATTGAGCCGTTGGCCGAGCGCATGGTGTTGCCGCGGGCCGATCGCCAGGGGGCGATGGTGAAATACGCTGCAGATTACGCGCGGTGGCTGGAAGGCTGCCTGCGCCAGTCACCCTATGACTGGTTCAATTTCTTTCCGTTTTGGGATCAAGGTCGCTATGCAAGCTCCGCCGAATGATCGGCTCCATGCGCCGCGCCAGCTGATTATCGACGGCACGCCGTTGTGTATCGAAGACGTGGTGGCGGTGGCTAGACGCCATGCCACGGTTGGCCTATCAACCGATCCCGCCTTTCGCACGCGGATTAATCGCGGCGCGGAGTTTGTGGATCGGCTGATCCGCGAAGACGGCGTTGTTTACGGGGTGAGCACCGGCTATGGCGATTCCTGCACAGTCAATATCCCGCCAGCGCTGATCGCCGAGCTGCCGCATCGGTTATATACCTATCACGGCTGCGGTTTGGGCCAGATGCTCAGTCCCGAACAGACGCGTGCGGTTCTGATCGTGCGCATTTGCTCGCTGGCGCAGGGCATGTCGGGAGTTAGTTGGGGGTTGCTGGCGCAGTTGCAGGCGCTGTTACAGCACGACATATTGCCGTTGATTCCGGCCGAAGGCTCGGTTGGTGCCAGCGGCGATCTAACCCCGTTGTCCTACATCGCTGCGGTGCTTTGCGGCGAGCGCGAGGTGTGGCATCAGGAGCGCAAGATGCCTGCGGCTGAGGCGCTGGCGCTGCATGATCTGCAGCCGCTCCAGCTGCGGCCGAAGGAAGGTTTGGCGATCATGAACGGCACAGCGGTGATGACCGCGCTGGCCTGTTTAGCCTTCGATCACGCCGACTACTTGGGCCGCTTGGCAACACGAATTACCGGCTTTAACGTGCTGGCGAGCGCTGGCAACGCCCATCATTACGACGAGACGCTATTTGCGGCCAAGCCGCATCCGGGTTTGCAGCGCGTGGCCGCCCGTTTGCGCACCGATCTGGCCAGCGATCGGCCGCCGCGCAATGAGCAGCGGCTGCAGGATCGTTATTCGCTGCGCTGCGCGCCGCATGTCATTGGCGTGCTGGAAGATGCGCTGCCCTGGCTGCGCAGCTCGATAGAAAACGAGCTCAACAGCGCCAACGACAACCCGCTGATTGACGCCGAGCAGGAGATGGTGCTGCACGGCGGACATTTCTACGGCGGCCATATCGCCTTCGCGATGGACTCGTTGAAGAATGCGGTGGCCAATATCGCCGACTTACTGGATAGGCAAATGGCGCTGCTAGTCGATGCTCGCTACAGCCACGGCCTGCCGGCCAATCTCAGCGGCGCCAGCGGACCGCGCGCGGCGATTAGCCACGGTTTGAAGGCGCTGCAGATTTCGGCGTCGGCGTGGACTGCAGAGGCCCTGAAGCTAACTATGCCGGCCTCGGTTTTCTCGCGCTCGACTGAATGCCACAACCAAGACAAAGTGAGCATGGGCACGATTTCCGCCCGCGATTGCCTGCGCGTGATCGAGCTCACCGAGCAGGTCGCAGCGGCGCTGCTGATCACCAATCGGCAGGGCATAGGTCTGCGTCGCAAGCAGGCGGCGGACGGGTTAGCCCGAAAATTTCATGAGCCTACTACTGCGACCGCCGATCTTCGCGCCGTCGCGCGATCTGCTCCCTCCGATCAGCTCGACGTAGAAAAAACTACGCCTTCACCGCTCTCCAGTCCGCGGACCGCACGACGACACCCCCATCTGTTATCGAAAGCGGGCGACGCCCTCGCTACGAAGGCTGATGAAATTTCCGGGCTATCCATGACCCCACCGCTGGAAGAAATGTACGCCGATCTGCAGCAGCGCCTGCCGCTGGTGGTCGAGGATCGCGCGTTGGATACCGAGCTGCGTCAGCTGCTGCAGGCAATCGAGAGCCAGGCCTGGAGTTTGTATGAGTGAGACGCAGGTGCCGGACTTAAGCCACAGCATCGAGCTGAGCCCGGCTTTCCATGATCTGGACCCGATGCAGATCGTTTGGCACGGCCACTACTTGAAATACATGGAGCTGGTGCGCTGCGCGCTGCTGGAGCGCTTCGATTACGACTATCCGCAGATGGCCGATTCCGGATACGCCTGGCCAATCGTAGACTTGCGCACCAAGTACGTGCGCTCGGCGCGCTACGGCCAGCGGCTCAAGCTGCACGCCGAGATCGTCGAGTGGGAGTATCGACTGAAGATCAAGTACATCATCAGCGACGTGGAGAGCGGCGAAGTACTGACCCGCGCACACACCGTGCAGGTGGCTGTGGACTTGGCCACCGGCGAGATGAGCTACGTCTCTCCGTCGGTGTTGAGCGAACGGCTGGGCGTGTAGATGGCGATTCGGTTGCTGCTAACGCTGTTCGCGCTGTGGGTAGTGCCCGTGCCGGCCGCAGAAGCGACCGACCCGGCACTGGCGGAAATCAGCGCGCAGCTCTCATCCAGCGCGGTTCTCCGCGGCCAGTTTCAGCAAAGTAAGCAGATCGAAGGATTTCGCAATCCGCTGCGCTCGAGCGGGCGCTTAGTAATGGCGCGCGAGCACGGCGTTATCTGGGAAACCCAGTCGCCGTTTCCCTCGACCATCGTTTTGAGCCAGGACCAGTTGCTCAGCGTCGATACGCAGGGCAACGCCAAGGTGTTGCTGAGCGGCGCTGACTCTGGCGCGATGGGCGCGGTGCACGGTTTGCTGATGGCGCTAATCGTCGGCGACTTCGCGCAGCTCAGCGCGCAGTTTGCGATCGAAGTTCAGCCCAGTGATCAGGGTTGGGCACTGTTACTGACGCCGACCGACCCGGCGCTGCAGCAGGCCTTCGCTCAGATCGAGCTGAGCGGCGATGAGTTTGTGCGCCAGGTGCGCATGCGCGAATCCAGCGGCGACCGCAGCGTGATTGATTTCGGCGAGCTGCAAACCCTGCCGGAGCAGCTCAGCGCCGCCGAGGCGCAGCTGTTTGACTAGCTCCCAGCGCCAGCGAGTGTGGCCGATACTAGCCCTAGTCTGGGCCGCACTGGTGCTGGCTCTAACTTGGCAGCAGGTGACGTTTTGGCGCGCACCGGCGCTGGATACCGACGTCATGGCCCTGCTGCCGGGTGAGGCACAGGATTCGCTGTTAGCGACAGCGAGCGAGCAGATCGCCGCCAGCGCGACGCGACAAGTGGTGGTGTTGGTAGGTGGCGCGGAGTGGGCGCAAGTGGGTGCCGCGGCTCAGGCCTTCGATCAGACCGTCGCGGCTGAGCCGGGGGCGCTGTCGCCTCAGGCATTGGAGCCAAAGGCGCTTAACGAAGCGCTGGATTACTACCGACCGCAGCAGATCGCCCTGCTGACCCCGCAGCAGCGCCAGCAGCTACCCGACAGCGATGTGGCGGAACTGACCCAGTCTTCCCTGGCGCGGCTCTATGCGCCTGGGCCGTCCGGTGGGCTGGTTTCGTGGCGCGATGATCCGCTGAACTTGTGGTCGGCCTGGTGGCAGGAACGGGCTGGTGCGATCGGGCTGCGTGACGGATTGGTGGCGCTGCAGGCCGACGACAAGCACTGGGCGGTGCTGCGCTACGAGTCGCTGCAGTCGGCCTTTCGTTTCGATGGCAGCGAGCACATTGCTGATCTGTTGGCGCGCGCTGGCGCCGCGGCGACCGTGGCCAGCCAGGGGTCAATCGAGATTGTTCACGGCGGGGTGCCGCTGCATGCCGAGGCCGCCGCAGCACGAGCCAACTGGGAGGTCAACACCATCGGTTTGGGCTCCCTAGCGGCCGTGGTGCTGCTGGTCTGGTGCGCCTTTAGACGCCTGCGACCGCTGCTGCTGGTAGCGTTGTCGTTGGGCATAGGGATGGCCGCCGGCGTCGCGGTGACCGCGCTGCTGTATGGCCAAGTGCATCTGCTGACGCTGATATTCGGCGCCAGTCTGGTCGGCGTGGCCGAGGACTACGGCATTCACTACTACGCCAGTCGGCAACGTTCGCCGGAGCAGCCGCCGAGGTCGATGATGCGTCATTTGCTGCCGGGATTGGCGCTAGCGCTGGTGACCTCGGTGCTGGCCTATTTGGCCCTCGGCTTAGCGCCGTTTCCGGGTCTGCGGCAAATGGCGGTGTTCTCCGCGGCAGGGTTGACGGCAGCCTTTTTGACCGTGGTGCTGTGGTTTCCCTGGCTAGATCGCGCGGCGCCCCGGCGTAGCGGATTTGCCGAGGCGATTGCCGGCAGTCTGCAGCGCTGGCCACGGATACGCGGGCGGCGTGGTCTGGTCGTCATGCTGGGTTTGCTGTTGATCATCGGCGGCGGGTTGGCGCAGCTGCGGGTTGATGATTCGCTGCGCAGTCTGCGCAGCTCGCCGCCGGACTTGCTGGCCAGCGAGCAGGCCATCGCTAGTGTGCTCGGTTTGCCCAGTCCGGCGCAGTTCTATCTGATTCAGGCGACGGACGAGCAAGAATTGCTGCAGCGCGAGGAAGCACTGACCGACGTGCTGCAGTCGCTGGTTGATGAAGGCGAACTGGCTGGTTTTGAGGCGGTATCGCAGTGGCTGCCGTCGATTGCCAGGCAGCGCGCGGATGCGGCGCTGCGCCTGCCGATAGAGAATGAAGTTCGCGCTCAGGCCGGGGCACTGTTGGGTGAGCACCTAAGCGTGCCTGTCAGTGATCAGGCCGAACCACTGCAGCCAGCCGATTGGCTGCAGCTGCAGATCGCCGAGCCGCTGCGTGCGCTGTGGCTGGGTGTGATCGACGGTCAGCAAGGCAGCGTGGTGATGCTTAGCGGGCTTAGCCGCGATTCGGATCTCGACGCGCTGGCTTCTATCGCCACCGAATTAGAGGGTGTGCGCTGGGTGAATCGCAGCGCGGAGATCGGTGGCCTGCTCGGCCACTATCGGGAGATGATGACCGGACTGGCGCTGCTGGGCTATCTCGCTGTCGCGATGGCGCTGCAGTGGCGCTTCGGTCGGCGAGCGTGGCGGGCGCTGCTGCCGACCGCGCTGGCTGCGCTGCTCAGCGTTGCCTTGTTGGGCTGGATTGGTGAGCCTTTTCAGCTATTTAGCGTGCTGGCCCAGCTGCTGCTGTTGGGTATAGGCGTTGATTACGGCATCTTCTTGTTCGAGCATCGCGAAGATCCGGCGAGTTGGCTGGCGATTAACGTGGGCGCTGCGAGTACGCTGCTGGCTTTCGGCTTGCTGAGCCTGTCGACCACGCCGGCTCTGCGCAGCTTTGGGCTTAGCCTGCTGTTTGGCATTGCCCTGGTTTGGATGTTGTCACCGTGTTTCCGTCCCCAGTCCACCGAGTAGAAAGATGCGTCAGGAATCCACTGAGATCTTAATCATCGGCGCCGGCCCTTCGGGTGCGGTCGCCGCGGCCCTGCTGCGGCAACAGGGGCGGCAGGTGTTGATCGTCGAAAAGGAGCAGTTTCCACGCTTTTCGATCGGCGAGAGCCTGCTGCCGCAGAGCATGGTGTATCTGGAGCAGGCGGGCATGCTGCAGGCCGTGGTAGAAGCCGGATTCCAACACAAGAACGGCGCCAGTTTCGCCCGCGGTGCAGAGCGTACGCAGTTCGACTTTCGGGACAAATTCAGTCCCGGCTGGGGCACCACCTATCAGGTACAGCGGGCTGATTTCGATCAGCTGTTGGCTGATCAGGCAGCGGCAGCGGGTGCCGAGGTGCGCTATCGGCATGAGGTGCAGTTGGTGGAATTCAGCGACGAAGCCGCCACCGTGACGGTTAAGCCTGCGGAGGGCGACGACTATCAAGTCAGCGCCCAGTTCCTACTCGATGCCAGCGGCTTCGCGCGCATTCTGCCGCGGCTACTCGACCTGGAGACGCCGTCTAACTTTCCACCACGCGGGGCGATTTTCACTCACCTGGAAGACCGGATGACTCTAGGTAGTTTTGACCGCAACAAAATTCTGATCACGGTGCATCCGCAGCATCACGACGTTTGGTACTGGACCATTCCCTTCTCCGACGGACGCTGTTCGCAGGGCGTGGTTGCCGAACCCGAGTTCTTGCAGCGCTACGCCGGCGATCCGCTGCAGCGGCTGCAGGCCATCGTCGGCGAAGATCCGGGGTTGAGCACGGTCCTGGCCAACGCCGAGTGGGACACACCGGCGCGGCAGATCGTCGGTTACTCGGCGAACGTGAAATCGCTGTGGGGTCCGCGCTACGCGTTGCTGGGCAATGCCGGCGAGTTTCTCGATCCGGTGTTTTCATCGGGCGTGACCATCGCCTTTAAGTCAGCTAGCTTGGCCGCAGCCTGTTTGCAGCGGCAGTTCGACGGTGTAGCCGTGGACTGGGAAGCTGAGTTTTCCAAGCCGCTGCGTGCTGGCGTCGATACCTTCCGCACCATCGTCGAGGCCTGGTACTCGGGCTCGTTCCAGAACGTCATTTTTCATCCGCGGCCCTCGCCTGAAATTCGCCGCAAGGTTTGCTCCATCTTGGCCGGTTACGCTTGGGACCTAAACAACCCCTACGTCGCTGAAACCAAGCGCCGACTGGCGACACTGGAGGAAGTGTGCGCGCCCTAGCGAGCGACTTTCGCGCAGTCGCGTGCTGGCTTGGCGCAGGCGTTGCGCTGTCGGCGTTGACCGCATGTGGCGCGGCGGGAACGCGTGGCCCTGGCTCAGCTCAGATGCCTCTGTTGCGGCTGCAGCCAGCGGCTTTGGGTCAGGAATTAGCGCTACAGCAGCGCCTCACTTTTACTCGTCAAAACGGCAACGATCAGATCGATGCGCTGCTGGAGGTGGATGCCAGCCAGGTGCGGCTGTTGCTGCACCAGGCCGGGCAAAGTGCGTTACGCCTGTTGTGGGACGGCAGTGCACTAACCGAGACGCGCGCTGATTGGCTACCGGCTGAGCTGAGCGCCGAACGTGTGCTGTCGGACCTGCAGCTGACCTATTGGCCGCCGGCGAGTATTCGCGCATCGCTGCCGCCTGACTGGACGCTGCAGACGGATGCGGCGCAGCGTGCGTTGAGCTATCGCGGCGACTTGGTGGTGAGCATCGAACTGCTGACTCCGCAGCGTGCTCGGTTGACCCAACATCGCTACGGCTACGTGCTGGAGATCAACTCGGTAGAGGTCGCGCCGTGAGCCGGGTTTATCTCAATCAACTCGGCATCGTTTGCGCGTTGGGTGTGGGCAAGCGTGAGGTGGCCTCGCGGCTGTTTCAATCGGATCAGCCGGGCGGACTTATCCTGGACGCGGCATTGCTGCCTGAGCGGCAACTCATGCTGGGCAGAGTAACCACCGGGGTACCCAACCTTGCCCACCTGCCAACGTCGATGCAGGGTCGCAACAACGCTCTGCTGCAGCTAGCGCTAGAGCAGATCCGTGGGCAAGTTGATGCCGCAGTGGAGAAGTACGGGCGCAACCGAGTCGGCGTGATACTGGGCACCAGCACCTCCGGAGTGGCCGAAAGCGAG
>Ga0316204_10011954_pt1 | contig 10720 bp, 9 predicted proteins | sample 6monrhotite_MG_2_FD_205661 | JGI IMG/M metagenome (GOLD analysis project Ga0316204, IMG submission 205661) | Microbial mat bacterial communities from mineral coupon in-situ incubated in ocean water Damariscotta River, Maine, United States -... | ecosystem: Environmental > Aquatic > Marine >... | reverse complement strand
ATCAGGTTAATTATTGATCTATAAAAATATTGTAAAAATCAGCTGATAATATGAATCAAGTCTGAACAGAATATTTTTCATTCAGGAAAAATTCATACACTCTCCTTAGAATTAATCACGTTACATTAATTTGGAGAAAGACCATGAAACCGACTATTTTATTAATAACTTTAATTTCTGCTTTTAGCATCAGTGCAATATCAAGTGCTGGAGACAGATTTAATAACAAACATTCTAATCACAGTAATCATCACCAACCAAAATCAAATAAACATTGGAAAAATCATAACAGGAAGCACAACAAACACTATAGAAAAAATCACTATGGTAATTTTAATGGTACTTTTAATAATGACTACAGAAGCGGCAATCATAACAAACCTCATAGAAAACATTATAGAAACAACCACAGAAGAGACTACCGCTATAATAATAGAAACTATAGGAGATATATGCAAAATCGTCATTATAATCATTCTAACTACAGTAATAATAATTACTACAGCAATTATAGACCTTATTATCAAAGCCAATATACCTATCGCCCTTTACGCGGCTTAGGTCATTATTTTCATAGAGAAAATTATGGTTATGGTCATTGGCATGATAATAACTGGTGTGCTATGAATCATACTCAAGAATACTATAGTAACTATTATGCAAATTACCCTTATCAAAATGGATGGGAGTTTGGCGATGGAGATTATGGAATCAGTTTTTATCTCAATTTTTAACCTAACAACCACGATAAAAGAGGCCAATGGCCTCTTTTTTAGTTTAAACAATATTACAATGACCCATCAGCTTAAAAAAGAGTAGACATTTTTGACACTTAACAATTACTAGTTAGAATGACATTAAATAAGCCAAGGCAACATTATAGTTGCAAGACCCAGTACCAAGAAAAACCCACACATATCAGTTATTGTGGTTAGAATTGGACCCGATGCAACAGCTGGGTCAATTTCTAATTTCTTTAAAAGTAAAGGAACAACGCCACCGATAGATACAGCAATCATTGTATTCAATGCCAGTGCTGCGCCAACGACCATTCCCAAGTAAATATTGTCTTTCCACAGCCAAGTCAGAAGACCTAATAATAACCCCAAAGAAATTCCATTAATAAGACCCACACTGATTTCTTTAAGCCACACCCTCAACATATCGGAAGGGCGAGCGATGCCTAAAGTCAACTCTCTCATACTTACTGCTATAGATTGATTTCCAGAACAACCACTCATATCAGATACAATAGGTAAAAATATTGCCAATGCAATAACGCTGGTTAAAGTATCTTCAAACATTGCAATAATGCTAGCTGCACAAATATTTAAAATAATATTAACACTTAGCCAAGATAATCGCCTTTTTGAACGAGACAGAGTTTTCATGGTGCGTAGCTCTTCACCATTAACAATACCTTGTGATTTTTGATGATCTGACTCTGCTTTTTCATTTATTGATGAGGACACAGCACTTTGTCTCAAGACACCAAGCATTCTATTGTTATTGTCAACAACTGGGCAAGCTGATATTTCATGTTCTTCAAAAAAATCCATTAATTCTTCTTGGGTGGATTCAACAAAAACTGTATTTGCTTTCTTCAAAATGTTCTTGACTAAAGTATTGGGTTCAGAAAAAACTAAATCTCTTAATCTAATAACCCCTTGTAGTTTTCTATCTTTATCTAAGGCATACAAATATTGAACATTATAAAGTGCATAATCATCAGGCCTATCCGTTAAGTCCTTGATAACCTGTGACACACTATAATTTTCTGGATAACTTAAAAACTCAGTCATCATTAAGCCACCAGCGACGTTGGCAGGAAACTCAATTAGTGTTCTTAACTCATTAGCCTCTTCGACTTCCATTTCATTAAGAATGGCTTCAGCTTCATCATTTTCAATTTCTTGGAGAATATCAACCTGTTCATCACTGGCCATTTCTGAAACAATTGAAGCGGCTTGATCCGATGTGATATTTTCAAGTACATCTGCTGCATAACTGGTAGGTATATCATCAATTAAATCAGCAGCCTTTGCTGGATCTAGGTAAGAAATTAATAGTTTTTGCTCTGATTGGGAGAGAATGAACAGAGTATGTAACATTTCATCCCTTGAAACGCTGTTTGTAAACTCTTCTATGGCATCTGCATTTCCATCTTTAATCAGTTGTTTTAATATGTGCCATGGTGTATCTTTTTGAGATAGATTATTTTGTTCCATAAGTATGCACCAATCTTATATTCAATAGATACTATTCTAACACGGCTTATAGAAATAATGATTTTTAATAAAGGTTAAGAGATTTTAAGGTCTGAAACATCTAAGTAGATGAAATTTTTAATTGAAGATATGTTTATGTGTATAACGCGGATAATAACCAATTGTCGATAGGTTTTAAATAAGAACAAATGATTACTAGGAATGATAACAGCCAATGACATTAGCTTACATAAATAGGCTTAATTGATTTTAATCATTAATAACAACTTTAATTAATTCCATTGAAAAACCTCTTTGGTATAAATAATTCTGCCTTTTAGCTTTGTCTTTGAAATCTTTTATTTTCAATCCTTTAAATTTTTTAAAATAAATACCTTTAACGACTTCATCAAAATCTAATTCATCTTGACATAAAGATTTTTGAATTAATGATGAGCTAATACCTTTTTGCTTTAGCTCCATAGCTATTTTATTTGGTCCGAATCCTTTCTTTGCTCTACTACGCCCAAATATCTCTGCGAACCTTTCATCATTTAGATAATTGTCTTTTAAGCATTCTTTGATAACGATTTCAATACTATCTTGTTGGTATTCTTTTCGTGTTAATTTATCGGTAATTTCTTTAATGGAATGCTCTCGCATACATAAAGAAGCCAGAGCAGATGCTCTGGCTTTTTCTAAATCAGTACGAAGCGTATATGATTTTTTATTCACTGTTAGCTTTTTCTGGCTGTTCACTCAGTTGAGGCATCAAGATATCACGTAATTTATCTTCAATCTCTTTAGCTGTTTCTGGGTTATCATGCATGTACATTTTTGCATTTTCTTTACCCTGACCAATACGTGTTTCACCATATGAATACCAAGAGCCAGATTTATTTACCAAGTTATGTGCCACACCTAGATCAATCAACTCACCTAAACGAGAAATACCTTGTCCATAGACAATTTCAAATTGAACTTGCTTAAACGGAGGAGCCATTTTATTTTTCACCACTTTTACTCTGGTTTCATTACCAATGATTTCATCGCCTTTTTTAATGGCTCCAATTCGGCGAATATCCAGTCTTACTGATGAATAAAATTTAAGGGCATTACCGCCAGTGGTAGTTTCTGGTGAACCAAACATCACACCAATTTTCATACGAATTTGGTTAATAAAAATGACCATACAATTTGTACGTTTAATATTACCTGTTAATTTTCTGAGTGCTTGAGACATTAAACGCGCTTGCAAACCCATGTGAGAATCACCCATATCTCCTTCAATTTCAGCACGTGGAGTCAAAGCAGCAACAGAATCTATTACCACCAGGTCGACAGCTCCTGAACGAACTAGCATGTCAGTGATTTCTAAAGCTTGTTCACCCGTATCTGGTTGTGATATTAATAAATCATTGATATTAACACCCAATTTTTCTGCATATTGTGGATCTAAAGCATGTTCCGCATCAACAAAAGCCGCTGTCCCACCCGCTTTTTGACATTCAGCGATGGCGTGTAAAGTTAGAGTAGTTTTACCACTGGATTCAGGACCATATATTTCAATTACACGCCCTTTTGGTAAGCCGCCAATTCCCAAGGCAACATCTAATCCAATCGATCCTGTTGAATAGACTTCGCCCACCAACGTTGTTTGATCACCCAATCGCATTACTGACCCCTTACCAAATTGTTTATCAATTTGACTTAAGGCCGCGGTTAATGCTTTCTTTTTATTCTCATCCATATTTAACTCCAAAATTTTTGCTTTATTCATATTTGCCTCGTATTATAGTATGAAGATGTTAAATTAAATATATAAATTTTCCTATTTGAGTGTAGGAAAATTGATAACGAGGTTATTTTATTTGCAGTGATTCTCAAAACTTGAGAATGTGGTGTTTAATATTCTAATGAATCAAATTCTTCAATGTTTTTCAACAGAAAAGTTGTATGTTTAACAAGTTGTTCACGACTATTAGAGTTTTTAATTCTGCGCATTGAATCGGTGATCGCAATCCACCAACTCATATGAGCAGCACTTAACTGAGCAGCAACTGGAACTAAGTCTCGAATGAGTAGTATTGAATTAATTGATGTTTTCTTCAAAAGAACCATACTTTCTAAGTCCAACTCATTTTTTTCTAATTTAATTAACAAAGATTTAATAATTTCTGGATTCTGTTCTAAAGCATTAGAACTCTGAGGTTCTGCATTACTATCTAAAAATGCAATATCAAGATATGAGAGAAAACTGCGTAATGACCCACGTAAGCTTAACCATAGCTCCTTTCTTCGACTATGTTCCCTAGTTTTTTGAACATAAGATAACAAACCTATCCAGAAAAACCCTTCTAAACAGAAACCAATTAACTCTGGAACTAGGTTTTCACGAAAAGCACCTTCATTAGATTGACCAATAAAATATATATAAAGCATTAAACCCGCTAAACCAAATATCGCCATTGGTGCATATGCCAGATATTTATTCACTTTTTTCACCATCAGCATAAGCTTTTATTACTCTAACAATTTTATCAGCTTCATCACTAGTTAAATCCATAGGTAGATCTTTTATAAAAACCGTCAAATCTTCTCTAATTGGAATTGGAATTATATCTATCTGCCCTTCAGTATTTGTTAAAGTGATATCTTCAAGTGCCTTTTGTTCAATGGCATTTAACTTGTTTTTCGCTTGACTGCTGTTATTGAGAACACTATTTGAAACAAAATTTTCAGGGTCTTCTATCCAAGAAAAGTAATCACTTAAAGCTGATTTCAATCGTGCATTATACAAATTAAGAGCCTCTACACGAATCGAACTATCTTCTAACTTATGCATCTTCGAACAAAGTTCATCAACATCGAGTAGGCGTAAATTTAAATTTTCTTCTGATGATATATGATCGAGCAATTGTAAAACAGCCACTTTCCTACTGCGAGCCACTGCAGGATTTAACACACCTGATTTTGCAGATTCCCGTAAGTAAGTTAATAAACCATTTTTTGTATATTCTTCAGATGCCATATTACTACCTAGTTTAATATTTAATCATGATACAAAATAATCTATACATATGGAATTAAACAACTTAAAATTGAGTATAATTAATTTATAATAATAATTGTTATGGCTGTAAGTGTTTTTGATTTATTTAAAGTAGGAATTGGACCATCTAGCTCACACACTGTTGGCCCTATGCGAGCGGCTTATTTGTTCTGCCAACAATTAGAACATCGTCAATTAATTGGTAATACCCATTTGATTAAAACGGATTTATTTGGATCATTGGGCCATACGGGTAAAGGCCATGGCACTGATAAAGCTGTTATTTTAGGTTTGTCTGGTTTTCAGCCAGATAAAATTGACCCTGATTTAATACAAGGAATTTTAGATAAAGTAGATCAAACAAAAACTATTGATCTGGATAATATTAATGCCATAGATTTTGATTACAAAAAGCATTTAAAGTTTCATAAACGCAAAGTACTGCCCCTACATTCTAATGGCATGCGCTTTGTTGCATATGATAAAAATGACAATGAATTATTGAGCAAAGATTTTTACTCTGTGGGAGGAGGCTTTATAATCTCACACAATAAACTGGCACAAAAAGAAATCATCGAAGATGCTACCCAACTACCCTATATGTTTAATTCTGGAAACGAGTTATTAGCACTATGTAAAGACCATCAATTAAGCATAGCGCAGATCATGTATGAAAACGAAAAAACTTGGCTAACTAAAGCAAAAATAAATAAAAAATTAGATCACTTATGGACTGTATTTAAAGCCTGTGTCGATCGAGGACTAAAATCTCCTGGTGTTTTGCCTGGTGGATTAAAAGTTAAACGCCGTGCTCCCGAGTTATTCAACTCGTTGCGTGATAAACCTCAAGCAGCTTTGCGTGACCCTTTAACTATTTTAGATTGGGTAAATTTGTATGCTTTAGCAGTCAGTGAAGAAAATGCTGCAGGCTCACGGGTAGTCACTGCTCCAACCAATGGTGCTGCAGGCATTATTCCTGCAGTTTTACATTACTACTACCATTTTTGTCCCGATGCTAATATTCAAGGCATCAGAGATTTTATATTAACAGCGGGTGCAGTTGGCATGTTATACAAAAAAAATGCATCAATTTCAGGAGCTGAAGTTGGTTGTCAAGGTGAAGTCGGCGTCGCATGTTCAATGGCTGCAGCCGGATTAGCAGCTGCTTGTCATGAATCACCCGAACACATCGAAAATGCAGCTGAAATTGCCATGGAACATAATTTAGGTCTAACCTGTGATCCAATTGGAGGTTTAGTACAGATTCCATGCATTGAACGTAATGCTATGGGGGCAGTAAAAGCCATTAATGCATTCAGAATGGCCTCACGTGGTGATGGCAGCCACTGGGTATCTTTAGATAAAGTCATTAAAACCATGAAAATTACTGGTGAAGATATGCAAACAAAATACAAAGAAACCTCTCGAGGTGGCCTGGCTGTTAATATTATTGAATGTTAAAGATACTGTCGTTATTTACTGTCATAGTATTATCATTTAATCAGTCCCATAATATTTACGAATAGTGATTGAAAGTGTAATTGACATTCTCATTTTAAATTAATGCTGGCATATAAAGTTCTATTTAGCAATTCTAAAATGTAGTGATTAACACCTTTATGTGGAAATGTTATCATTGTTCCTTTTTAAAAACTTAAAATAATGAAATACAAAACTATTTTCATAACAGCATCAATTCTATTCTTATCATCTCTACGTGCAGAAGTATCAAATTTACACAATCAAAAAATTAATGAACTGTTAGTTACCAATGCCATTGTCGTAGTGGGTGTTGGCACTCCTGCTGAAGGTCCTTATGACATTCATATTAAAAATGGAAAAATTAAAGCACTCAGTACAAGTCAAGAAGGCAGTGATTTAAGGAGTTCTATTAAATACCATATTGATGCCAAGGGGTCTTTTGTGTTACCAGGATTTATCAATATGCATGCACATATAATGGATAGCAGAGCTGGCATAGAAATGCCTCAACCCTACCAATATTACTTATGGTTAGCCAGCGGAATAACTACAATTAGAGATGTTGGCAGTGATTTGGAAAAATCTTTAATGGACAGAGAAAAAAGTGCCAAACATGAAATTATAGCACCAAGAATGTTTCTGTATCCTGGAATCTGGGGGAATCACAATGTTCAAGAAGTCAATAAAAAAATAAAAGAATACCATAAGTTAGGTGTTGATGGATTGAAATTTGGTATGATGGATAAACAAACATTTTTAGCTGCATCTGCTCAAGCTAACCGTTTAAATATGCCTGTAGCCAATCATGTTGGAGTTGAAGACATGAATGCTTGGGACAATATAAAAGCACAAACTTCTACAATTGAACATTGGTATGGTGTTGCTGATGCCGCATTAACTGGCGTACAAAATTTCCCTGCGAATATGAATTATTCCAATGAATTGCACCGCTTTAGGTATGCTGGACGTTTATGGCGCGAAACAGATTCAAAGAAATTAAACTCAGTTTTAGAAGAAATGGTTAGAGCTAATGTGGCTTGGGACCCAACATTGGTTATTTATGAAGCCTCTAGAGACTTACAAAGAGCCACTAGTTCTCCTTGGTTTAAAGACTACCTGCATCCTGGATTGGAAAAGTTTTTTAAACCGAGCTCAGATTCTCATGGTTCTTTCTTTTGGGGTTGGACCTCAACAGACGAGACGTTTTGGAAACAAAATTATCAAATTTGGTTTAAAGCACTTAGAGACTTTGAAGATAAAGGTGGTATTATCACCACCGGTGAGGATGCTGGTTTTATTTACCAATTATTTGGTTTTGGGTATTTGCGCGAACTGCAATTACATCAGGAAGCTGGATTTCACCCTCTAGAAGTGATAAAACATGCAACAGTTAACTCTGCAAAAGTTTTAGGACAAGAAAAAAGCTTGGGTCAAATTCGCATCGGTTACACGGCTGATTTAGTCATTGTAAATGGTAATCCTTTAGCTGATTTCAATGTGTTATTGCCTAGAAACATAAAGTCATTAACTGGTGATAAAACAACTGGAGGTATAACTTGGACCATCAAAGATGGCATTCCCTTTCATGCGCCTACTATGCTTGAAAAGGTAAGAGAAATGGTAAAAAAATCCCGTCAAACAAACAGTATAAATTACTTGGTTGATTAATAATTAAATAACAAAAATTAAGTTACAATAAAACAATGTTATTTATTTATAACATACCGAACAATTAAACCTGATTAGTAAATTGTAATTTTGCTAGTTTAGCATACAGTGGGTTACTTTCTAGCAACTCTTCGTGCTTGCCTTGTGCAACAATTTTACCTTTATCCATAACAATAATTCTATCTGCTTTTCTAATAGTTGCTAATCTATGCGCTATAACTAATGTCGTACGATTTTGCATGATTTTATTTAATGCCTCTTGAACCAATCTTTCATTTTCAGCATCTAGCGCACTTGTTGCCTCATCTAATAACAAAACAGAAGGCTCTGTTATAACAGCTCTAGCAATTGACAATCTCTGTGCTTGGCCTCCTGACAACCTCACTCCACGCTCGCCTAAATAGGTCTGATAGTTATCTTTTAATTCTTGAATGAATGTATCAGCGTAAGCTATTTTAGCAGCATCAATTACCATATTTTCTTCATAGTTTTGTAAGCCATAAGCTATATTAGCTTCTGCTGTACTTGAAAAAATAGTCACATCTTGTGCAACCAATGAAAATTGAGAACGCAATTCTTTTAACTTAACTTGTGACACATCAATATTATCTAATAATATTAAGCCTTCTTGCGCTTCATAAAAACGCATAAGAAGCTGAAATAATGTGGATTTACCTGCACCAGAGGGTCCAACCAAGGCAATAGTTTCCCCTGCTTTTACGGTGAGAGAAACATCATCTAAAACTTTTAAATCTGGTCGACTTGGATAAGAGAAGCTAATGTTTTTAAAAACAATTTCTCCATTTGCTTTTTTTGATAATTCGATTGGATTTTCAATATTTGTTATATCAGGCTTGGTATTCATTAACTCTGTAATTCGCTCTAAAGCACCTGATGCTTTCTTCAATTCTGCCCAAACATTGCTCAAAGCCCCTGTCGTTGTTGCTGCCATAATCGCATACATAACAAATTGACTTAAAGTACCTGCTGTCATATCTCCAGAAATTACATCTTTAGCACCCATCCATAAAACAAAGACAATACTTGTAAAGACAATAAATCCAACCAAAAGGGACATTATTGTGACCATTCTGATAGATGCAACTGAAGCGCCAAATGCTTTATTTATGGCACCATAAAATTTACTGTTTTCTTTGTCTTCTTGCGCATAAGCTTGAACAACATTAATGGCATTAATAGTTTCTGTTGCCAGAGCCGAAGAATCGGCAATTCTGTCTTGTTCTAACTTTGATAATTTTTGAATTTTTCTCCCAGTTAGCGCAATAGGCATAACAATAATAGGCAACATGATAGCAATCATACCTGCCAATTTTGGACTAGAAACAACCATCATTATACCGGCACCAATAAGTGTAACAATACTTCGTAAGGTAATTGAAAATGTAGAGCCAACTACTGTTTCTACTAATGTGGTATCTGTATTAATTCTAGATAGAATTTCACCTGTTTTTGTTTTTTCAAAAAATTCAGGTGACTGCTTTAAAACTTGAGTATAGACTTTTTTTCTTAAATCTGTCACTACTTTCTGTCCTACCCATGACACCCAATAATAACGTAAAGAGGTAAACAAAACCATTAAGCTTGCCACAATAAAAACCATAAAGAAATATTTTGATAATTGGTTTTGATGCTCACTAGAAAACCCTAGATCTATCATTTGTTTAAATGCAACAGGCAATGATAAATTGGCGGCAGCTCCTAATATCAATAATATTAATGCTAATAAGATGTATTTTTTGTAGGGAGTGACTAAAGGCCAAATAAGAGCTAGTTGACTAACATTACTTGAGTCTTTTTTTGATTGTTCATTCATGATAGGGATATTGGGATTAAAAATTTCATTTAAAGACTTTAAATGAAATTCATGATCGGCCTAACATTAATTCCAAACCTTGGAGCCATGATTTAACTTCAGGAATTAATTTGTCATGTGGGTAATTTTCTATCAAATTAATTAAAACCTCTCTTGATTCTTGTCGTTTTGATTTGGTGTTATACAAGACTTTTGCCAATATAAAGTAGTTTGGAACAATGTCTGCATGATAAGGATACTTCTTGTGGTAATCAGCCACTAATAAATCAACATATTGAGTGTTATTTATTTGTATTGAATAGACAATTAATTGATTAATATCTTCGGGTGAAGATTCAATATATTCTTTTCCAGCTTCTATATGTTCAACAAACAAATCAAATGCAATTTTGACTTTTTTTTGTTTTAATCTTTGATGTATTTTATTGGCCACATCTATATTTGTCGGTGTATAAAGTTTCATTTCCATGGCTTGTA
>Ga0316204_10011953_pt1 | contig 10720 bp, 11 predicted proteins | sample 6monrhotite_MG_2_FD_205661 | JGI IMG/M metagenome (GOLD analysis project Ga0316204, IMG submission 205661) | Microbial mat bacterial communities from mineral coupon in-situ incubated in ocean water Damariscotta River, Maine, United States -... | ecosystem: Environmental > Aquatic > Marine >... | reverse complement strand
TCATGTAATACTGCGCGCATTTCTCGGCGCTGTCGGCAACCTGTTTGGCCGCCTGACGCTTGGTGCCGACGAACAGCACGCGGCCGCCACGGGCAACGGTGTCGCGGATCACCTTGAGCGCCTCATCAAGCAATGGCACGGTCTGCGTCAGATCGAGAATGTGGATGCCGTTACGCTGGCCATAGATGTATTGACCCATGCGCGGATTCCAGCGCTGAGTCTGGTGACCATAGTGAACGCCAGCTTCCAAGAGCTGACGCATGGAGTATTCGGGAAGCGCCATATCGTGTTCCTTTTCCGGTTTGCGCCTAGGGCGAGACATTCAGGGCAGATGCCCAACCGGTGGACCAAGCAGGATGTCTCCCTGTCTGGCCCTGTCTCGCCTGTGAAGTGCGCGCCCATTACCGCGATTGTCTGGTGGCGGCAAGCGCTATCCGCCGGATTGCCCGAGATCCGGCGTGATGCTGGTTGGTGATACTGTGTTTATGGCGATTTCCGGCCCGTGTTGATCAGCGATGCTGATCCGCGATTTCACTCCGCGATGACACACCGCAATACCGGGCGCAGGCCGCTCAATCACCCGACAACGCGGTGAGCGCCCGTTTGCGCGCCGCCGGCATCATTGCGACGTCAACGCAGGTCAGGACGTGGCAGGTGCCCAGATCGCGGTCAATGACCAGATGATCCGACACCCCGCCGCCCATCGCCAGATAGGCCCGCAGAACCGGCGGCAATTGTGCCAGACCCTCGGGTCCGGGTGGCGCGTCATAGCCGCCGAACCACAGGGATTCGCAGGATCCGGCCAGCGGACGGCAGGATATCGGCCCGAGGTGGCGCGCCGCCAGCAGGGACAGCGCCGGGGTCAGTGCGCCCGCGTCAACGCCGGGAAACGAGGTGCAGCCGATCAGCCGCGCCGCGCCCGAGCGCAGCGCAAGCCGCGCCAGCCCGGCCCAGAGCAGGCGCAACAGCTCGGCTTGGGTGGCGGTATTGGCCTGCGGCGCGGTGTTGGCCTGCGGCACAGTGTTGGCCTGCGGCGCGGTGCACAGACGGCCCAGTTCGATCACCGGGTCGATCACCGGGTCGATCACCGGGGCGCGGGTTGGGGCGCGGGTCGGGGCCAGCGGCATCAGATCATAGAACTGCGCGCTGTATCCGGCCAGCAGGCTGCCCGCGCCATGATGAATTTGCAGGCGCGCGGTGGCCTGTGGCCCCTGCCCCGCGCCCGTTGGACCGACCCAAAGATGATGGCTGCGCGCATCGAAGCTGTCGCGGTCATCGGCCCGCGCGGACCCGCGAAACGCCTGTGCGCGCAGGGCCAGAACCGCGTCCATCTCAGAATCCTCGGCAAGCCGGACCACCCAGTCGCCGCGCCGGATCACCGATCCGAACGCTGGCCCCAGCGCGGGCGCAAACAGCAAACCATCAGCATGGCTGGACATATCGTGCGGATTTCCTAACTCTTGCAGCAGATGAATGGAGCGCCACAGTGACAGACAAGATATCCAAATCCGACGCCGAATGGCAGACCCAGCTTTCGCCGATGGCCTATAAGGTGACGCGCAAGCACGGCACCGAACGGGCGTTCAGCAATGATGCGTTCCCCGAGGACGCGGGCACCTTCATGTGCGTGTGCTGCGGCGCGCCGCTGTTTACCTCGGCTGAGAAATTCGACTCCGGCTCGGGCTGGCCCAGTTTCTGGGCGCCCAAATCCGGTGCGCCGATTGCCACGCGGGTGGACCGCAGCCTGTTCATGCGCCGCACCGAGGTTCATTGCGACCGCTGCGAGGCGCATCTGGGGCATGTCTTTGCTGACGGCCCACAACCCACCGGACAGCGGTATTGCATCAATGGCGTCGCGCTGCGTTTCGAGCCTGACGCCGATTGACCCGATCCCGGCCAGCCCAGAACAGGAGCGGCACGGGAGCGGCACGGGAGCAGGACAGGGCACGCGTGCAGCCCCGAACAGCGCCGCGCGCCCGCAATCTCGCCAGATATTCCGTCGATTATCCTGCCGGTTATCCCGCCGACTACCCCAACGTCGCGGTGGTGAACCGGCCCAGCACGCGCAGCACCTGGCTCAGGACGCTGGGCTGCGGCCCCAGATCGGTGATCCGGCGCGACAGGGTGATCACCTCGCCATCCTCGAGTCCGAATCGTTCGATATTGGCCACCCGGTCGCGCTGATCGAAGGTGACGGCGACAACCTGACGGTCGATCTCTTCTGCGGCGCGCCAATTGCGCTGACGCCAGTCGGATTGCACGTAAAACCAGCCCGAGCCTTCCATCACACCGCCGATGCCCGGCTGACCGATTTTCTGCGCCACGGTTTCGCGGGTGTCCTGACCGATCTGGATTTCCTCAAGCTGATCGGGGGTCGGCGCGTATCCGTTATACCGCATCACCGGCGAACAGGCCGATATCAGCACGGCCAGAGCCGCCACGCTCAGCCACATCGTGGCCCTTGTTTGCGACTTGCGCTTGTTCATGCCCATCCCGATATTCATCCGCGTCCCCGTCGTCATCCTCAGGGCTCAGACACGGCAGAAGCATTCCGCCGACAGGCCTTGGGTCATCAGGGGCTGGAACCCCATACCGTCTTTGGATTACAGAAAGGCAGACGTCTGTTCAAGAATGGAACTCTGTGGTTCGCTGATAGTCGCCGAACCGTGAACAGATGAACCGTGACCACCAGTATCCGAGGCCCCATGTCCGACACTGCCCCCCTGCGCGAGTCCCAATCGCTGACCCTGCCGCTGCGCGTCGCTGATCTGCCCAACCGACAGGGGGTCGATTTCCGGCTGTCTCCGGATACCGAGGCGCGGGCGGCGCTGGCGGCGCAGCTCGATCTGCCAAAGCTGCGCAAGCTGACGTTCAGCGGCACATTGCGCCCCGAGGGGCGTCATGACTGGCGTCTTGAGGGGGTGCTGGGGGCCACCGCCGTGCAGTCTTGCGTCGTGACCTCGGACCCGGTGACCACGCGGATCGATACGCCGGTGCTGCGACGGTTCCTGCGGCGTATACCCGAAATTGACGAACCCGAGGTGGAAATTCCCGACGACGACAGCATCGAGCCGCTGGGCCCGGTGATTGATCCGGGCGCGGTGATGGCCGAGGCGCTGACCCTCGCGCTGCCCGATTACCCCCGTGCCCCCGGTGCCGATCTGGCCGATCTGTCGGGTATCGTCGATTCTGTCGACGCTCCCCCCGCCGAGCGCCAGACCCCATTCGCCGACCTTTCGGCCCTGATCCAAGGCAAGGACGAGCGCTGAACCCGCCAATCCGACACGCCGGATACGGATTTCGACTTGCGCGCTGTCGAAAAACCCGTATTTTCCGCGCCTCATGCACGACAGGGCTTTTCCTGACCGCTTGCGCGGTATAAAGCCCGCAGCACATCAAGTTTCCACAGACACGGGCCCGCTGGTCGTGCCCGCCGAAGATATCAGAGGTTAACCATGGCCGTTCAGCAGAACCGCGTGACCCGTTCCCGTCGCAACATGCGCCGTGCGCATGACGCCCTCGTTGCGGGTAACCCGAACGAGTGCTCAAGCTGCGGCGAACTCAAGCGCCCGCATCACGTGTGCCCGTCCTGCGGCCACTATGACAGCCGCGAAGTCGTGGCACAGGCGGCTGAAACCGATCTGGAAGACGACGCGGCCTGACGTTCGCGTCCGGCCCCGGTCAGATGGTATCCGCTCAGGACCAATCACAAGCCGGGCAACCGGTTGACACTGCCCCCTCGGGCCGGGTTGTCATATCGGTTGATGCGATGGGGTCTGACCGTGGCCCGGCGGCGGTTGTCGCCGGTTGCGCCTTGTCGGCGCAGGCCGATGCGGGCCTCGATTTCCTTGTGCATGGCCAATCGGCGGTTCTCGAACCGCTGGTCGCCCGTCAGCCCGCGCTGGCGGGCCGTTGCACAATTGTCCATGCCGACGAAGCGGTTACCATGGATGACAAGCCCAGCCACGTGATGCGGCACGGCAAGAAAACCTCCATGTGGTCAACGATTGGCGCGCTGAAAAGCGGTCAGGCGCAGGCCGCCGTATCCTGCGGCAATACCGGTGCCCTGATGGCGGTGTCGATGATCCAGCTGCGCCGCATGGAGGGGGTGAACCGCCCCGCCATCGCCTGCCTGTGGCCCGCGCGCGGCAAGCACGGCTTCAACACCATGCTGGACGTCGGTGCGGATATCAAAGCCGATGCCGAGGATCTTCTGGCCTATGCGATCATGGGCGTGACCTATTTCCGCAACGGTTTTGGCGCGGCCCGCCCGCGCGTCGGTTTGCTGAATGTCGGCACCGAAGAGCATAAGGGCCGCGCCGAGATCCGCGAAGCCTTCGAGCGGATTTCGGAATACGAAGAGATCGGCCGTTACGAATTTGTCGGCTTTGTCGAGGGTAGCGATATTCCCTCGGACCGCGTGGATGTCATCGTCACCGACGGGTTCACCGGCAACATCGCGCTGAAAACCGCCGAGGGCACGGCCAAGCTGGTTGGCGAATTCCTGCGCGAATCGTTCAAGTCCAGCGTGCTGGCGATGGCCGGTGCGGCTTTGGCCAAAGGCGCGCTGAGCAAGCTGAGCGCGCGGATTGATCCGCGCCGGGTGAATGGCGGCGTGTTTCTGGGTCTGAACGGCACGGTGGTGAAATCGCATGGCTCTGCCGATGCGACCGGCGTCGCCGCAGCGATCGGGCTTGCCGCCAAACTGGCGCAATCGGGCTATCACGGTCGGATGGCCGAACGACTTGTGATTGCCGCACAAGCGGTCCAGAATGCTGCAGATGCATCAGGGCAAGACGGAGACACGTAATGACCGACCCCTCCGTCACGCCGGCACCCGTTACACCCACACCCGCACCGGTTACGCGCGCCGTCATCATCGGCAGCGGTCACTACCTGCCCGAGCGTTGCATCGAGAATGCGGCCTTCACCAAGACCCTTGATACCTCGGACGAATGGATCGTATCGCGCTCGGGGATCGAGCGCCGCCATTTCGCCGCCAAGGGCGAGAACACCTCGCATCTGGCCACCCATGCCGCCCGTGCCGCGCTGGCACGTGCCGGGGTCGAGGCCGAAACGCTGGACGCTATTCTTGTCGCCACCTCGACGCCAGACATGACCTTTCCGTCGGTGGCAACGATGGTGCAGGCCGAGATCGGCGCGTTTTCGGCCTATGCCTTCGATGTGCAGGCGGTTTGCGCCGGGTTCATCTATGCACTGGCCAACGCGAATGCGCTGATCATCTCGGGTCAGGCCCATCGCGTGATGGTGATCGGCGCGGAAACCTTCAGCCGGATCATGGATTGGAGCGACCGCAGCACCTCGGTGCTGTTCGGCGACGGCGCCGGCGCGGTCATCCTCGAGGGGCAGCCGGGTGATGGCACCGCCGGTGACCGTGGCATCCTGTCGACCGATCTGAACGCCGATGGCCGCCACCGCGATATCCTCTATGTCGATGGCGGCGTATCCAGCACCGCGACCGCAGGCTGCCTGCGGATGCAGGGCAAGGAAGTGTTCCGCCACGCCGTCGAGAAACTGGCGAAGACCGCCGAGACAGCGCTGGAGAAGGCGGGGCTGAGCGCCGAGGATGTCGATTGGGTGGTGCCACATCAGGCCAACATCCGGATCATTCAGGGCACCGCGCGCAAGCTCAATCTGCCGATGGACCGGGTGATCGTCACGGTTCAGGATCACGGCAATACCTCGGCCGCGTCGATCCCTCTGGCGCTTTCGGTCGGGGTTGACAGCGGTCGCATCAAGCCCGGCGACCTGATCGTCACCGAAGCCATCGGCGGCGGGCTGGCGTGGGGCGCAGTGGTGCTGCGCTGGTAATTGCGGACCCTGCGTCGCGCAATTAAGGCCGCGTGCAAACAACGCGCCGCAAACCCCGGTGTTGACAGCAGAATTTCCATGTAGCATCGTCTTTGGCATGAGCGAGAGATCACGGGGGGAAGTGATGAGCGAAAAGACACTGACACGCATGGACCTGAGCGAAGCGGTATTCCGCGAAGTCGGGCTCAGCCGCAACGAATCCTCGCAGCTTGTTGAATCCGTTATCCAATACATGTCTGATGCATTGGTTGAAGGCGCGCAGGTCAAGATATCGTCGTTTGGCACCTTCGGTGTTCGCTCCAAGGCAGAACGCCTTGGCCGCAATCCGAAAACCGGCGAAGAGGTGCCGATCAGCCCGCGCCGCGTGCTGTCCTTCCGACCGTCTCATCTGATGAAAGAGCGTGTGTCGCGCGGGAATATTCGCGGGTAGGCATAGGGCATGAAAAAAGCGCCTGACGCCTTTCGCACGATCAGCGAAGTGGCCGATATCCTCGAAACACCGGCGCATGTGCTGCGATTCTGGGAGAGCAAGTTTTACCAGATCCGGCCGGTCAAGCGCGCCGGGGGCCGTCGGTATTATCGTCCGGATGATGTCACCCTGATCAACGGCATTCGCGTGCTGTTGCAGGAACAAGGCATGACCATCCGGGGCGTGCAGCGGGTTCTGCAAGAGCAGGGTGTCAAACATGTCGCGGGGCTTGGCGCTCACCTGCCTGCGGCTGAGGCTTTGCTGGATGATGGCGCGTATGAGGCCCAATCTGTGGCCGAGAGTGGGCAGACAATCGCCGGGCCGGGAGCGCCGCCTGACGCGCAAGATGGCACTGATGTTCCGCCCGTGGACCCTTCGCTGACCGTGGAAACCGAAGACCCCGCGCGACCGGCAGACGCGGGCCTGCCCGCGACGCCGGAACCGCTGGGTGAAATCGCACGGCCTGACGACGCGGCGCAACCTGCAAACAGCGGGCAAGCGCTGCAATCCGATCCCTCCGACGATGCGAGCCAACCCGAAGACAGCCTGCCGGGCGAAGACACCGTCAATCTGCTGGATATCCTTGAGGGCATTCCCGCAGTGTCGCTCGGCGAGGCCGTCGAGGCCAGCACACCGGACAGGCCAGACACACCAGACACGCCAGACACCGGGGACGCCAAAAGCGATGCGCAAAGCGCCGCGACCGGGGCGCACGAGACGCCGGTGGAACTGCGGGATACCGGGGCCGAGGCCCTGCCCGATGCCCCCCCCGCAGCAGTGGCCGCGCCACGCCCACCCGAGGCCGCGCCAGAACCCGCAGACACGCCGGAACCCGCAGACATGCAAGCGCACGCTGGCACGCCGGGGCACGCAGACGTGCCAGAACCCGGCATTGCCCCTGAAACTGGCCTCGAAATTGGCCCTGCGACTGACCCTGCGACTGACCCTGCGACTGGCCCCGAAATGAGCCCCGAATCTGGCCCCGAAACGGCCGCCCCCCGTTCCCCTGTCACACCCGAGCCTGTCGAGGATGCCATGACGGACAGCGAAAGCCTTGCCCCGCCCGAAGCCCTTGCCCCGCCCGAAACCCTTGCGGACAGCGATCAGGCGGCTGATGGGCTGCCACAGGGGCTGCTGACGCCCGCGACACCTGCCGCGAACGCCGAGCTTGCAACGCGGGAGATGATCAGCGACGAAGACACGGCGCTGCGCGAAGCCTCCGAGCGGGCGCGGATCGCGCAGACCCTGCGCAACATGCCGCGCGGACGATTGGGGGCCAAACGCGCGCCGCTCGATGCCGTAGGCCGCCGGATTGACGTTTTGCTGGAGCGGATGTCCGAGGCCTCGGGCGCCGGACGCTGGTAAGGCGCGCCGTCACCCGAATTCGCGGGCACGAATTCCGCAGGCAAGGGACATTTTGATGCTTGCTCCTGACGCCAAAAACGGTAGAACCCCCCTCGTCGGGCTGTGGCGCAGCTTGGTTAGCGCGTCCGTCTGGGGGACGGAAGGTCGTGAGTTCGAATCTCGCCAGCCCGACCATTTTTCACCGGCCCGTGGCAGCAATGTCGCGGGCCGTGTGCGTTTCTTGAGGAACTTATGGCCCTGAGCACAAACACCACAGGCGTTTTACCGTCGCAGATGCTGCGCGAACTGGTCGCGACCGGCGTTCTGTCGGGCGCGCCGTCGATTGTGCCCGATCAGGTGCAACCGGCCAGCCTCGATCTGCGGTTGGGTTCGGTCGCGGTGCGCTCGCGCGCGTCGTTCCTGCCCGGCAAGGGGCACAGCGTCGCCGACCGGTTGCCCGAGTTCGAGATGCACCGCATCGATCTGCGCAATGGGATGGTGCTGGAAAAGGGCTGCGTTTACGTTGTCGAACTGATGGAACGGCTTGCTCTGCCCGCCGGGGTCCACGCGGTGACCAATGCCAAAAGCTCCACCGGGCGGCTGGATCTGCTGGTCCGGGTGATCACCGATGAGGGCGTCGAATTCGACCGCGTCGCGCCGGGATATACCGGGCCACTGTATGCCGAGATCTGCCCGATGTCCTTCTCGGTGCTGGTGCGTCCGGGGATGCGGCTCAATCAGATCCGACTGCGCCACGGGCAGGCGATCCTCAATGACGCCGATCTGACCGCCCTGCACGCGCAATCGCCGCTGGTCTCAGGCGAGGCGGTGATATCCGAAGGGCTGGGCTTTTCGGTCGGTCTGCGCCCCGAGACCGGCGATCTGGTCGGCTACCGCGCCAAACCCCACGCCGGGGTGATCGATCTGGACCGCATCGGTGCCTATGACCCGGCGGATTTCTGGGAAGACCTGCATTGCGCGAATGGCCAGTTGATCCTCGATCCCGGCGCGTTCTATATCCTTGTGAGCCGCGAATCGGTCAGCATTCCACCGGGGTATGCCGCCGAAATGGCCCCCTATCTGGCGATGGTCGGCGAATTTCGCGTGCATTACGCCGGGTTCTTCGATCCGGGCTTTGGCTATGCGGCGGCGGGTGGCGCGGGCGCGCGCGGCGTGCTTGAGGTGCGTTGCCACGAAGCGCCCTTTGCGCTGGAGCATGGGCAGATCGTCGGACGGCTGGTCTATGAGCGCATGGCCGAGGTGCCAGACGCCCTGTACGGCGTTGATATCGCATCGAATTACCAAGGACAGGGCCTCAAGCTGGCAAAGCATTTCCGCACGATGTGAGCGGCCTCATGCGGTCGCGGCGTTGGTTATCGCGGCCAGTTTCCCCTTGGCCCAAGCGGTCAGCACTTTGAACGCGACCCACGGGATCAGCGCCGACGTAAGCGCCAGCAAAGCGCCGCCAATCCAAAGCCCCGGCGGACCCAACCCAAGGATCGCCGCCGTCGCGCTGGCCGCCAGCGGGAAGGTCAACGCCCCCCAGAAGGGCGAGAACCCAGCGCTCAGCAGCCAGCGCGCCGACGCCAGCAGCGCGACCAGCACAACCATCGCCCACAGCCCGAAGATCAACGCAAGGGTCGGATAACCCAGCATCGCCGAGACCGTGGCGAACAGGCTTGCCGGGGACAGGTGAATGAACATCAGCGGGCGCAGTGGCGCGGGCGGCGTGCGGGTCAGAAGCTGGCGCAGGCTGGCCAGCCAGATCGCCGAGGCCGCCGCCACCGTGGTGATCAAGACCCCGGTCGAAAACCCCGAATACCCCAGCGGGATCAGGCCAATCGGTGCCATTATGTAGCCCGCGAAGGTCAGATGAAACACCGGCGTCACGCTGCGCGCCTCAGCCGGGCCAATCAGGATGATCCATGCAACCAGCAACCCGACGGCGATCAGCGCGGCCACCGCCAGAACGCCCAGCACCAAGGCAAAGCGCGGCATATAGGGGCCGATTGCGGCGCAGGACAGCGACAGCGACAGCACCATCGCCACCACCCCGGCCCGACCGGGCAGCACGCTCAACTCCTCGATCACCACGCCGGGGCGGCGCAGGGGTTTCGACAGCCATGCGATCAGCGCAAAGGCATAGAGCATCAGCGTCGCGCCAAGGATCATTTCGCCGACCGGTGCCAGCGGATGCAATCCGGGTTGCGCCGCCATTTCCCGCCACGCCAGACCCAGCCCCAAAAGCCCCAGCAGCGGTGGAAAGATCGACGGAGGCGTGCGCCGCCACAGCCCCGCCGGTTTCGACACCAAGGGCGGAGGCGGCGGAAAATGACGCGTTTTCACCTGCGGAATGGGACGCGGATCTTCGGACATGGGGTTTCTCTGTGCTGGCGCGGTCGCCCAGTGTTTCGCCTCAACCCGCCAGACGCAAGAGGACAGCCTGTCGCGCCGGGGTTTTCGCGGGTCCGCAATCGCAGCCCGTGACGCCGAAACGCGCGCCCTCGCGGCAAATTCCCGTAGTGAAGCCCGCTTTCATGCTGTAGTTAGCGGTAAAGTCACGAAGCGAGATGCCCATGCCCGACCGCGTTCTGAAGCCCTGGCCGTTCACCCCTGCCCCGCAACTGGTCGCGGATATCGGCGGCACCAATACGCGGGTGGCGCTGGCCGATCGCGGGGTGTTGCGACAAGGCTCCATCCGGCGTTATGCCAATGCCGGGCGCGCCTCGCTGGTCGATATCCTGCGCGATTTCCTGCGCGAGACGGCGACCACCGAATGCACCGGGGTTTGCGTCGCGGCAGCCGGTCCGGTGCGCGACGGCGTTGCCCGGATGACCAATCTGGATTGGGAAATCAGCGCCGGGGATCTGGCGGATCTGGGCGGCACCGGGCGCATTGCGATCCTCAACGATTTGCAGGCGCAGGGTCATGCGTTGTCCTCGCTGGAGCCGCGTCACCTGCGCGCGCTGATCCCCGGCGACGCCGCATCTGCCAGCGCCACGCAGCTTGTGGTCGGCGCGGGCACCGGGTTCAACGCCGCACCGGTGCATCATTCGGCGATGGGCACCCATGTGA
>Ga0316204_10011952_pt1 | contig 10720 bp, 6 predicted proteins | sample 6monrhotite_MG_2_FD_205661 | JGI IMG/M metagenome (GOLD analysis project Ga0316204, IMG submission 205661) | Microbial mat bacterial communities from mineral coupon in-situ incubated in ocean water Damariscotta River, Maine, United States -... | ecosystem: Environmental > Aquatic > Marine >... | reverse complement strand
CAAGAACCGATCGCATTGCGCCGCGTGCTCTGCCGCATTTGTCTGGACTGGAGCGAGAGGCGGGCGCATCTGGCGGGCAGCCTTGGGCAGGGCATGCTGTCATGGATGCTCGACAACTCCCGGGCAGACCGCGAGGCCATCAGCCGCGTGATCCGCTTTATCCCCTATGGATGCGCACAGTTTCGGACACAGTTCCCAAGCGCCATGCCCTTTCCGGCTTAACACCCGTCCAGACCTTCCCTATATTGCCGCCTACAGACCGGCCCCACCAAACGAGGGCGGGTTCAGCGACTACTCTAAAGGGGACAGCAGTGGCGCATATCATCGTTTTCGGCAACGAAAAGGGCGGCTCGGGCAAATCGACCTCGGCCATGCATGTGGCGACCGCGCTGGCCCGGATGGGGCACCGGGTTGGCGGGCTGGATCTGGATCTGCGCCAGCGCAGTTTCGGTCGCTATATCGAAAACCGACAGAACACGATCAGCACCCGGGACCTGACACTGGCGGCCCCGATGCTGATCGAATTGCCGGAAATCGACCCAAGCCAGGTTAGCCCCGATGATAACATCTACGACCTCCGTCTTTCGGCGGCTGTCAGCGATCTTGAGGGGCGCTGCGATTTCATCGTCATCGACTGCCCCGGCTCTCATACCCGGTTGAGCCAAGTGGCGCATTCTCTGGCCGATACGCTGGTCACGCCGATGAATGACAGTTTCGTCGATTTCGACCTGCTGGCCCGGATCGACCCTGAAACCTACGATATCAAGGGCCCTTCGGTCTATTCGGAAATGGTCTGGCACGCCCGGCAATTGCGCGCGCGCGCAGGCCTAAGCCCAATCGACTGGATCGTGGTCCGGAACCGTTTGGGCGCGCAATACATGCACAACAAACGCAAGGTGGGCGACGCGTTGATGGCATTGTCGAAGCGCATCGGTTTTCGTGTTGCCCCGGGCCTGTCCGAGCGCGTGATCTTTCGCGAGCTTTTCCCGACCGGGATGACGTTGCTGGATCTGCGCGAGATGGGCGTGGACAAGATGAACATTTCGAACGTCGCCGCCCGGCAGGAAGTCCGCGACCTGGTCAAGGCGATGAACTTGCCGGGCGTGACGGTTGATTTCTGACCCTAACGGGCGAGATAGCGTTCAATCATCGACGCGGCGCGGTCAAGATTGGCGTCAATTTCGCCAAAACGGCGTTTCAGGGCGGCTCCGGCCTCAAGCGGGGGGGCGTCCAGAAAACGCAAGGCATCCTCTGGGCAGGTTACATTCGGCAAGCTTTCATAGACCTGATGTTCGTTGCGATAGACCGCCGCCATCTTGCCGCGATACAGACTGTCCAAAATAGCCGTCGACGCGGTCGAGATCGTCAGATCGGCAAGGTCCAGCACATCCTGCATCCCCAACCCCTTCAAAAGCCCGGAATGAGCGTTTGACAGCACGATATTCGGGGAGCTTTTCAGCAGTTCGGTATCTTTCTGATTGTGGATCGCACGCGCCTTGCCGCGGTGCCCGCGCAGAATGAACAGATGATCGGGACGTTGACCGGCCAAAGACTGAACAAAGCTGTAAAATGCCTCGATCTCAGAGCCGGAATATCGCGCGCCCCAGCGCAGGGAATGGCAGATCAGCACCGTTCGCGCATATTCCGATTGCAGCCTCCGAAAGGCCGCGCTGGCCGTGCGTGGCGCAAAGATCGGGGCTTTCAGAAACCCGACCTGACGCGCCCTGCCCCGGGTTTCAGGCGCAAGCGACGTCGCCGCCGCGGGCGGGCCGTTCAGAAGCAGTAACGCCGAATGGAAATGACGCAGTTCTGTATCGGGGTTCGGGAAATTCACCCATATCTGGATAACGCCATGCTGCACAAATATCGTGTTGATTCCCCGCTTGCGAAGATAGGCGCTGCGCCTGATTGTGGCGCTGGCATCCAGAGCCGGGTCAGCCAGAACCACCGGCACATCGCCGGGCCGTATCCACCAGCCGCTGAACCGTTTCAGAACCTTGTTGGGGCGCAGCCTGATGTCGACCGACGATTCTGCTATCAATCGTCGCAATCGCGGTTCACGGCGCAGCGGTGCCGTAGCGCCATAGCATTTGACCGGCAGCCCCCGTTCGGCAAGGCGTTGGGCGAGCGGAAACAGGTTCTCGTAATCAGGAATGCCATGGAAAAAGAAAAGCGGCCTGGCGTCTGGCATTACCTGAGATCCCTGTAAATGGCTGTGCCCCCGGCCAATGTTCACGACATGGCCTCAGGTTCTGAAATCGTCGATCAGCGGGCTTGGCTTGGCAAACCGCTCCAGATCGTCCTGATCCTTGATCGAGACCTTGTTCCCGGTCATCTCAACCCCATAAGGTTTCAGGCTTTTGATCGCACGGCTCATGTTTTCCGGTGTCATGCCAAGCGCCGAGGCCAGGCGGCGCTTTTCGGTATGCAAGATGAACTCGGTCCCGCCGCCATCGCGCCTTTGTTGGCGCAGCAGGTAGTTGGCAAGCCGTTCGACCGAGGTGCGCAGCTTCAGATCCTTGGTGTTTTTGACAACCGACCGGTAGCATTGCGCCAGTTCCGACACGATGGCACGGGCAAAACAGGGATCGGAATCGAACACCTCCCGAACATCCGAGGATGGTAGCAAAACGATACGGCTTTTCTCCAATGTGCGTGCCGACATGAGATAAGGCGCGTCCTTAACCGTGGCCGCAAGGATGAAGGAGGAAGCAGGCCAAACGGTGGACATCGTTGTTTCACGCCCGTTCCAGGTTGAAAAGAGCTCGACCGAGCCGCTGATGACGATATGAAGGAAATCACTGGGGTCGCCCTCCGTGATCAGTTCAATCATCGGAGGAAAATTCTGAACGTAGGCACCCCGCATCAGACGATCGAAATGCGCGTCATCCATGCCCGCGAACACATCAAGTGATCGAATACGCCCATGTTCCGACTCAAGCATGGTGTAATTCCCCCGTCCTAATAGCAATTGACATTTATCAAGCGACAACCCGGGCATTGTCAATCCCAAGCAAGCACAAACGCGACCACGGATTTGCAGACACCGCGCACATGCCGTGACATCTTTCTCAAAAACCCTTATTTCTCTACGTTTTTCGCGTTTCTTGACCTAGATCAACTTTTTCCGCGATGCCCGCTGTAACGGTCCCGCCAGATCAAGAAAGGCAGAGACAGATCTGCCAAGGATCGGAGGGATTTCGATGGAGCTACAAAACAAGGCCACCAGTCTCTGGGGCAATTTTTTAAACGTAAAGATGCCGCAGATCAGAACGTTCCACATGACGTGGTTTGCGTTCTTTTCCTGTTTTTTCGCATGGTTCGGCATTGCGCCGCTTATGTCCGTTGTTCGCGACGAACTGTCCCTGACACAAAACCAGATCGGTTGGGCCATTATCGGGTCGGTCTCGATGACCATTTTCGCCCGGCTCTTTATCGGCTGGTTGTGTGACCGGATCGGGCCCAGGAAATCCTACACCTGGCTGCTGCTGCTGGGATCGCTGCCGGTGATGGGCATCGGCCTTGCGCAGACGTTTGAGACCTTCCTGCTGTTCCGCGTTCTGATCGGCGGCATCGGTGCATCCTTCGTGATTACGCAATACCACACGTCGGTCATGTTCGCGCCGAACGTGGTGGGCCAGGCAAACGCAACATCGGCCGGCTGGGGTAACCTCGGCGGTGGTGTTACGCAGTTTGTCATGCCGCTGCTGTTTTCGGTCATGGTCATCGGCTTTGGCTTTTCCGAAGCGGTTGGCTGGCGTCTGTCGATGGTCATTGTTGGCGTCATCATCTTCCTGGTCGGGATCGGTTACTATTTCCTGACGCAGGATGCCCCCGACGGCAATTTCGACGATTTGCGCGCCCAGGGCCGGATGCCCGAAAAGAAGAAAGTCAACAAGAACTACATGGAGGCGCTGAAAGACCCGCGCGTTTGGGTTCTGTTCGTTATCTACGGGGCTTCCTTCGGTATCGAGCTGACGGTCAACAACGTCGCGGCACTTTACTTCATCGACTATTTCGACCTGACGCTGGTAACTGCCGGTCTGGTGGCCGCAAGTTTCGGTCTGATGAACCTCTTTGCCCGGACGCTTGGCGGTATCTTTGGTGACAACTTCGGGGCGCTCTGGGGCCTGCGCGGCCGGTCGTTCTGGCTCTTTATCTGTATCCTGTTTGAGGGCATCGCGTTGATGATCTTCAGCCAGATGCAGGTTCTGTTCCTGGCCATTCCGTCGCTCATCGTGTTCTCGCTGTTCACGCAGATGGCCGAGGGTGCCACCTATTCGGTCGTGCCTTTCGTCAACAAGAAAGCGCTTGGCGCGGTTGCCGGTGTGGTCGGCGCGGGCGGCAATGCCGGTGCGGTTCTGGCGGGCTTCCTGTTCAAGAACATGATCGACTGGTCCGAAGCCTTCTTCATCCTTGGTATCGTCGTGTCCTGTGCCTCGTTCCTGGCCTTCTTTGTCCGCTTCTCGACGCGGCAGGAAGACGAAGAGCGGGCAAACTTTGCGGCCGCCAATATCGAGACGCTGCGCCGTCGCGCCGAAAAGGCCAATGCAGCGCTGGAAGAAGGCATGGTTGCCATCAAGGGTCGCGACCAGGCTACCGCACCAGCCGCTGACTAATTACGAACTCCCGCACCCCGCCGCCCAGAGCGACGGGGTGCAACACCTTCAAAAAACGAGGAGATCACTCGTGGGACAAGACCTTAGAAACTATACACCGGACGATGAGAGCTTTTGGGCCTCTTCCGGCAAGGCGATTGCGAACCGCAATCTCTGGATTTCCATTCCCTCTTTGCTGTGCGGGTTTGCCGTCTGGCTTTATTGGGGGATCATCACCGTTCAGATGATCAACCTGGGCTTCGATTTCGAGCGTTCCGAGCTCTTTACCCTGGCCGCCATCGCGGGCCTGACCGGTGCCACGCTGCGGATCCCGTCGACTTTCTTTATCCGCATCGCGGGCGGGCGAAACACGATCGTCTTTACCACGGCGCTTTTGATAATCCCGGCCTCTCTGGCAGGTTTCGCGCTGCAGGATCCGAACACACCGCTTTGGTGGTTCCAGATCCTGGCGTTCCTGTCGGGTATCGGCGGCGGTAACTTCTCGTCCTCGATGTCGAACATCTCGTTCTTCTTCCCGAAAAAGATCCAGGGCTACGCGCTGGGCATGAATGCGGGCCTGGGCAATTTCGGTGTGACCACGATGCAGATCGTGATCCCGCTGGTGATGACCTTTGGTCTCTTCGGTGGCGAGTCGCGGACGCTGGTGAACACCTCGGGCACCTTCTTTAGCCGCATCCCGGCCGGGTCCGAGACCTATATCCAGAACGCCGGTTTCATCTGGCTGGTGGCTCTGGTCCCGCTGGCGGTCATTGGCTGGTTCGGCATGAACAACATCCGTGACGAACATGTCAGCCCCGACATCCCGTCGCCGCTGGGCGCGTTCGGCATCATTTCCTTCATGCTGCTGATCGGCTTTGTCACCGCCGGGTTCGGCCTGTGGCTGATGCTGCCTGCAAGTGTCGGTGGCTCCGGCTTTGGTGTCTCGAAATGGATCGTGCTGCCCGTCGTTATTGCGCTGACTGTTCTGGGTCTGAAACTGATCCCCGGCCAGGTTGGGCGCAACCTGACGCGCCAATACAAGATCTTTGGCAACAAGCACACCTGGGCAATGACGGTCATCTACACCATGACCTTCGGCAGCTTCATCGGCTACTCGGCCGCTCTGGCACTCACCATCAAGGTGGTGTTCGGGTTCCAGCACCTCGAAGTTGACGGCATCCTTACCCATGACGTGGCCAATCCCAACGGCCCCTCGGCTCTGATGTTCGCCTGGATGGGCCCGTTCATCGGCGCGCTGATCCGCCCGATTGGTGGCATGCTGGCCGACAAACTGGGTGGGGCCCGCGTGACGCAGTGGATCTCGATCGTGATGGTCGCCTCGGCGCTTGGTGTGGCCTACTTCATCCAGGCCGCCTATGCCTCGGCGACGCCGGAACAGTTCTTTGTGCCCTTCCTGGTGCTCTTCCTGATCCTGTTCGCGGCCACCGGCATCGGCAACGGGTCCACCTTCCGGACCATCGCGGTTGCGTTCAACAAAGAACAGGCCGGCCCGGTTCTTGGCTGGACTGCTGCGGTTGCCGCCTATGGCGCGTTCATCATCCCCAAAGTGTTCGGGGAACAGATGGGTGCCGGCACCCCTGAATACGCGCTCTATGGGTTCGCGGCATTCTACGGGGTCTGCATCGTCATCAACTGGTGGTTCTACCTGCGCCCCGGCGCTTACATCAAGAACCCCTGATCCTACCTTTCTGCCTGCCCGGAGATCCACTTCGGGCAGGCACCGACAACCCATTTGGGAGCAAGAAACATGAGCCACCTGCTCGACAGACTGAATTTCCTCCAGTCGCAGCAACTGGAAAAGTTCTCGAACGGACATGGGCAAGTGACCCGTGAAAACCGCGATTGGGAAGACACCTACCGCAACCGCTGGCGGCACGACAAAGTCGTCCGTTCCACCCATGGTGTGAACTGCACCGGGTCGTGCAGCTGGAAGATCTACGTAAAATCCGGGATCGTGACCTGGGAAACGCAGCAGACGGATTATCCGCGCACGCGCCCCGACCTGCCCAACCACGAGCCGCGCGGTTGCGCCCGTGGGGCCAGCTATTCCTGGTATCTTTATTCCGCCAACCGGGTGAAGAACCCGCTCATTCGCGGCAAGCTGATGAAGGTCTGGCGCAAGATGCGCGAAACCAAGACCCCCATCGAGGCCTGGACCGCGATCCAGAACGACCCGATCATCCGCGCCTCATATGTCGAGACGCGCGGCAAGGGCGGTTTCGTGCGCGCCACCTGGGACGAGGCGACCGAAATCACCGCCGCCGCCAATGCCTATACCGCGAAAACCTATGGCCCCGACCGGATCTTCGGCTTTTCGCCGATCCCAGCCATGTCGATGGTCAGCTATGCCGCCGGTTCGCGTTACCTTTCCCTTATGGGTGGCGTCTGCATGTCCTTCTATGACTGGTATTGCGATCTGCCCCCCGCTTCCCCCATGACCTGGGGCGAACAGACCGACGTTCCGGAAAGCGCCGATTGGTATAATTCGGGTTACCTGCTGCTCTGGGGCTCGAACGTGCCGCAGACCCGCACGCCCGACGCGCATTTCTATACCGAAGTCCGCTACAAAGGCACCAAATCCGCCGTCATCTGCCCCGACTATTCCGAGGCCGCCAAATTTGGCGATGTCTGGCTCAATGCCAAGCAGGGTACCGATGCGGCGCTGGCGATGGCCTTTGGCCACGTCATCCTGCGCGAGTTTCACCTCGACCGTCAGGCCGAATATTTCGAAGAATACACCCGCAAATATTCCGACTTCCCGATGCTGGTCAGGCTCGATGAAAAGGACGGCCGCCTTGTGCCGGGCCGGTTCCTGCGGGCCGACGATCTGGACGGCAAACTGGGCGAAGACAACAACCCGGAATGGAAAACCGTCGCGCTGGACGAAACATCGAACGCGCTGGTCGCGCCCAATGGCTCGGTCGGATACCGGTGGGGCGAAGATGGCGAATGGAACCTTGAGGAACGCGCAAACCAGGCAGATACGCATCTGAAGATGAGCCTGGTGCTGGACGAGGATCATGACGCTGTTGCAGGCGTGGATTTCCCCTATTTCGGCGGCGAAGCGACCGAAAACTTTGCCACCGACGCCGACCATCCCGATGTTCTGACCCGAAATATTCCGGTGAAAACGGTTCAGACCGCCGAGGGCGAGATCAAGGTCGCAACAGTGTTCGACCTCTTCTGCGCCAATTACGGCCTCGACCGGGGGCTTGGCGGCGATTGGGTCACGTCCGATTACGCCGACGAGATGCCGGGCACGCCTGCCTGGGCCTCGAAGATCACCGGGGTTCCAGCCGACAAGATCATCCATGTTGCCCGTGAATTTGCGCAAAACGCCGAGACGACCAAAGGCAAGTCCATGGTCATCATCGGGGCCGCGATGAACCACTGGTATCACATGGACATGAACTATCGCGGTGTCATCAACATGTTGGTGATGTGCGGTTGCGTCGGGCAGTCCGGCGGCGGTTGGGCCCATTATGTGGGTCAGGAAAAACTGCGCCCGCAAACCGGGTGGCAGCCGCTGGCCTTCGCGCTGGACTGGAGCCGACCACCGCGGCACATGAACTCCACCTCGGCCTGGTATGCCCATACCGACCAGTGGCGTTACGAGACGCTGGAAGCAAAAGAGATCCTCAGCCCGACGGCACCTGATGGCGATTGGGATGCAAGCCTCATCGACTATAACATCCGCGCCGAACGCATGGGCTGGTTGCCCTCTGCTCCGCAGCTGAAAACCAACCCGCTCGAGGTCGCCAAGGCCGCCAAGGCGGCGGGTAAGGAGATCCCGGCCTATGTTGCCGAGCAGCTGAAATCGGGCGATCTGGAAATGGCCTGCGAGGATCCGGACGATCCCGCCAACTGGCCGCGCAACCTCTTTGTCTGGCGCTCCAACCTGTTGGGCTCCTCCGGCAAGGGGCATGAGTATTTCCTCAAGCACCTTCTGGGCACCGATCACGGCGTGATGGGCAAGGATCTGGGCGAGGATGGCGCGCAACTGCCGAAAGAGGCGAAATGGCACCCCGATGCGCCGCGCGGCAAGCTGGACCTGCTGGTGACCATCGACTTCCGCATGTCCACCACCGCCGTCTATTCCGACATCGTTCTGCCAACCGCCAGCTGGTATGAAAAAGACGACATGAACACGTCGGACATGCACCCGTTCATCCACCCGCTGCAGGCGGCGGTTGATCCGGCATACGAGTCGAAGTCGGATTGGGAGATCTTCAAATCCATCGCCAAGAAGGTGCAGGAGGTCGCGCCCGAGATCCTGGGCGTCGAAACCGACATCGTGGCCCTGCCCATCCTGCATGACACCCCTGCCGAGATTGCGCAGGATCAGGTCAAGGACTGGAAGAAAGGCGAATGCGATCTGATCCCCGGCAAGACGGCACCAAATTACATCGCCGTCGAGCGGGATTACACCAAGATCTATGATCGCTTCACCGCGCTTGGGCCGCTGATGGACAAGCTTGGCAATGGCGGCAAGGGGATCGCCTGGAACACGCAGGACGAGGTCGACAATCTGGCGGCGCTGAATGGCCTGCAGTTGGATGGGTCCGCCGCTGGTCGGCCCAAGATCGACAGCGCCATTGATGCCTGCGAGGTCATCCTGATGCTGGCCCCGGAAACCAACGGCGAAGTGGCGGTGAAAGCGTGGGAAGCGCTGGAAAAAGCCACCGGGCGCGAACATGCCCATCTGGCCGAGGGCGAACATCACAACAAGATCCGGTTCCACGACATCGCGGCGCAGCCCCGCAAGATCATCTCAAGCCCCACCTGGTCGGGGATTGAGTCCGAGAAGGTCAGCTATAACGCGGGCTATACCAACGTGCATGAGTTGATCCCGTGGCGCACGCTGACCGGCCGTCAGCAGCTCTATCAGGATCACCTGTGGATGCGCGCCTTTGGCGAAGGGTTGATGAGCTACCGGCCCCCGGTGGACCTCAAGACCATCACCCGCGACGTGCAGGATAGTGGCGACACCTTGGTGCTGAACTTCATCACGCCGCACCAGAAATGGGGCATCCACTCCACCTATTCCGACAACCTGCTGATGCTGACGCTGAACAGGGGCGGCCCGGTGGTCTGGTTGAGTGAAAACGACGCCAAATCGGTGGGCATCGTCGATAATGACTGGGTCGAGGCCTATAACGTGAACGGCGCGCTCACCGCGCGCGCGGTGGTCAGCCAGCGGATCAAGGACGGCACCGTGTTCATGTATCACGCGCAGGAGAAGATCGTGAATACGCCCGGTTCCGAGAAAACCGGCAATCGCGGCGGCATCCACAACTCGGTCACCCGCACCACGTTGAAACCCACCCATATGATCGGCGGTTATGCCCATCAGTCCTATGGCTTCAACTATTACGGCACGGTCGGATCGAACCGGGACGAATTCGTCGTGGTCAGGAAAATGAAAAAGGTCGACTGGCTCGACAATGAAGCAACCCCAGTGGAGGCAGGCCAATGAAAGTCCGCGCTCAAATCGGCATGGTGCTGAACCTCGATAAATGCATCGGGTGTCACACCTGCTCAGTCACCTGCAAGAACGTCTGGACCAGCCGCGACGGTGTCGAATACGCCTGGTTCAACAATGTCGAGACCAAACCCGGCACCGGCTATCCGACCGACTGGGAAAACCAGGCGCGTTGGAAAGGTGGCTGGGAACGGACCCGGTCCGGCAAGTTGCAACCCAAGCAGGGCAACAAATGGCGGATCCTGTCCAACATCTTCGGCAATCCCGACCTGCCCGAGATCGACGATTACTACGAGCCGTTCGATTTTGACTACGACCACCTGAAATCCGCACCCGACTCCAAGGCGTTCCCGACGGCACGGCCAAGATCCAAGATCACCGGCGAACGGATGCAGAAGATCGAAAAAGGCCCCAACTGGGAGGAAATCCTGGGCGGTGAGTTTTCGAAGCGGTCGGAGGATTACAATTTCGAGGGCATCCAGAAGCAGATGTATGGTGAATATGAAAACACCTTCATGATGTATCTGCCGCGCCTGTGCGAACATTGTCTGAACCCGGCCTGCGTGGCCTCTTGCCCGTCCGGCGCGATCTACAAGCGCGAAGAGGACGGGATCGTTCT
>Ga0316204_10011951_pt1 | contig 10721 bp, 7 predicted proteins | sample 6monrhotite_MG_2_FD_205661 | JGI IMG/M metagenome (GOLD analysis project Ga0316204, IMG submission 205661) | Microbial mat bacterial communities from mineral coupon in-situ incubated in ocean water Damariscotta River, Maine, United States -... | ecosystem: Environmental > Aquatic > Marine >... | reverse complement strand
GCAGTAGACTGCGTCCAAGCACCAAGAGAAGATTCGAAACTTTCGGTGTAACCAGCGCTCACGCCTCCGGTACAACCTCCACCACCACCGCCACCGGTAGTTGTTACATTAGCTGTATTACTTAGCCCAGAATTATTTCCAGCAGCATCAAAAGCTCTAACCTGGAAGCTATAGCTCGTTGCAGCAGTAAGACCAGTCACGTTTGCTGTTGTTGCAGCAACGGTTCCAATACTTGTACCTCCAGAGAACACCTCATATCCTGTAACACCAACGTTATCGGTAGAAGCATTCCAGTTAAGAGTTAAGGTAGTATCTGTAACATTAGAAGCAGCTAGTCCGCTTGGAGCAGACGGTGCTTGTGTATCTGCAGCAGATCCACCTTCCATTTCGAAAGCATCTAAAGCGATATCCGCTTGCCATGTGCTGCCTGTTACTCGGTTAAAACGCATACGGAAATTGGCTTCTCCAGTATAAGCATTAAGGTCAATACTTTCTGCGTTCCACTGATTTCCTTGATTTCCTGTTCTATTCCACACAGAAGACCACGTAGCTCCGTCATCGGTACTAACTTCCAAGTCAATACTACCCATATCGGCAGCACCAAACATATGGTAGCTAAAGTTAAACGTTGCTGAAGTTTCTCCACTTAAATTATAACAAGGAGAATTTAAAATTGCACGCTTATTTGGATATCCAGTTCCATTTCCTGAAGCCTCTACATAAATATACGTAGTTCCATCGGCTGCAGTGGCTGGTCCTGTATTATTAGAAGGAGTTCCTCCACTATCTCTTGTCCAATCGATATCATCGTTAGCAGTAGATTGCGTCCAGTTACCAAAATTCGATTCAAAACTTTCGGCATCAGGGTAACTAGCTACGGTTCCAGAACAAGGATCAGGGTTTCCTCCACCTCCACCACATCCGCTTACGAATGATGTAGATTGATCGCTGTTTGTATTGGTTCCGCCATTCGTATTTTCAACAGCGTCAACTCCAACTCCTCTAGCTGCGAATACATCCCAAATTATACAGTTGTATTGTCCACCATAAAGAGTTTGATCGGCTTGTAAAATTCCGTCACGTCCAGAAACGAATCCTGGATTGTTGGCAGTGTTCTTTAAACCTTCAATAACTAATGCCATTGCAATGTTATTACCTCCAGTTCCATTATAGAAATCGGTGTCAAAACCTTCCTGAGCAACTAATGCCCATGTCATATCCCAAAGAATAGTTGCGAATGCATATCCTACTCCGTGAGGTACTGCCAGTCCATTTATGTCACCATACGTAGTTCCATTGATCGACGTATTTGTTGAATAAGGAGTTGGACGAATACCACCTCCACTAGTTGTTTGTCCTAATGCATAATTACCAATAGCTCGAGCATCACCTCCAGCATCACCGGTTTTCATTGTTAGCATTAATCCAAACCAGTCACTCCATCCTTCACCCATTTGCTCAGATCCTCCTAAGGCGTTGGTTCCTGGTCCTCCTACCAATCGAGTAGAAATACCGTGTCCGTATTCGTGAGCGATAATTCCATTATCTAAATCCCCATCACGTGTTGGGTTGGTCCATAAGAACATTTGCATTCTTGGGTTAGATCCATCAGGAGGAGTACCGAAGTTTGCGTTGTTAGTTCCACTACCGTCTTGTGCATCGGCATTCACACTATCACTTCCAATTCCACCTTTCCCATAATTGTTTTCTTGGAAATTACCTGAAGCCTCGTTAAATCCATACTGATACCATACATCATGCATGATGTTGTTCCAATAAAATAAATTAGTAATAGCCGCGCTTAAATAAGTACTTGGCGCATTATTTAAATTAAGTGTAAAGTCAAAATCCAAACCTGAACCTCCGTTTGGTGAGAATCCGGTTCCATTGTTTCCATTCGTATCATCTTGCGCCCAAACATTGTTTCCTCGCGTGATGGTAAATTCTGCTCCATTGGCTCCGTTGGTATCATGCCAACCAAATGGTGAAGCATTTAAGTCTTGCGGATCGTTCACAATAGAACGCCCACCATCTAACGGACTTTCAAGTGGCATCGGATACACATTATAGCTTTCTCCAGCTAGCATAAAATTAGCTGGCGCTTCTTCCACTGTTACTAGAGGTGCAGCAGCTTCTGCATTGTGGTTATGATTTTCATGTTCATCACCCCAACTACAGGTAATTACCCAATCCTCTGTGCGTAAAATTTGCCCTGTTGTTGCATCTACATTTTCATTCCACCAATGCTGACCATCTTTTTGGTAGAAATTTACATTCCATACTAAACGAAGTTGACCTTCATGCAGTTGAAAATACTGTTTTACTTTTATTGGCTCTAGAGCAACTCTCTTATCAGTATACTCCATAGCTCCATCTCTTTTTACTCCGGCTGCACTTGGCATTTGTAAACCATGGCGTTGTACTGTTTTTGCAATGGCTTCTTCTGGAGATAATGATGCCCTGTTCGAAGTGATTTTTTCATTCACATCGGAAACAAACTGATCGATGTGCCATGTAATTTTACCATTGGTCACGGTCAATTTATACGTCCCATATTGAATTGGGATGTTATTATGCAGTTGTTGCACATAAACGTGCTGAACATTTGGGTTTAAGGAAGGAACGACATCGGTAATTTGCCATTGATCCAGATCCCCATTTTTAAAGTGAGATTCCCCTTTTAGGACGTTAAAGTAGTTTTGAACTACTCCATCCATCTGATTTTGCGAAAATACTGCTTGCCCTATAAAACAACAGAGAAAAGCAATGATGTATGTTTTTTTCATACGATAATAGTTAGTGTTTTAATATTAAATGTTAAATAATAGTCTGCATCTATTCCGAATAAATTCAGATTAGTGTAAGGATCATAAAATGGGTTCTGTTTGAGTAAGCAACAGATTAAAAATTAGGGAGAATTAAAAAAAGTGATGGTTGTAGAACATTTCATTTGGTTTGTTAAACTATTTACGAATAGCAACTAAAACACAATTAGACAGGTGGGGAAACTATCAAAATACTGAAAATCAATATTTAACAAAAAACAATTTTGTTTAAACTTATTGCAAAAACGTTAATTATTTTCTTGTTTTATGGTGTTTTTATTGCGAAATATTCATCTAAATAACAATTTTTTAATTAATTATCAAATTTTATTCGATGAACGGTTTAAGATTTTATTAACAAGCACATTCTTACATTCTAAATCCTAGGCATTTACTAGGGTTTAAACACTTTTTCCAAAAATTGATAATTATGGTATCTTTGATCGAATGAACTCCGCACCACTCCTTTCTGTACAAAATCTTACCATTTCTTTTGGTAAGAATAACGAGCGAAGAGAAGTTCTTCATCAAATATCTTTCGATATTCCAAAAAATAAAATAGTTGGAATAGTCGGTGAATCTGGATCTGGTAAATCGATTACTTCAATGGCAATTTTAGGTTTACTTCCTTCCTTAGCTCACATAACTGGAAATATTACTTTTGAAGAGAACGAGTTACTCACCTATTCGGAAGATAAATTGCGCCTACTCAGAGGGAATGAAATAGCTATGATTTTTCAAGAACCTATGAGCGCTTTAAATCCTTCAATACGTTGCGGAAATCAGGTGGCCGAAATGCTACGATTGCATTCTGGTTTATCTTCTAGCGAGGCAAAAAAGGAAACTCTTGCTCTTTTTGAAAAAGTAAAACTTCCTAATCCCTCCGAAATATATTCGCGTTATCCGCATCAAATTAGTGGAGGGCAAATGCAGCGTGTCATGATTGCTATGGCCATTTCTTGTAAACCTAAGCTTCTTATAGCAGATGAACCAACCACTGCATTAGACGTGACGGTTCAAAAAGAAATTATTAGCCTACTCAAAGAGCTTCAACAGGAAACTCAAATGAGCTTACTTTTTATTTCTCATGATCTGAATTTGGTTTCCGAAATTGCTGACCAAGTTGTTGTTATGTATCAAGGTACCATTGTAGAGAAAGGTAGCGTATTACAAATTTTTAAAACGCCTCAAGAAGATTACACCAAGGCTTTGTTGGCATCTCGCCCATCCTTAAATGTTCGCCTGGCCACGTTACCCACCATTGCTTCTTTAGCAGACAATAGCTTTAAAGCTAAAACGGTTTCTGCCCAAGCGAGAGCGAAAAAACATAAAAAACTATACACTCAAGCACCCTTACTCGAAGTTCATAATATGGGCAAGAAGTATTTTAGCAATGGCGGATTATTTCGACCCAAAAAAGTACTCCAGGCTGTTGATGATGTAAGTTTTTCGGTATTTGAAGGAGAGACCATGGGTCTGGTAGGCGAATCTGGATGTGGCAAATCTACCTTAGGTAAAGCTATTTTACAATTGGATAAAGCTACAGAAGGGAGTATTAAATATAAAGGTGTAGAACTCACTAAACTTTCAGGAACGGCACTAAGAAAACTAAGAAAAGACATTCAACTCATATTTCAGGATCCTTATTCTTCTTTGAATCCCCGACTATTGTTGGGAGAGGCTTTGGTGGAAACTATGAAAGTGCATAACATAGGAGATTCTGCCAAAAGACGAAAAGAACGCGCATTAATACTACTGGAAAAAGTAGGGCTTGATGCATCGTATTATCACAGGTACCCGCATGAGCTTTCAGGTGGTCAAAGACAACGAGTTGGTATTGCTCGAACCATTGCATTAGAACCTAAATTAGTTATTTGTGATGAATCAGTATCTGCTCTGGATATTTCGGTTCAAGCACAAGTCCTAAATTTATTAAATGCTTTAAAAGACGAGTTTGGGTTCACCTATATCTTCATTTCGCATGATTTGGCTGTGGTAAAGTATATGGCAGATCAGCTCATGGTCATGAATGCAGGTAAAATTGAAGAATTGGGTGATGCCGACGAAATCTACGCGCAACCTACCAAAGCGTATACGAAAAAACTTATCAATGCGATTCCCAAAGGTCCATAGTTTGTTTTAAAATTTAAAAAGAAAAAAGCCCGTTCAAACCTCACAATGAACGGGCTTACCTTTATCTGTATCGTTGCAGATTCGGGGTAATAATTGTTGTTAAACTATACTAACAAAAACACTTTTTTGGCTACATACATTACACTCTTAACAAGACGCAATGTATTTTTTAGGGATTTAGATATACCTTTCATAAGTAGGTAAGTTTTTTAGTTGATTTTTGGGACAGCTAATATGTGAAAGATTTTTAGAATAAAACGATTAAAGGCATTATTATTCGATGAAATGCAATAAAATTTAACAATTTAAATATAATAGCAGGGTTTTTCCTACATAATTTATTAATGAAACTTTACCTTTAAGCGCTTTGTGGATAGTACATCTTGTACCGGATAATAACTTCTACCATAATTAGAACGCCTATCTTCACCCAGCCTATGAACTACTTGATTGGTCATTTTTATCACAAAAACTTCTTCAGCATTCGGAAAAGATAAATCCCGGCCATCTTGATCCACCTTCTTCCCTCTTGAAGACACATCCCTTTTTCGAACCAAATAATCATCAGTCTCGTAAAGTTCATTATAACAATGTATCAGTTCGTGTGATAGTAAGGCGACGGGAGAGTTGTAGCCTTTATTTTTTCTAAACCACTGCTTTTTGTGGTTTTTTCTGAAAACAACACCGTGTGTATCATAAAACATCACGCTGTTTAATTGTGGATTATACGCATTACGTTGACCTGGAACAATTGTAATATTATTATGCTCATCTGCTACAAGAACATCTATGATATCTACTGTTTTTGATACACCGTCATCCATATAGGTGATCGTCAACGTATCTGTATTAAATAAAAAATCTAGAGCTTTAATCGTATTGCGAAGAAATCGGTCTTCAATTATTTCTAAATTCCTATCTCCCACATAAAAGTAAGGATGAAACGTACCTTGAAGCGATTGAATACGCACTTAAAAAGTCATTTCCGGGATTTCTCCTTCAACTATCAAATCTCCTTCTGTTGCTGCTTGAATATCGGCAACCGTAACACCTGGAGCACGCTCTAAAAGATAAAAGCTATTATCCCGAATTTCAAGTACAGCTAAATTGGTTACTACTTTCTTTACACAATTCACACCCGTAAGCGGCAAACTGCATTCTTTTAAGAGTTTAGAAGCCCCCGCTCGATTGGTATGCATCATGGCAACAATAATATTATCGGCACTTGCCACCAAATCCATAGCGCCACCCATGCCCTTTACCATTTTACCCGGTATTTTCCAGTTGGCGATATCTCCATTTTGGGCGACTTCCATAGCGCCTAAAATTGTAAGATCAACGTGCTGTCCACGTATCATTGCAAAACTTGTAGCACTATCAAAAAAAGATGCGCCTTTTAAGGCCGTAATTGTTTGTTTACCTGCATTGATTAAATCTGGGTCTTCTTCTCCTTCAAAAGGAAAAGGCCCCATTCCTAATATTCCGTTTTCACTTTGAAACTCAACATCAATATCATTTCGAACGAAATTGGCTACTAGGGTAGGAATTCCAATACCCAAGTTGACGTAATATCCATCCTTTACTTCTTTGGCAATTCGTTGCGCAATTTGGTTTTTATCTAATGCCATTACTCTTTAGTTCTTACGGTTAAGTTTTCTATTCTCTTTTCATAGTCTTTCCCTTGAAAAATACGTTGCACAAAAATTCCTGGAATGTGAACATCATTTGGATCGAGTGTGCCGGCAGGAACAAGTTCTTCTACCTCAGCAACTGTAATTGTAGCTGCCCCACACATATTAGGATTAAAATTTCGTGCTGTTCCTTTAAATATAAGATTTCCCGCTGTATCTCCTTTCCAAGCTTTTATAAATGCAAAATCGGCTTTAAAAGCATGTTCTAAAATGTGCATTTTCCCATTGAAAGCTCTTGACTCTTTTCCTTCAGCAACTTCAGTTCCATAACCTGCAGGTGTAAAAAACGCAGGAATTCCACTTTGCGCAGCTCTGCAACGCTGAGCCAAAGTTCCCTGTGGAATAAGTTCTACTTCCAATTCACCACTAAGCATTTGGCGTTCAAACTCTGCATTCTCCCCAACATAAGAAGAGATCATTTTTTTTATTTGTTTTTGCTGAAGTAAAAGCCCCAAACCAAAATCGTCTACTCCGGCATTATTAGAAATACAGGTAACATTTTTGACTCCTGCGCTCACCAACTGAGCAATACTATTCTCAGGTATTCCGCTTAATCCAAAGCCTCCCAACATAAATGTCATTCCGTCTTTTATTCCTTCACAAGCCTGTTCAACGCCTGCCACCGTTTTTGTTATCATTGTCTTGAAAATTTTATTAAAAGTACTGAAATTTGAAGGCATAAAAAAACCGCTCTATCACCAAATGAAAGAGCGGCTTGGTATCATTTAAATAAGATTAAAAGTCAAACTCGTCTGGAATGTTTTCATCGACATCTTCTACTTTATTGAATTCGGCACAATTGGTCTCAATAGAAAGTCCAGAAGGTCTTCTAAAGCCTTTATCAGATATATCCAAAGAAGCATCACCATAGCACTTTTTCATATAGATTCCCCAAATTGGAAGTGCCATCGTCGCTCCCTGTCCATATTGTGTTCTTCGAAAATGTACAGAGCGATCTTCACCGCCAACCCAAACTCCGGTTACTAAATCGGGTACCATACCCATAAACCATCCATCACTGTTGTTTTGAGTTGTTCCTGTTTTACCAGCAATTGGGTTTGTAAAATCATAAGGATAGCCCGTAACTACGCTTTTATAGAATGAATTATCTTTTAGGTAACTACCACGTAAACGCCTACCAGACCCCGATTGAGTTACCCCTTCCATTAAACTAACGGTAACGTAGGCTGTTTCTTTATTAATCACATCTTTGGCATCTGGAATATTTTGGTACAAAACTGTGCCATTTTTATCTTCAATCCGTTTTATAATATGTGGTTTTATATATACTCCTTCATTGGCAAAAGTGCCATAGGCTCCTACCACCTCATATAAGGTAACTTCTGCAGTTCCTAGTGCAATAGCCGGTACAGGTAAAATATCTTTTTTATCTACACCCATTTTCCCTACCAATTCGATCACTGGGTTAGGTCCTACTCGATCAATCAGTCGAGCCGTTACCGTATTCACAGATCCTGCTAAGGCATCTCGCAAAGTCAACATCCCACCGTAATTTCCGTCGCTATTTTTAGGACTCCAATCCTTTGTATTACCATGGGTTCCTGCAGGGATGGTAAACGGAGAATTTGGAATCGTATCGCAAGGAGAATAGTGCAATTGGTCAATGGCAGTCGCATAAACAAAAGGTTTGAAAGTCGATCCTATTTGGCGTTGACCCGTCTTTACCATATCGTATTTATAGTGCTTATAATCGATTCCTCCTACCCAAGCCTTTATTTCTCCTGTTTGAGGCCGCATAGACATCATGGATGCTTGCAAAAAGGACTTGTAATAGCGAATGGAATCAATAGGTGTCATTACCGTATCTATGTCTCCACTCCAAGAAAAAATTCGCATTTTGGTTTTTTTCTTAAAACTTTCGATAATTTCTGCTTCCGATTTCCCTTGTTTTTTTAATTCTCGCCAACGATCGGTTCGTCGCATGGCGGTATTCAAAATTTTCTCGGTTTCTTCTTCCGTAATATCTCTGAAAGGAGCCGTCTTATTTTTTTCGTTTTGTTTGGCAAACTCCTTTTGTAGATTTGCCATGTGTAAATCCACTGCCTCTTCAGCATACTTTTGCATTCGAGCGTCAATGGTGGTATATATTTTTAATCCATCACTTTCAATATTATAAAGTGATCCATCGGGCTTCGGATTGTCTTTAGCCCATTGTTTTGAAAATTTTCTCACATATTCTCTCACATAAGTACCTATACCATCCACATGATCTTGCGGCGTATAATTTACGCCTAATGGAAGACCTTGTAATGAATCTTTGACAGCTTCGGTTATATAATCGTACTTGGCCATCTGCGCAAGAACAACATTACGGCGATTCATCACTCCCTCTGGATTTCGTCTTGGGTTATACAGCGAAGAATTTTTAAACATCCCAACCAACATAGCAGATTCTTCAACTTTTAGTTCAGAAGGTGCCTTATCAAAATAAATATTAGAAGCAGATTCAATACCTACGGCAAGGTTTAAATAATCGTAAACATTAAAATACATGGTAATAATCTCCTCCTTGGTGTAGCGTCGTTCCAGACGAGTAGCAAGAATCCATTCTTTCGCTTTTTGAGTAAGTCGTTCAACAGTATTTGTTGCTGCTGCTCCAACAAAAAATTGCCGGGCTAGCTGTTGAGAAATGGTACTGGCTCCTCCTCTTTTACCGAGAAACGCAAATGCGCGCACCGTACCTCTTGCGTCAATTCCAGAATGATCATAAAATCGAGCATCTTCGGTAGCAATGAGTGCATTTACCAGATGTTCTGGAAGTTCCTCATACTGAACCGGGGTTCTATTTTCATTAAAGAATTTACCGATGGTTTTACCATCGGCTGAGATAACTTGAGTAGCTAGATCCTTTTCTGGGTTTTCTAAACTGGTTTCATCTGGCAGACTTCCAAAAACACCCAATGATGTCAAGAAAAAAATTAAAAATACCAGTAAAACCCCAGATCCAAAAAGAATCCAAAACAACTTAATATACTTACTAAACGTATTGGCGGTTTTTTTCTTATTATTCTTTGCTGACTGTGCCATGCGATTATTATTTTGAGGCTTTTTCTATACTATATCCAACATCTGTAATGCCTTGTAATTGACTAACGCCACCTACTTCACCATTATTGCGAACTGCCTGTGAAATACGCAGTTGATAATTACCTGGTTCGAAAAATGCAACATTCTCTTTATACCAAAGCTTGTTTTCTTTAACCCCTCCTATTCCATTACCTAACCAAGATCCATCTGGGTTTGCCATTCGGTATTCTAAGGTGTCCGTAATTGTTTTCCCGAAAGGAAAATCCATCGAAACAATTAAATATAAGTTATTGAAAGGATAGTCATTCGTATTTCGAACATTCAAAAACAAATGATAGTTCTCGAGTGAATCCATTTGTGGCAACGAAAATTGAATCTCATTTTCTTTATCCCAAGCTCCTTGAATAGCAGTAGTATCACTTGCTACTAAATGTTCATCACAGGATGTAAAAATTAGTGTGCCTAGCACTACAAAAAGCAGTTTACGCATTTTTTTGGGAATTTGAATTGCGATTTCTGTTACGGTTTCTGTTGCGATTATTTTTATTCTTGTTTTGTTTTTGACCACCAGCATTTGCTGTGCTATTGGGTTTCTTTTTATTTCGTCGTTTATTACGTCTCGCCTTAGGTTTATCGAAACGCGTTAAACTATCCTGCCCTACCACGTTGTTAAAGATACTTGTTTCAGGAACCACGATTTCTTCAATAAACTCTTCCAAACTAGCCACCGATTTTCCTTTTCTATTAACCGCTAGAATCTCTTTCACTTTATCGATATGCAATTGATGCCAATTCATGCCTTCTTTTTCATAAGCAAACCACATGAGTCCTTTAAAAATATCAATTTTTTGACAAGTAGCAGTTCCTTTTTCAGTTTTGAGCTTGGTATCTGATCTTGGAAAACCGTCTAGTGCTTCCATATAAGTGTCTAACTCATAATTAAGACAACATTTAAGTTTCCCACACTGTCCAGCCAGTTTTTGAGGATTCAAACTAAGTTGTTGGTATCGAGCAGCAGAAGTGC
>Ga0316204_10011950_pt1 | contig 10721 bp, 10 predicted proteins | sample 6monrhotite_MG_2_FD_205661 | JGI IMG/M metagenome (GOLD analysis project Ga0316204, IMG submission 205661) | Microbial mat bacterial communities from mineral coupon in-situ incubated in ocean water Damariscotta River, Maine, United States -... | ecosystem: Environmental > Aquatic > Marine >... | reverse complement strand
GGCCAATTTCACCCAGCACATTTTCACGAACAATATTTTGTTTCGATGGCAATACATCCTTTGATAAAATAGATTCTAAAGCAAGAATGTTACTGCGTTTGATTAAATCAACATCATGTCGGATTTTAGCAAGTAAGCCTTTTTGTGCAGAAACTGGATAAACAGTATTTGTTTCGATTCTTAGCATTTTTGCCGTGGTGTTACATTGGGTTTCTATGCTCTTATTAATAGCTGCTTCGTCTTTTAATTCATCCCATAGGGTATCTATTTTATTAAGTACAACAATACGGCCTGATTGCGATTCGCCGCCAAGTGGTTGTACATAGTGTTGCCACATTTCCATATCAGATTTAGTTACACCCGTATCTGCTGCTAGAACAAATACTACTGCTTGCGCGCTTGGCAACATGTTTAGCGTGAGTTCCGGCTCTGTGCCCATTGCGTTAAGACCCGGAGTATCAAGAATGGTTAAGCCTTCTTTTAGCAGTGGATGTGGGAAACTAATAAGAGCATGACGCCACATTGGTATTTCCACTAAACCATCCGCACCAACATGCGCGGTATCTTCAGCTGAGTGTAATGCGAGTTTTATTGCTTCTTCAGGTGTTACTTTTTTTGTTCGAATAATTTCCTGGAATGATTCGGCCATCGCTTCGGATGAATTTGTGTCTAAATCAATATGGGTCCAATTAATAGGATCGTTTTTTAGCTCGTTAATACTCGCTTCTTCAAGTCGTGTTTCAATTGGAAGTAGTCGGATATAGTCTTTATCTGTTTTGTTATCGTGAAATAACTCGGTTGGACACATTGTGGTACGTCCGGCTTCAGATGGAAGCAGGCGACGATCATATTCTGAAAAGAAAATAGCATTAATGAGTTCTGTTTTGCCTCGGGCAAATTCAGCGACAAAGGCAATGGTTAAATTATCACTTTTTAAAGTTTGGACGAGTTCATAAATACGTAACTCAACTTCACTGCTACTCATCTTGTTAGTTTCTAACCAAGTTTGGAAGCCTCCAATAGAAGATACCAGTTCAGTCTTCCATCGGCCATAAGCCTGCATTTGGTCTGTAAAGCGATCTGTAGCCATTTAATTTACTCAAAAGAAATTTGTATTTTTATAAATATAGCGTTAAATATCAGTAAAGTACACGCTTTTATTGAACTATCACATTAAAATGAGATACATTCCCAAGCTGTATTTCAGTGACACATTAAGGTTAACGGCAGTGATGTCTAAAATATTAGTTAAAAAGTGTCAATTAAGGAATTCTATTTGCGAATGCTTGAATTTATCTAATTGAATAGGGATTTCATCAATGGGATTAATCGAAACGGATTTGAGACGGCTCGTCAGTCCTTTTGAGATAGAAATGGTTTTCTTTGGTAGCCTTAAACTCTTTGGATAAATAATGAATTAGGTATGTATTTGTCGCCCCATCGACAGGAGGTGTTTTGAGTCGTATTTTTAGGAGATGTTCATGTAAGCCACGCAATTTCATCGCAACTTGCACGTGGTTGAATAATTACATGTAGTTCTAAGTTATTGTTTTTATAATTAAAAAAGATAATTTGTATTTGAGATAGCTAGATTTTTAGCATAAAAAATGAGGCTATTAACGATTGCCAACTTGATAAACATCAGTACAAAAAATGCGAACATTGGCGATAGATCCAAGCCTGACATTGGGGGAATTAGGCGCCGAAAAGGTCTCATTACCGGATTTATCACTTGGCTAATAAGCCCAACAATGGGGTTGTAGCCTGCAGGATTTATCCAGCTAATAATTGCAATAATGGCAATCCCGACAATATAGATATTAATCCAGAGGCTTAATAGCTCAGCAATTGACCATAAAATCACCGCTGGAAATGTTGGCAATGGTACGCCTGGAAAGAAACCAACGATAAGGAGAACAATGCACTGTAATACAATGACTAATAGAAGTGCTGGAATATCGAGCCCACGGAATCCTGGGATAAATCGGCGTAACGGCATAAGGGGTGGATTGGTTACTTTATAGATAAATTGAGAAATAGGGTTACTAAAATCGGCGCGTACCCATTGAAATAAGAAGCGCAACATGACCGCAAGAATATACATGCCAAATAAAGCATCGATAAGCCATACTGATGCAGAACTAAAATTTGAGCCCATTTCTCTTTCCTACAAAGTTGTTGATGAATGATTTAATTTTTATCAAGTTCAATAGCCAGTTCTTTTGAACGATCATAGGCTGCTTGCATTGCTTTGCCAAATATTTCCGGTAACTGGTTTTCCATAAAGGTGTTGATAGCTCGTTCAGTTGTGCCGCCCGGGGAGGTGACACGCTGACGTAAAGTGGATAATTCTTCATCACTTTGTGCCGCCAATTTTGCAGCACCAAGAGCGGTTTGTTCTGTTAATTGACGCGCAGTTTTAGCGTCTAATCCTAGCGTTTCAGCGGCAGCTTGCATCGCTTCCATCACTAAAAAGTAGTAAGCCGGCCCGCTTCCAGAGAGCGCTGTAACGCTATCAAGTAAGTCTTCACTATCAACCCAAAGTGCTATTCCTATAGCTTTCATTATGATATTAGCAAAGTCTTTTTGCTCGGATGAAACAAGTTTATTTGCATAAAGTCCGGTTGCGCCTGCTTGAACCAAGGCAGGTGTATTTGGCATTGAGCGTATAACAGCAACATCGCTACCAAGCCATTTGGTTAAAGAGTTTATTGTTAAACCAGCTGCAATCGACAGATAGACGGCTTTGCTATTACTCGCATCGATTTCAGTTAATACCGACTTCATCACCTGCGGTTTAACCGATAAAACAATTACATCGCATTGATCGACCAGTGCTTGGTTAGACGATGCCGGGATAATTGAAAAGTCTGCCTTTAGCTTTCCTAATGTTTCTTTAGAGTTATCGAATGCTTGAATACTTAGATTCAACGAGGTATCAGCAACCAGACCGCCAATAATGCTACGAGCCATGTTACCTCCACCGATAAAACCGATGGAAAAAGTTGTATTTGAGTGAGTCATGTTGCGTACCCTATCATATTGCGTCCTCTAATATTTTCTAAGCGAGACTGAAACGGTTAATTTCTTGGCCCAAAGATGGCGGTGCCAATTCTAACCATGGTCGAACCTTCAGCAATTGCGGTCTCTAAATCATTGCTCATTCCCATCGAAAGCGTATCAAGTGTATCGCTAGAGGGTAAGTTTTCGAACAATGTCCGTAATTCAGCAAAAGCTTGATGTTGTTGTTCGTTTGTTGATTGTGCCGATGGAATGGCCATAAGACCATGTAGCTCGATTCGAGGCAGTTTATTAATAGCTGAGGCTAACGCATTTAAGTTTTCGGGCTCAATACCTGATTTTTGTGGTTCTCGATCAATATTCACCTGAATACATATTTTTAAAGCGGGTAGATGCGAGGGGCGTTGTTCACTTAGGCGTTGCGCAATTTTTAGTCGGTCAACGCTGTGTACCCACTGAAAATTTTCTGCAATAGCGCGTGTTTTATTCGATTGAATCGGCCCAATATAATGCCATTCCAAATCGAAGCCCTTGTCACTTAATGTCTGTATTTTTGGTAAAGCATCTTGTAGGTAGTTCTCGCCAAAACGTATTTGCCCTGCTTCTGCCGCGGCTTGAACCGCTGTTACTGGTTGAGTTTTGCTCACTGCTAACAATTGGATGCTGTCTACTTGCCTATTATTTGCTTTGGCAGCATCAATTATTTGTGCTTGAACAGCTTGTAGTCGTTGCGATAGGTTGTTCATATTAAATAAGTATTTCTTTATATAGTTACTTGCCATGCTAAAGCCGACAAGGTAGTTTAGAAAAGTAAATTTTGGCCGATAACAAGTCTGTCAGCTAGACTATTATATAGTATATACCTTGTTGGTAACGTTCCAATATTGGGGTGTGTTGCCACTAAAGGTGTTTAACCTTATTCTATGTAACCCTAATTTATAATTTGGAATAAAAAGAATCGTATTATGGATATAACTGAATTACTCGCCTTTGGCGTAAAAAATGGCGCATCGGATTTACATTTATCAGCAGGCTTGCCGCCAATGATTCGTGTCGACGGTGATATAAAAAGAATTAACGTTCCACCCTTAGAACACAAAGTTGTGCATTCATTAATTTACGATATTATGAATGATAAACAACGAAAAGATTATGAAGAATTTTTAGAAACCGATTTCTCTTTTGAAATTCCTGACCTGGCGCGTTTTCGGGTTAATGCTTTTAATGTGAATACAGGTGCCGCAGCGGTATTTCGTACTATTCCATCAAAAGTATTAACAATGGAAGAGTTAGGTTGTCCTGGTATTTTTAGAGATATTGCCGATAATCCTCGTGGTGTTGTTTTGGTAACGGGGCCAACTGGCTCAGGTAAATCAACTACCCTTGCCGCAATGGTCGATTATAAGAATGAAAAAGAACATGAGCATATTTTAACGATTGAAGATCCAATCGAATTTGTTCATGAAAGTAAAAAATGCTTAGTGAATCAACGTGAAGTGCATTTACATACACATGGCTTTAATGAAGCCTTACGTTCAGCCTTACGTGAAGATCCCGATATTATTCTAGTTGGCGAATTACGTGATCTGGAAACGATACGTTTAGCCTTAACCGCAGCAGAAACAGGTCATTTAGTATTTGGAACCTTGCATACTAGCTCCGCAGCGAAAACGATTGATAGGATTATCGATGTATTCCCTGCGGCGGAAAAAGACATGGTACGTTCAATGTTATCAGAATCTTTACGAGCTGTTATCTCTCAAACGTTAATGAAAAAAATTGGTGGTGGTCGAGTCGCGGCGCATGAGATTATGATAGGTTCTCCAGCAATACGGAATTTAATTCGTGAAGATAAAGTTGCGCAAATGTATTCAGCAATACAAACGGGTAATAATGTTGGTATGACCACACTCGATCAAACCTTACAAGATTTGGTTGCACGAGGAATCGTGAGTAAACAAGAGGCGCGGATGCGAGCAAGCAACAAAGCCGATTTCGACTGATGTGAATAACGAGAGCTTCGATTGCGGCGTTAAAAACCGCCTCAAAATGCTCACTTACTAAATGTAAGCTGCGCTTTTTCGTTGGCTTTTGCCTTGCACTCAAAGCTCTCGTTATCCACATAGAATTAGAAAGTAAGTTTAGAAGTTAGGTATTAATTAATTAAGGTTAACTGATGGATTTTGAATCGTTATTAAAATTGATGGTGCATAAAAACGCATCGGATTTATTTATCACTGCTGGTGTTGCGCCGAGTTTAAAAGTGAATGGTAAGTTAGCTCCGGTTACTCAGGGCACCTTAACACCAGTGCAATCACGCGAAATAGTGGTGAGTATTATGACACCTGCTCAGCGTGAAGAATTTGAACGTACTAATGAGTGCAACTTTGCCATCTCGGCAAGTGGTATTGGTCGTTTTCGTGTGAGTGCTTTTGTGCAGCGTAATCATGCGGGTATGGTATTGCGTAAAATCGAAACCAATATCCCGACCATTGAAGAATTAGGTTTACCTAATATATTGCGTGACCTTGCAATGACGAAGCGTGGTTTGGTTTTGTTTGTAGGTGCAACTGGTTCAGGTAAATCAACATCACTTGCTTCTATGATTGGTTTTAGAAATAAAAACAGTACAGGTCATATCATTAGTATCGAAGATCCAATTGAGTATATACACCACCATGAGGGTTGTATTATTACACAACGTGAAGTGGGTTTAGATACTGATACTTTTCAGACCGCTTTAAAAAATACATTACGACAAGCGCCCGATGTTATTCTAATTGGTGAAATACGAACACGCGAAACAATGGATCATGCGATTGCCTTCGCTGAAACGGGACATCTCTGTTTAGCTACTCTGCATGCGAATAATGCTAACCAAGCGATGGATCGTATTATCAACTTTTTCCCGGAAGATCGTCGTAACCAACTATTGTTAGATTTATCATTAAATATGAAAGGCTTTGTCGCGCAGCAGCTTATACCTAAACCTGATGGTTCAGGACGTGTATTGTGTGCTGAAATTTTAATTAATACACCATTGATGGCTGACGTTATTCGAAAAGGCGATATTCATGAAATGAAGAGTTTGATGTCTCGCTCCAGAGAAAATGGCATGCTCACTTTCGATCAAGCTTTGTATGATTTATATAAAGATGGTGAAATAACATATGAAGATGCAATTAATCACGCCGACTCAGAAAATGAATTAAGGTTAATGATTAAGTTGGGTGAATCATCAGGTGATCCTTCTGTTATTTCTCAGGCGCTTGATGGCGTAACGATTCAAGAAACAGATTAAATTTAAAATAGATCAATAAAAAGAAGGAGCCTTACGGCTCCTTTTTTATTGTATAAATTATAAGTATCGGATGGATAATGAGAAACTAGAGTACAAGGCAAAAATCGACGAAAAAGCGGAGCTTACATTAGTAAGTGAGCATTTTGAGGAGGAGTTTCGGCGTGCCCAACATTACTAAATAGATAGAGGGTAAACGCCGTAATCTAGTTTCTCATTATTCAGACTAGTTTGCGATGATGCTTGTATGCAAGATTCCAATTTCTTTACCATTATCTTTAACAGGAATAGAAAGTTGAATACTACTAAGTTTTGTTGTTGGATCTGCTTTTACTTTTTTTGAATTCCAAACTTTACCACGAATAGCTTTAGTGAAAGCCGGGCGATCAGCAATATTGAAAATAGCAGGTTTTTTACTACCCGCAACTAGATTACCCTTTTTATCTCGTAAGAATAATTTACCTAATGACTTATCATTATCCCAAGTAAGTAATTTCATTCCTGCAGGGTTTGTTAAATAAGCTTTAACTTTAGAATTGGATACAGCTAATGGTTTCCAGGTTTTATTATCCATATTAGCTTTATTGCTATTTGCTTGAAGAACAGCTTTAACAATAACAGGATCTTTAGCCCATTCAGTTAATTTTGTTTTATATATATCAAGTTTAACTTGTAAGTCAGGGGTAATGCCTCCGGCGTGCACTGAAGTAAAGCTTAATAGCATAGTAAATAGTATTGATATTAATTGAACGCGAGACGTACGCAGAGTATTTATCATGGGTGATATTCCTTTAAGTTAGTTAATCCAAAATGAAAATTATTTAAGACGCGAAGATTAAAGACTTAAAGAAAATAAAACTATGAAGTAGTAGGCATTAAAAATGTGAATTTATAAGATTGTGATGGACTTCAAGATATAGGTCGATTGCTAATGTATTAAATTAGAAAACAGTTGAGGCTTCAAAAACAGGCCCATCTACACAAACACGTTTCATGGTGGGACCTTGATCTGTTTTAACCTCAACGACACAACCTGCGCAACCGCCAACAGCACACGCCATAAACTCTTCTAAAGATACTTGGCAGGGGATATTAAATTCTTTCGCAAGATCTGCAACAGCTTGAAGCATGGGGTGAGGTCCACAAGAAAAAATTTCGACTTCGTTGCGTTCGTCATCAGTTAATTTATTTAACCAAAGACGTGCGAGGTCAGTAACATAACCTTCATAACATCCTGGGTAACCTTGCATACTTGCAAGACGACATGGAATATTCCAGTCTTCCATTAAAGGCATAGTCGCGGTTACATCAGAGGGTGCGCCTGGAATAATAAATTGTGATGGTTGTGCCGTAAATGGAAAGGGTACTTCTGAACCAAGAATCATAAAGGGTTGATAGAGATTACGATGTTTTTTTAACTCATCGGCAATAAATATCATCGGCGGCATACCCACGCCGCCGCCAATTAAAAGAGGGCGTTTATATTTTTCATGCAGTTGAAATGGCTTGCCGATTGGGCCAAGAATATCTAACACTTCGCCTTGTTTACGTAGAGCAAGTTGTCGCGTTCCTTCACCTAATACTTTATATAAAAAATCAACCATGCCGGTAGTGGGCTCGGTTTTCATGATAGATATTGGACGACGCATTGGCAATGATGCTGAGCATTGAATATGAACAAAACTACCCGGTTCGGCCTCTGCTGCAATTTTTGGTGCACGTACGCGCAAAATAAATTGATCACCGGGATAACTATCCTGTGAAATAATTTCAGCAAGTTCTACATTAATTGTATCGCGATGTGGTTTTTTCATATTTGTTTTATTCGATTGTGTTATGGGGGGTTTAGTTAGCTTTGATAAGTAATCGTGCCAGCAAGTAACGTATGGCTTACCTTGCCTTGAAGTTCCCAGTCAGCAAATGGTGAGTTATGACCAGCGCTAATAAATTCAGAAGGATTAACAGTCCAATTTATTGACGGGTCAAAAATACAAACATCAGCAGAACTTCCAATCGATAAGCTGCCTGCTTTAATGCCTAATATATTTGCAGGTTCAATGGTTAACTTAGATACCATTGTTGTTAAATCAATTACCTTATCATTTACTAAACGCAGGCTAAGCGGAAGTAATGTTTCTAATCCACTTATGCCGGGTTCTGTTGCACTAAAAGGTGCAAGTTTTGCATCTGCGCAATGCGGTTGATGGTCGCTACATAAAACATCAACGGTATTTTTTTGTAGGCCGATACGCAAGCCATCTTTATCACGCTGGGATCTCAATGGGGGAATAACGTGGCAGTTACTATCAAAGAAGCCAATATCTAAGTCGACTAAATGCATATGATGAATACTGGTATCAACCGTTACCGGTAAGCCTTGTTCTTTTGCTTGGGCTATCATTTGCAATGCATTTGCTGATGTAATATGTGAAAAGTGTGCGCGTACGCCGGTTTGTTCAATCAACATTAAGTCTCGTGATACGGCCGCCGTTTCGGCTGACTCAGGAATGGCCGGCAAACCTAATCGCGTTGATACGGCCCCTTCATGGGCGCAGCCATTATTTGCTAAACCAACATCTTCAGAGTGTAAAAAAATAGTTAAACCACAACTGGCGGCATATTCCATAGCGCGTCGCATAACTAAAATATTCTTAAGAGGTTTTAAACCATTGCTGACCCCAACACTATTGGCTTGTTTTTTCAAAATAGCCATTTCACTTAAGTGGTCGCCTTGCAATCCAAGTGTAAGAGCCGCCTGAGTAACAATATTACATTTTGCAGCTGTAACCGAGCGTTGATTAATAAGCTCAGCAACGGCAACTGAATCAATACATGGCTCGGTATCGGGTGGAATGCAAACGGTTGTAATCCCACCCGCCGCAGCAGCGGCGGATTCAGATGCAATGGTACCTTTGTATTCTAAACCAGGTTCACGAAAGCGTGCGCAAAGATCAACAATACCTGGCATTACAATTTGATTTGATGCATCAATGATTTTCTTTGCTTTAAAGCCTTCCGGAGCCTTACCAATACTTTCAATTTTTCCGTTAGAAATATAAACATCATTAACTGCATCAATGTTGTTTGCAGGGTCGATTACGTGACCTTGTTTAATTAAAATTTTCATGTGGATGTTCCTTCAGTACTTTCTGCTGAAGGTTGTCGACCTAACGTCATCGACATAATCGCCATCCGCACTGCAATGCCATTGGTCACTTGCTCTAAGATAACTGACTGCGGTCCATCAGCAACAGCCGATTCAATTTCTACACCACGATTAATCGGACCGGGATGCATTAAAATAGCATCAGGCTTCGCCAGTTTTAATTTTTCACTGGTGATACCATAGGTATTAAAGTATTCATGTTCGCTTGGCAGTAATGCGCCACTCATACGTTCGCGTTGTAAACGTAACATCATGACGACATCAACATCTTTCAAACCTTTTTCCATATCATGGTAAATATGAATACCTAAGGATTCAGTCCCTGGTGGAATAAGTGTATTTGGTGCAATAACACGTATTTCAGGAACACCTAGTGTGTTGAGTGCATGTATTTGAGAACGAGCAACACGTGAATGCATAATGTCGCCGACAATTGCAACGCGTAATTTTGTAAAGTCTTGTTTATGTCTGCGAATGGTAAACATATCCAACATTGCTTGAGTTGGATGTGCATGTTGTCCATCACCTGCATTGATAACACTAATATGAGGTGAAACATGTTGTGCTATAAAATGTGCCGCACCACTTAAGTTGTGACGTACCACAAACATATCGCAATGCATGGCTTCGAGATTTCGTAACATATCTAAAAGACTTTCGCCTTTAGAAGTCGAAGAGGTATCAATATTAATATTTAATACATCAGCAGATAAACGTTTTGCAGCAAGTTCAAAGGTGGTGCGTGTTCGGGTACTTGCTTCAAAAAATAAATTAACAATGGTTTTACCGCGAAGCAAAGGGACTTTTTTAACTTGTTGAGTACCAACAGTTGAAAAGTTTTCAGCGGTGTCGAGAATATCCGTTAGGGTTTGTCGTTTTAAACCATCAATTGTTAAAAAGTGTCTTAGCAGACCATTTTGATCAAATTGAATATCGGTTTGCTTCATGATGTTTGTTCTGACTCTTTATTAAATTCTAACGTTAATGGTTCAGGGCCTGTTAATTTAATGTAGTGATCTTTTTGCATATCTAACTTTTTACCAACAATGTCGGCAGCAATTGGAAGTTCTTTTCCTGCGCGCTCAATAAGAGAGACTAAGGTAACGGATGCTGGTCGACCATAATCGAAAATTTCGTTCAGTGCGGCACGAATAGTTCGGCCCGTTTGTAAAACATCATCAACGAGAATAATGTGTTGGTCATCGACACTAAAAGGCAAACTCGAAGGTTGCACCT
>Ga0316204_10011949_pt1 | contig 10722 bp, 8 predicted proteins | sample 6monrhotite_MG_2_FD_205661 | JGI IMG/M metagenome (GOLD analysis project Ga0316204, IMG submission 205661) | Microbial mat bacterial communities from mineral coupon in-situ incubated in ocean water Damariscotta River, Maine, United States -... | ecosystem: Environmental > Aquatic > Marine >... | reverse complement strand
CCCTTAGGTCGTTCTTACGAATGCTTTGTCCTTGGGATTGATCCCAGCTTGCGCGGTACGGGAATAGCGCTCCTTGAATTTGCATCAGGTGGGAGCATGAAGCTTGTTGAGAGCAAGACTGTGTCGATGCCTTCTCGGGTATCTATGGCTGATTGTCTAGGGGCTATTTATGAAGCTGTAGATGCAGTACTTGAAAAGAGTGAGCCTGGTCATGTGTCCATGGAACAGACGATTTTTGTGCAAAATGTAAAAGTAGCACAGATCTTGGGCGCTGCCCGTGGCGCGGCTATGGCAGCGGCTTCGCGTCGATCATGGCCTGTTTTTGAATATGCTCCTTTGCGCATTAAGCAGTCTGTTGTTGGGCATGGCCGTGCAGCCAAGTCGCAGGTTGCACGCACACTTATGCAGCTTTTAGGGCATGCGGAGGTGCTTCCTCCTGATGAAGCCGATGCTGCAGGCGCTGCTATGTGTCACGCTGCGACGTTTAAAGTTCGGTCGAAATAAATAGACAGTTTTTTTGAAGAAGTTTGTTTCTTTGATTGACTTCATGGGGGGAGCGTGAAGATCTTCCCGTTGTCTATCTCTTATGAACGAACTTTCTTCAACGGCTATTTTCTTCAGTCCCTCCCAAATGTCTAACCTGACGATTCTTCTCGGGTACATGGCCTTGCTCGTTGTCTTGGGGGCAATTATTTCACTTAAGACAACGACGCCGAGTGGTTTTATGCTCGGGAGTCGTTCTTTTCCTGGATGGCTTTTGTCGTTTTCTATTGTGGGGACGACTATCAGTAGTCTTGCGTTTTTGGCCTATCCGGCAAGAGGGTACAGTTTGGATTTTTCGGTAGTAGTAGGTGTGTGTCTTTCTGTTTTTGTTGGACTGTTTTCTGCTGCATTATTTTTTGTGCGCTTTTTGAGGCGCACACCCGACGCTTCCATTTATACACTTCTTGAAGAGCGCTATGGTGCCTGGGCATCTATCTTTGCGTCCGTTACGTTTATCATTTCTTCACTCTTTCGAATGGGGGTTATTATGTGCCTTGTGGCTAAGGCTATGCATATGATTTCGGGAAGTAATGCTGGTGGGGTGATTCTTTTGTGCGGAATTATTGTCATCTTTTATACCTACATGGCTGGTATTGAGGGGGTTATTTGGACGGATTTCATTCAGACGATGGTGCTTATCATCTCAGGTGTTGTTTGTTTGTTCTTTCTTGCTGACTTGCTTCCCGATGGATTTTTGTCGATAGCTCAGCTTTTTCCTGGATCAGGTGAGGTTGCTGTGCCTCGTCCTGCTGGAACGCCTCTTTGGATTACGTGCATTTATTTCATTACTAGTGAGTGCTGTTTTTATATGACTAATCAGGCTATTGCGCAGCGTTATCTCGCGGGACATTCTGTGCGTGCTGCTAAAAATGGGACATATCTTGCTGCTTTAATCGCGCCCTTAATCGTTGCACTGTTTTTTGCTATTGGGCTCGCGCTTTATGTTCTGTACCAAAAGAGCGGTGTGTTTGTGCTGCCGCCAGAAGTTGCTGCAGATCCAGATAAAGTCTTTATTTACTTTATCACCCAATCGATTCCCGATGGCCTTAAGGGGCTGATCATCGTGGGGATTTTATCAGCAGCGATGAGTACTGTTGATTCAGGGATTAATAGTAGCGCGACGGTTTTTATCTCCAATTTGTATCATCCACATATAAAGCGTGGTCGTGGAGAGTCGGCGCCCTCGATGAATATATTGAGGCGATCTTCGCTGCTTTTTGGTGTCATTGGTATAGCCATTGCTTATTTTGTTTTTGTGAGCGGAGAGCACGTGCTTGATGTTTACTGGAAGTGGGTACCTGTTATTTCGACGGGTATTTTTGGCTTGTTTGTTTTGATGCGTGTATCAAAACGAGTAGGAGCGCTTGCTGGCGCAGTAGCGATTGTTTTTGGGTCACTGGTTACTGCATGGGTTAGTTTTACGGGAGGAAAGGATATCCCCTATGCTGCTCCTTTTCATTATATGCTTAATTATCCTGTTGGGATCTTGGTTATGCTTGTTGTTGGGCTTTCTTTGGGAGCAGTTTTTAAGCGAAAAGAGTCGAAGGCTGTTTTGAGGAACAAGGTTGATTATGATGAGGTTACAGGGGAAGAGTATGTCGATCGGCCTGTGAATACAGAGTACCACTTGGTGAAGCAAAACGCACTTATTCGTGCTCTTCAGCCAAACCCTTATTATCGTATGCTTGGTGGTTTGGGTGTCGCATTTTATGCGTCGGTGCTTCTTGGATTCTTTTCTATTGAGCTCCTTAAGCCCGACGTTGTTTGTGCATGGATTGCTCTTTGTGCTTCAGCTCTTTTGGCGCTAACTCCACAACCTAGGGGGGATGCGCAGAATAAGGGGCACTCTGTTTTTGTTCTCGTTCTTCTTGGAGTGGCGCTTCCATTGGTCGGGGCCATTGGCTTTTTCGCACATCCAGGTGAGGCTTGTTTTAGTTACTTTTTTATGGCAACGATCGCCTTATTGGGCGCTTTTGTTGAATGGGTTGTGCTAGGGTTTCTTGTGTCTGTTGCTGCATGTATGGCAACGCTGATTGTGAGCTCAGTTTATGTGACTATTGGTGTACCCTCAAATTGGCTTGGGCTTACTTCTGGGTGCCTTGGTATTATGACGCTTTATGCCATGAGCTCTGCTCGTCGTTCGCTTCGTGAGCGTGAGAGGCTTGAGGGGGTTTCTATGCTTAGCCATGTAATGCTTTCCAATGGCGGCGAAGAGGCTGCACCTGTTAATCGCTTGGTTGCCGAAACTACAGATTTTCTTGAGCGTGGGGGTGTGAATGAGGCGGTGCATGTAATAGAATCTTTGTCCATTCACCAATGTTTACTTGAAGCTTTGCGCATTTATCCGTTTCAGGATGCTGAAAGTGCTGCAGTCAGATTAGAGATTGAGCAGGATTTTATTATTAAGGGTAGCCGAAAGCTCTTGGTTAATGTTTTTCTTCATTTAATCGATAATAGCGTCTATTATTTACGCGCGGGTAGCGCAGACGTCTTGGTGTGCCAGGTTTCTGGACAAAAACGAGAGGTTTGTTTTGAGGATAATGGGCCAGGGGTTCCTTCGCGCAACATTCCGTATATCTTTGAGCTCTTTTTTAGCGCAGGAAAACTTGGAACAGGCATGGGGCTTACTTATTGCCGGAAGGTATTGAAATTAATGAAAGGCTCAATCCACCTCACATCGACGCAGGAGGACTCAAAAACACGGTTTGCGATCACGTTCTCCGATGCTCCCTGATGCCTCTATCGGGTCGCGTCCGTCGGGGCCTTTTGTCCGATAGCGTCAAGCATAGGCTTTAGTGTTTCGATGGTCCCTTGGTGGGCAAGAACGTAAAGGGTGTCCTTGGCTGTCCACGCGGCCAGGGCGATTTCTCCTTCTTGTTTGAGTACAGGAGCCGGGATGGAGGGTTGCGGGTTGAGCGTTTCACCGTCTATGGCGTATAGATGGTAGAGCTCACCGGCTTCATTTGAAAAAGTCCAACGCTCAACTGGGAGTCCGTCCCAGTCAAGGAGTGTGTAGCCTTCTGTTGCCGGGATATTGCGTTCGGCTTCAGTTCGAGTGCTTAATTGAGGAAGGTCGCGATTAGCTAGGCGTTCTTTGAGAGTGTCTATGCTTATGCGCTGGCTAAGGGGTGGGGCCGGCTGGCCAAGTTGCTCGGAGGCAGAGTCCATGATTCTGTCGACATTCCAGTCTGCTTCGGCCTCCCGGGGTTTGGTTATTGTAACTGCAACAAAGAGCATGAGCGCGAGCGAGGCTGCCATGGAGAGTGTCCATGGGCTTTGCCACCAGCTTGGGTGTCTTGTGTGAGCAGGTGCGTGCTCTTTTTCTGAGTGAGTGGAGAACTGAGCACGGTCTAGAATGGATTGCTTGAGGCCCGCGGGAGGAGTGATTCCCTGGAGGGCTTTGTTGATTTCTTGATCCATCGATTCATTTTTCTTTAGCCAATGAAGGAGTTCGGGGTCACTTTCGGCGACCTTAAGTGCTTCAATGAAAATAGGATCTGAGTCATCGTCTGTTCCCGGGCGATAGGACTCTAGAATAAGCTGTGCATCTTTTTCGTTCATAGGGTTCCTTTCTCCTTTTTGGTTAAACGTTTTCTGAGCTCGGTTTTTCCGCGAGCAATGCGTGACATGACTGTTCCGATAGGGATGTCGAGTATTGCTGCAATCTCCTTGTAGGAGTTGTCTTTAAGGTAGAAGAGGGTGAGAGGGGTCCGATAGGTCTCATTAATCTGGTCAAGTAGGTCCAAAGCGCTATGGGCGTCCATAGCATGTACCACTTCAGGAGCAGCGCTTGGCATTGATCGCTCCAGTTCCTCTTCTTCTTGGAGAGTGACTTTTTGTTGTTTGCGCCGCAGTTTAAGAAATTCGCGATAGAGGGTTGTGAAAAGCCAAGATTTGACTTTTTTTGCGTCCCGGATTGTGTGCCCCTTGTTTGCATAAGTAAGATATGTTTGTTGAGTAAGATCAGATGCCTCGTGCTCATTTTTTGCGAGTGAGTAGGCGAACCGGTATAGGTTTTGATAGTGTTCGTCTACCAGATGCTGGAATGTATCTGAGGTTATACTCATAAGAGGGGGCAGCGGGGGGATTTATTCCTTATTTTTTAAAATAATATCTGCGCGTGATCACCCCAAGTGTATTCTCGGGCTCTTTTTTGCGCGGTAACACCCAGTTTGTGTCTGAGCTCGGGGGATTGTGAGAGTTGTAAGATTCTTTCGGCCAGTGAGTTGCGGTCGTATGGGTCCGCAAGGAGGCCTGTTTCTCCATCACGCACGGCTTCGCCTACGCCCCCTAGATTGTGGGCTATGGAAGGGAGTCCGCAGGACCCTGCTTCAAGGTAAACCAGTCCGTAGCCCTCGACGCTTCTGTGGTGAGGCATGCTTGTTAGGGCAAATATATCGGCTTCGGCGTAGCGTTGTGGGAGGCTGTCGTCATCGATAATGCCTAAAAAACGTACATCAAGCTGATGTTTTTGCGCAAATGCTTTGATTTTCCTTTGGTAGTTGGCGTCAACAGTGGGGCCTGCTATCTGGTATTCAATGTTCGCCCTGATGGTGTGCGGGAGTAGTGCAAGTGCTTCTACTACAGCGAACTGTCCTTTTCTTGGGTGGATTCTCCCCACTGTAAGTAAGCGCAGGGGTCCTGAGTGCGCTACTCTTTTTGGGGGAAGACTAAAATTGTGTCTTAGGGCTCCGGGGGTGACTTCAAGCTGCGTTTTGCTTGTATTAAAGTTTTCACGGACGAGATCCTTGCAAAAATGGGAGACCACGCTTACGGTATCAGCCCTGTTTATTAGTTTTTGAAAAAGGGCCTTGCGGTAGGCGCGCACGGAAAATTTGAGGATTTCGCTTCCGTGTAGCGTTATTACAAGCTTTTGGGCATCAATCTTTTGAATGAGCTGAAGATACATCCATGTCATTATTGGTCCAGGCTCAGGTAGGTAGAGCGTGCAATGCTTGAAGGAGGCTCCCTTTAGGGCTCGCGCCAGCCGAATCCGGCAGCGCCAATCTTGGGTGCCCTTAAGCGGAAGGCGCACGATTTTAAAAGGGAAATCTTCGTTTCTTAGCCGGGGGTTATCGGGTGCCCATACTTCGACGGTGTGACCTTGGGCTGTTGCTGCGCGCGCCATTTCTTCTGTGTAAACGGCGATTCCCCCTTTTTTTGGGGCGAACTCGTGCGTGAGCATGATGATGCGCGATTCAGCCATGTTTCCTTCCTATTAAATACAGTTTTGAGGGGTAGAGTAAATCGTTAAACATGGGGAAGTGTTTGTAGTGCTTTCTATGTGTCCAGATTTTACAATTGTTATTATTAATAGGGGTGCTTAGCGTTATTCGTGTTATGCGTAGCTTGAGCTCTCAGTATAAAAAAGCGTTTTTGACCGGAGGGCGCTCGGGTTTGGGGCGGGCTTTTTTGCAAATGCTTCTCGACGAAGGGGTCGAAGTTTGGGCGACTAGCAGGGATGCCTCCATGCTTCTTCAGCATCCGCGCTTGCATCCTATTTCGATAGATCTGAATAATTCGGATAAGACGCGTGCCACGTTGGCACAGTTGCTGCAGGAGGTTCCTGATTTTGATCTTGTGATTAATAATGCAGGGTATGGCGTTTTTGCTCCACTGGAGTCATTCCCTCGTGAGCATATTTCTGGACAGCTTCGGGTGCTCCTTGAGGGGCCTGTTTTTGTTGCTCAAGCATTTTATGGTCAAATGGTTAGGCGTGGTTCGGGTGGGGCTATTGTTAATGTTTCTTCGCTTGCCGGCGAATTTCCAATCCCCCTAATGTCTCTTTATAATGGAGCCAAAGCGGGTCTTTCAGGTTTTTCCAAGAGCCTTGCTCTTGAGGCGAGTAGGCATTCGATTGCCGTGATTGATTTTCAGCCTGGAGACTTTAAGACTGATTTTAATGATGCCATGGTCAAGGGTGGGCACGAGGGCGAGTTTGAGGCCACGCTCTGGAATCGCCTCGAAGAGAATCTTGCTGCGGGCCCGTCTCCAGCATCTGCTGCCGTAGGCTTGAAGCGTGCTTTGCTCGCTCGACACTCGCAGACAGTGCGTGTGGGAGGCTTTTTTCAGGCAAAATTGGCTCCTCTGCTTGCACGCTTTGCTCCTGGCCGAGTGCTTCAGGCGTGCATTAAACGTTATTTCGGGATTCGCTAACAGTTGGCTGTCATGAGGATTCTTATTTTTCAGGATTATCTTCGTTGTGGCGGTACGGAGCGACAGAGTCTTTTTCTTGCAGATTATTTTAAAAGCCAGGGACACGAAGTGCGACTTTTGACTATTCGTCCAGGAGGGGTTCTTCAGCGGGAAGTAAGTCTTCGAGGTGTGGATTGTGAAAGTCTTCAAGTGTTTGATACTAAGCTTGATTGGCTTGCTTTAGGTTTAAGGCGTCGCGTGCGTCGATTTGCTCCCAGCGTCATTTTGTGTATGGGGCGCGTAGCCAATGCTTTTGGGGGTTATTTGCAGCGGCATTTCCCGGAAGTCGCCGTTATTGGAACAGCGAGAACGGGTAAGGTGTTGCCTAGTAGTAATTTGAGGTCTTTTAGGCGGGTTCGAGGAGTCATTGTGAATACCCAGTGGTGGGAGCGAGAGCTTGTTGCCTTAGGTGTTCCTCGTGGTCGGGTCCAGGCAATTCATAATAGCTGCGTCTTGCCTCAGGAGCTTACTTTGGGCAATAGAGAGGCTTTTCGTGCTTCACTCAGAGTGTGTTCTAACACGTGTGTCTACCTGAATGTGGCTTCACTTCGGAAGGGGAAGCGTCATTCAATGCTTATTCGTGCAGTGGCTACTCTGGGAAAAGAAACCCCCTGGATGCTTTGGATTGTTGGTGCGGGCCCCGAGCTGAAGGCCTGCAAGGCATTAGCTGTTTCTTTAGGAGTAGCGGATCGTGTGCATTTTTTTGGTTATCAAGAGAATCCGGTTCTTTTTTACGAGGCGGCAGATGTTGCCGTTTCCACCTCCATAGAAGACTCACTCCCTAATTTTCTTGTTGAATCTCAGGTCTGCGGGCTGGCTGTTGTTGCCTGTGACTATCGGGGGGTTCGGGAAAGTTTTCTTCCTGGTGAAAGTGGTTATCTCGTTGGGAGTGATGATGCTGGGTCTTTCTCTCGCCACCTAGATGAACTTAGCCGCAATCCTGCTTTGCGCTTGGGCTTAGGTGTTGCAGCAAAGGCTTGGGCTGTGGGTGCCTTTGCGCCTGAGGTGAAGGGAGCAGCGCATTTGGAGTTTTTTGATAGGATTTTTTCAAGTAGTTAGTGATTGAGTGTTGCCTTGTATGCTCATTTCTCGGTAATAACGTAGGTATATAAATCTGTTTAACCCTTTTGCACACCTTTTTCTGTTCAGCTTAGCTTCATGCCGGACATTATCCTTATCCATAAGCGATGATCCCTTTTTTAAAGAAGAAGCCCAAGAATAGCATTCTAAGACGCTGTATTGATGATGATATAACCCGTCTTAGGCTTCGCTATAGTCCTTATTATCAGAGTTTTGAGCGCCAGGAGGGTGCGCATGTTTGGTTGGATGGTCGTGAGATGATCTTGTTGGCTAGCAATGACTATCTTGGACTAGGGGATCACCCAAAGGTAATCGCTGCGGGTAAGAAGGCACTCGATACTTGGGGTGCTAGTACTACGGGAGCTCGTTTGGCCAATGGTAGCCGTGTGTATCATGATGAGCTTGAGGCAGATTTAGCTGATTTTCTTGGTCGCGAGGCTTGCCAGGTGAGTGCTGCGGGTTACTTGTCATGCATGTCCTCTGTTGAAAGTTTTGCAGAGAAGGGGGACTTAATCCTCGTTGACAAAAATGTACACTCTTCGCTTTGGTCAGGGATTGGACTTACTCGGGCTCGTGTTGAGCGTTTTGCACACAATAATCCGCAAGATTTGGCGGAGGTTTTGTCTTATGAGTCTCCTGAAACCCCCAAAATGCTCGTTGTTGAGGGTGTTTATTCGATGGAGGGGCATGTGGCCCGGCTTAAGGAGCTGCTGGACGTTGTTGATGGGCAAAACTGCTTTGTTGTTGTTGATGATGCTCATGGTTTTGGTGTTCTCGGTGCCGGAGGCAGGGGGACGCTTTCTCACCTGGGTGTTTCTGAGGATGTTGACATCCTTACGGGAAGTTTTTCAAAAGCGCTTTCTAGTACGGGAGGGTTTGTGGCTGGAAGCCGTTCAGTGATTGAGTATTTAAAGTCTCATTCGAAGCAGACTATTTTCAGCGCAGCACTTAGTCCGTGTCAGGCGGCTTGTGCGCAAGCGGCATTGGCTGTCTTGCGTGAAGAGCCGGAGCATTTAGAGCGGCTTTGGCGTAACGTAAAACTTTACAAGCAAATCCTTGATGATCTTGACCTTGATACCTGGGGTAGTTCTACGCCTGCTGTACCTATTGTGCTTGGCTCTAAGGAGCGAGTATACCGTTTTTGGCAAAGCCTGATGGAGCAGGGTGTTTTCTCTGTTATTTCTATTGCTCCTGCTGTCCCTCCTGGCAAGGACCTTATTAGAACAGCTGTTTCTGCCCGGCATACCGACGAAGATCTTGAGAAAATTGCCGAAGCAATGGCTTATGCCGTGAAGCGAAGTTAAGGGGTGGGGTTTATGTCAAAGAAGTTTTTTTGTTTGGTTTTTTTATTCTTAGGTCTGGCTACGTGTGCCTTTGCGCGTGTTGCTGAAAAAACACAGGCTTGGAGTAGTCTCCGTGAGGAGAGATGGCTTGAGAAATGGCCTGTTCCCGAAAGTTTGTTTGTGGAGCTTCGTCAAGTGCTTGCCGGGCTTCCATGCAATGCACCCACGGCGCTTATTTCAGAAGAGGACAAGGCTGCAGCCAAGGGGCAACGTCTTGCTGATCGTAGTCATCGGCTTCCTCGGGCTGCAGGTACATTAGGTGTCCAGCGTGAAGCTAAAACACGGGGAAGCCTTAGTGAGTTTATTTACCGCACGGTTCCTGTGTTGGGAGCAGAAGTTACGCAGCCCATATTTCATTGGGGGGCACTTGAGGCGCGCAGCGAAATGGGGGATCTGCGTGTTGAGGCGGCTCAATACCAATACGAAGGCACGATGCGGGGCTTGGTTTTGGAGGTGCGCAGGCGCTATTTAGACATTCTTATTCAGCGGGCTCGTCTTGCTCTTCTTGAGCAAAATTGTGACATAGCCGATAAAAATCATAAGCGCGAACAGAACCGTTACAATCTGGGTGAGGCTACGCGGCTCAATCTTGATGAATCACTGGTTGTTTTGACTGAGGTCAAGAGCCGTAAGATTGCGCTTATTAAAGAGCTTCAGAATCAGGAGTACTATTTTCGTAATATTGCAGGATGGGATGGTCCTATTAATGGAAAGCTTCCATTTGACTGGGAAATGCCGGAACGTGTCAGCGAACTTGTTGCCGATGGATTTTTGGCGGCCAATCAGGTTCATCCAGGTGAGCGTTTTTATGCGCTTGAGCGTGAAGGGAAGCTCGAGAAGCTTAATTATAAGGTGATTAACGCCCGCTTGCTTCCTATTTTTAATGCAAGGGGGGGCGTTTATGAGAGCTTGCTTGAGTCTCCTGATTCAACAACGACCCAAAACGAGACAAACTTTTTTGTTGGAGTGAGTGTGGAGTGGCGTGTTTTTGATGGCTTTGAGACCAAGGGGATGAAACTTGCCTCTAAAGCGCGCTCGCGCCGTCTTTCACGTGAGGCCAAGTGGGAGCTTGAGCGCCGGGATCTTGAGGTACATTCTTTGGTCGAGCGTATCGGGTTGAGTCTTGAAAGCATCGAATTGCTCGAGAGTCGCCTTAATATTTCAGATGCTGTTTTAGCTCGTAAGCATCACGAATATGCTGACTTGCGTATTACTTCTACAGACTATTTGAGCTCGAGGCTTTCCCGGGATGATTCACGCATTAACTTGCTCGAGGCCCGTGTTAATCTTCTTTACGATTCAAGTGTGCTTCTCTCCTATGTTGGACGAGACCCTGCCTTACTTCTATTATGAAACATTGGAAAAAGATCCTTTTAGGACTCGTTTGTTGTTTGCTTATTTTTGTGGGGGTATCTCGTTGGATGCGTCCTGCTGTGCTTGTTGTTCCTGTTGTTAGGGGTAAGGCTGTTGATGCGGCAACCGGCAATGTTGAGGTATTTTCTGCCATTGAGCGCACAATTCATTCTGAGGCGCGAGGATTTGTGTCTTCAGCTTTATTTGA
>Ga0316204_10011948_pt1 | contig 10722 bp, 7 predicted proteins | sample 6monrhotite_MG_2_FD_205661 | JGI IMG/M metagenome (GOLD analysis project Ga0316204, IMG submission 205661) | Microbial mat bacterial communities from mineral coupon in-situ incubated in ocean water Damariscotta River, Maine, United States -... | ecosystem: Environmental > Aquatic > Marine >... | reverse complement strand
GCCGCTTCTGCGACATCCGCCGGCGATGCCACGACGAATTTAAAAAATGCCCGCTCATCTATCGAATAGCTCCGCAACCGTTCCGGGATCAGCGCCAGCTCGGCCGGATTTCCGCTATGCGCCAGCTTGGGGCTGACATTATATTGATCAACCCAAATATCGACGCGCGCAGGCGCTGTGGTGGTGCCGTTGGTCTCAATCTCAACCGTGTGATCGGGCAGCAATTCGAGCAGCTTAGCCAGCGCGGAGGCCTGCATAAGCGGCTCGCCGCCGGTGATGACCAGCCGTGATTGGCCGAGCGTTTCGATCCGGGCAGCCACATCAGCCTCGTCCAATGTTACCTGATTGGCCTTGCGTTCGAATGTCAAACCGCCGCGATGCGGGCGCTGATCATCCTCAAAATGCCACGTATAGGCCGTGTCGCACCACTCGCAGGCGAGGTTGCAGCGCGACAGCCGGATGAAGGTACATGGCCTTCCCATACTCGGTCCTTCGCCCTGAACCGAAGCGAAGATTTCCGGTTCTCCAGGTGTAGTGGTGGCGAGGACTAGCGGCATGAAACCCCATCGAAAGCGGACAAAGGTGACAGTGTGTCACTTTCACGATATGAAATTAAAACACTCAATATCAATGATTTACGTCCATTTGAACTAACCGGACGGACAGGGGTGCCGAGCCCATTCTGCAATTCTGAATACCAAATCATATCCACGCATTGCCATGTTTTGGCCGAGTAGGAAACGCTTGCAGATGCAAAACGTATTCCAGCCAACGACGGGCTATCAATGATCCATATGCTTGGCTCGTCCTCCGGCCTCTCTAGAGGAATCGCGGCACGAGCAGCGCGCTTAAACCCACTTCGCGGGATCCAGCGCAAGCAGCTCTTCCAATTGGGTGTACAGCACGGGTTTCTCGCTGCGCGGCGATGGACAGTCTCATCTCCTCAGTGACGTCGAGGCCATTTTGTCCCCTGAAGGTGATCTGGTCGAGGAACAGTTCGATCTTCCCGTCCAACGAGATCCGCAGGGGGGCAGGCAATCGAGAAACCAACGGCACCAGCCTCCCGAACACTTTGCGCTGTTCGCTGGTGAGCGGCGTCGCCAAAAGCTCCCGGCGTTTCCCCCGACGCGAATACCAACGGTTTAGCAAAATCGCTGCCAGGATCAGTACAGCGCAAAGGCCGAGCCAGGGTGACATTTTGCAAAGGTAAGATTGCGTTGCTGATTTTGGTAGAGGGCCACACTCCGACCGCTTGAATGACGATCTATGCCGCTAGGTCTGGACCGGAGGTTTGCTACTAAAAGCAGTCAGTCCGCTAACGACCCAATAGCAGACCTTGCACTGACACCATTTTAGCCAGTTAAGCTCGTTTCTCGCATCTTGAATTGCTCAATATTGACTCGAACTATCGATGAATGCTCTGTATCACGCTGAAAATTGCCGCTTCGTGCGCGATGTCATCCCGATTTGAGATTTAGGATATTTGCATGAGCCCTGCGCTGGTTGGTTATGGCGATGAACGCGGATACATCATCCCGATTGGCGGTGGCGAGGATAAGGAAGCGCATCCGGTAATCCTGCAGCGCTTTGTCGAGCTTGCCGGCGGTAAAGATGCCAATATCGTGGTTTTCCCGACCGCCTCTCAGCTGGAAGACACTGGTTCGCTCTACGAACAGCTTTTCACTAAGCTAGGCGCTGGAGAAGTCAGCAGCATCCCGATTTCAACGCGCGGTGACTGCAACAATCCTGAGTTTGCCGAACGTTGCTCGCTGGCGACGGGAATCTTCCTGACCGGGGGGAACCAGTTGCGCTTGAGCACGATCCTTGGCGGGACGGCAGTTGCCCAGATGATCCGTCGGCAGAATGCGAGCGGAGTTCCGGTGGCAGGGACGTCCGCCGGCGCGTCGATTATGTCGGAACATATGATGGCTGGCGGCGATGCCGATCAGGGACCGTCTGAAGGCGGGGTGGTGCTGGCGCCGGGGTTAGGGCTCACAAATGCAGCTGTGATCGATCAGCATTTTTCGCAGCGCAACCGGCTAGGGCGCTTGCTCTCCGCAGTGTCGCTCAACCCGTTCCTACTTGGCATGGGCATTGACGAAGACACCGCCGCGTTCATCGATCCGCAGGGCGTGGTCGAAGTGGTCGGCAGCGGAACGGTGACGATGGTTGATGGCAGCAAGATGAGCTATTCATCGGCCCACAGCGCGGCGCGGGAACAAGGCATCGGTATGATCGGGATCAAGCTGGATATCCTTGACAAGGGGTGCAACTATGACCTCAATCTGCGCCAAGCTTTTCCGCCTGACGAGGACGACCATCTCAGCTGCAATTTGTGATATTATCTGACAATATACACAGCGCATAATTAGGGGCCGACCATGAAAATCCTGAAGACCAATCTCTACATCGGCCCCAATCAATATGCGAGTTTCCGGTGTATCCGGCATGTGCTCGATATTGGAGTGCTGGAAGGCTGGCCATCGGCCAAGCTGGGCGTGCAATTTATTGATGGGCTGGTTGCGGCGCTACCGGGGCTCGCTGAGCATGGCTGCTCCTATCGCGAGCCGGGCGGCTTCCTGCGCCGACTGCGCGAGGATGATGGCACCTGGATGGCGCATATCACCGAGCATGTCGCGCTTGAACTGCAATGCGTGGCCGGCAATGACGTGTCCTTCGGGCGGACCCGCTCGACCGGCGAGACAGGCCAATACAACATGGTCTATGCCTATATTCACCGCGATGTCGGACTGGCGGCGGGCGAGTTGGCGATCAAGCTGTTGATGCATTTGTTGCCGCAAGAAGTGCAGGCGCAGTCCGGCTTTGAACTGGACCCCGAATTTGACTGGGAGGATGAGCTCCGAAGCTTCATCAAGCGGGCGCAGCGCCATGCCTTTGGTCCAAGCACTGCCTCACTGGTCAAGGCGGCTGATGAGCGCGATGTGCCGTGGCTGCGGCTCAATAAATACAGCCTCGTGCAATTCGGTCATGGCAAATATCAGCAACGTATTCAGGCAACCATCACCAGCGAGACCAAGCATATCGCCGTTGAAATCAGCTGCGACAAGGAAGACACGCACCATCTGCTCAACGATCTAGGTCTGCCAGTGCCACAACAGCACATGGTCTATAGCGCGCGCGAGGCTGTGCGCGGAGCACGCTCAATCGGCTACCCGGTGGTTCTGAAGCCGCTGAACGCCAACCACGGGCGCGGCGTATCGATCAACCTAACCACCGATGAAGAAGTACGCGTCGCCTTCGATGTTGCGCTGGAGCAAGGAAAGAGCAGCGCAGTACTGGTTGAAAGCTATATCACGGGCTTTGATCACCGAATGCTGGTGGTCGGCAATGAACTGGTTGCGGTCGCGAAGCGCGTGCCGGGCCATGTGGTCGGCGATGGCAAGCAGAACATCGGCGAGCTGATTGATGAAGTGAACTCTGATCCGCGGCGCGGTGTCGGGCATGAAAAAGTGCTGACCAAGCTGGAGCTCGACAATCAAGCGCGGCGATTGATGGACAATGCCGGTTACAACAAGGGCACGGTGTTGGAAGAAGGGCAAATATTCTACCTGCGCGACACGGCAAACCTATCGACCGGCGGCACAGCGATTGACCTCACCGACACCGTCCATCCTGATAACCGTGAAATGGCAGTGCGCGCAATTCAGGCGGTTGGGCTTGATGTCGGCGGGGCCGATTTCCTGACCGACGACATTTCGAAATCCTATAAAGATATTGGCGGCGCGATTGTCGAAGTGAACGCTGCGCCCGGGTTTAGGATGCATGTCGCGCCCAGTCATGGGCAGCCACGCGATGTGGCCGGCAAAGTGGTCGACATGCTGTTTCCACCGGGCACGCCAAGCCGCATTCCAATCGCTGCGATCACCGGCACCAACGGCAAAACCACAACATCGCGGATGCTTGCCCATATTATGAAGGCTTGCGGAAAAACCGTAGGCTTAACGACCACCGATGGCATTTACGTTGACGGCAAGCAGACGGTGAAGGGGGATACGACTGGGCCGAAATCTGCCCAGATGGTGCTGCGCGACCCGGTGGTAGATTTCGCTGTTCTGGAAACCGCACGCGGCGGGCTGGTACGCAGCGGACTCGGGTATGACAGCACCAATGTCTCTGCCTGCCTCAACGTCTCGTCCGATCATCTTGGGCTGGGCGGGATTGACACGCTTGAAGATCTCGCAAAAATCAAACGGATCGTGGTCGAAGCCGCCACCGATACGGTGGTGCTGAATGCCGACGACAAGAACTGCCTGTTGATGGCCGACTATTGCGACGCAGACCATATTTTCTACGTCACGATGCACCATGATCATGCCTTGGTGAAGCAGCATATTGATGCTGGCGGGAAAGCGGCGGTGCTTGAGAAAGGTATGAATGGTGACATGATCACCATTTATGACAATTGCACGCATATCTCTCTGGTCTGGACGCATCTCATCCCGGCCACGATTGAAGGCAAGGCAATGCATAACGTCCAAAACGCAATGTTTGCCGCAGCGATGGCTTACAGTTTTGGGGAGAATATCGACCAAATCCGGCTTGGGCTGAAAACCTTTAACACGACATTTTCCCAGGCACCCGGGCGGATGAATGTGTTCGATGAACTGCCCTTCCGCGTGATTCTGGATTACGCGCACAATCCGGCTGCGTTTGAAACGCTGACCGGTTTGGTCGATAAGTTGGACAATCATAATCGCAAGATCATCGCTGTGTCCTCTCCTGGTGACCGGCGTGACGAGGATATTTTCGAATCCACCCGGATCCTTGCGGGTCACTATGACCACTTCATATTGAAGGCCGACGACAACCGGCGCGGCCGGGGCGACGACGAAATTCCTCAGCTAATGAAGACGGGGCTGTTGGCCAATGGCGTGGCCGAAGGCGCGATTACGATTATCGCAGACGAGCAGGAAGCGATCCGTCACGCCCTTGAAATGGGCGGCGAAAAGGATCTGCTGGTGGTGATCGGCGACAATGTTGCGCGCTCTTGGAAGCAGATCGTCCACTTCGGCGATGCACAGCCCACTCCCTCTGCCCAATCGGACGAAGCACCAGAGGCTGCGACGATCTATGATGCTGTAGCGGACGAAGACCAGTCGCTGATCAGCGATGATCGCGGTGTCCGGCTGGCGCGCAACGACGATGAGGATGGCGACTGAATACGGCGATGGACAAGGTAGCAACCCGGACGATCGATATTGAACTCGTCGAGAATTATCTGGAGATTCCGCAACCGGATTCAGACCGGCTAACACTGGATGACAGCCGCCGGATTACCGGCCCCAGCATGAACTGGGACAAGCGCGGCGCGCTGGTTGATGTTCTGATCGAGGGTTTTGACAAGGCCGACATTGTGGCGGCTTGGGAGATCGAAATACGCTCTGTGCTTGATGCGCTCGGCTGGCAGGATAGCCAGACGAACAGCCGCATTTTCGAAAACGGAGCAACTCTGCTCATCTCTGCGCCCGCCGACCTGCTCTATTCTGCTGTGTTTGCCATTGAAACCAGCTGGCACTTAACTGCCCATAAATTGCTGGGCAGCGCGCCGGATGATTTTGGCCAGCTGATCGCCAATCTGAAAGACGTGATTGGTCTTGAACGAAATCCTGCGCTGATCCGATTGCAGGAAGCTGCTGAGGCTAGAAAAATCGACATTTTGACCGATGATGATTTCGTCTCACTCGGTCATGGTACCGGCTCGCAAGTCTGGGGCGTGAATGATATTCCCGATCCGGCGGATATCACATGGGACGGTCTTCACAATTTGCCGGTCGCGCTGATCACTGGAACCAATGGCAAATCGACTAGCGTGCGTTTGGCGACTGCCATTGGCGAAGCGGCGGGGCTGGTCAGCGGCTCGACCTCGACCGATTTTGTCAAGCTCGGCGACGAAGTGCTCGACCGAGGCGACTATTCCGGCCCCGGCGGCGCGCGCATGTTGCTGCGCGACAAGCGGCTGGAGATTGCCTTTCTCGAAACCGCGCGCGGGGGTATATTGCGGCGCGGCTTGCCCTTGTTTCAAGCGCGAGCGGCTCTCGTAACCAATATCGCTGCGGACCATCTCGGCCAATATGGCGTGAACACAATAGAGGCGCTGGCTCAGGCGAAATTCGCAGTAGCGCGAGCGGTGGAGCAGGATGGCGTGTTGGTCCTGAATGCCGACGATGGTTTGGTGGTGGAAAACGGTTTGACGTTTGCGCGGACCAAATGTTGGTTCTCCCTCGATCCGGACAATGCCCAGATCAAGGCCGCGCAAGCCGCCGGAACATCCTGTTGCTGGTTCGACGGTGATGAAATTCACTATTTCAATGGTGAGAACGTGGAACTGTCCGTCGTTGTTGCTGACATTCCAGTGACAATGGGCGGTGCTGCGCGGTTCAACGTGCAAAATGCCATAGGGTCCATCGGGCTCACGAAAGCGATGGGCCTCGATAATCAGGCGATCATCGCGGGTTTGACTAAATTTGAAGCCACTCCCGATGATAATCCGGGTCGCTGCAATGAGTTTACCGTCAATGGCGCGCGTATATTTGTTGATTTCGCGCATAATCCGCATGCGATTGCGGCGATGTCGAACATGCTTGAAAGCCTTCCGGCTAAGCGCAAATATCTGCTGATTAGCCATGCCGGTGACCGGACCGATCAGGAGATTAGGGGCCTCACTCAGGGCGCGATTGGCTTCGCGCCTGATGTGATTGTGGCGGCCGAACTGGCGGATTATCTGCGTGGCCGCGAGCTCGGTGAAGTGCCAGCGCTTATTGCCGAGCAGTGCATAGAAAGCGGGGTAGCCTCCGATGCAATCCAAATATGCAGATCACCGCCGGAGGGAATGGAGCTGATCCTGGAGCAACTGCAAGACGGCGATGTCGCCCTGATTCTCGCTCTGTCAGACCGGGAACGCGTGTTCGAATTGATCCGTGCTGCTCAAAATCAATAGCGCAGCCTTGCCATATCCGCCGCGAACAGTGCGCGCTGTGATCAACGGCAGGGCGCGAAGGTTGTTGCGATCAACGCCTGTTGATCTGAAACCGAAGCGCGTTTCATGCCATCGCTATTATACGCCATTGCAATTTCGCCTCGGCTTGAAACCGCGATAAGCCCGCCATCGCCGCCGAGCGCCTTCACGTCATCGAGCATATACCACAGTGCCTGTTCGAGACTGTCACCCGCCAGTTTGAACCGGTTGGCAACGGTCAACGCTCCGCCCGAACGGATGAAATATTCTCCGGTACCGGTACAAGAAATTGCCACATCCTGATCCGCCCAAGTGCCGACGCCGATGATCGGTGTGTCGCCAACCCGACCAGCCGGTTTTCCAAACACGCCGCCGGTGGACGTCGCTGCCGCGAGATTGCCGTGCAGATCGAGCGCCACCGCACCCACTGTACCGTGCTGCATGCTGCTGACCGCAATATCGTCTGCGCTCACGCCAATTGGGAGAACATAATAGTCATCGGCATTGTCGACAACAGCGCAGCCATTGGCCTTTGCAAAATCACTCGCGCCCTCGCCGGCCAGCATCACCGTCGCTGCCTGATCCATTAGTTTGCGCGCCGCCATTACCGGGTGCACAACATCGCGGATCGCGGCCACCGCGCCGGCATGGCGGGTCGCGCCGTCCATGATGCTTGCATCGAGTTCGACTTGTCCCGCCACATTTGGCGCGGAGCCTCTTCCTGCCACATAGAAACCCGAGGCCTCCATGGCGCAGGTCAGTTTCTCGACCACGTCCACAGCCGAGCGGCTATCTTTCAGCATAGCCTCGCCGTCTCGAGTCAAATCCGCGAGATGTTGTTCGACAACCGCGTAATCTTCGCCTGCTTGTGCGCCCGCTCCGCCATGAAGTGCGAGTGCGTAACGATCAGAATGTGTTGGAATGATGGATGCTCCCCTGCCTGCCGTCTGCCTATGTGAAATTTTCTGGCGACTGTCGATGATTGCATGCGTGGGTCCTCTCACAGCAAACATGCCGGCTAGCCCAAAGAAATGATCAGCTAGGGCAGGGCGATGCCAATATCCAAGAAGCCAAGAGGGCTTCACTACGGAGGCGTAGCGAGAGGCGCGCACGCCGCACAGGCTCAATGTTGGCAAAATGTTTCAGAGGCGGACGCTCCCATAACGGATACCTCCAATGTCCGCTTTCCACCCCATAAGCTGTCACCGATGGCGCTTTAACACCTCCCGCGAGCTGACACCGGCAGCTACTATGGTTTCTGCGCTGAGAGCGGCTGTTCGCCTAACGACCCATTTGCGGACGTAGAACAATTCGGGCAATTGGCGGCAATGATAGACGACCTCAAAATCCTGATCCCCGAGTTTCCCGAGCGGAACGACGTCTCAGAGAATGTGTTTCAAAATTGGATCAGCAGCGTTGGAAGTTATCAGTTGGCGGCAGGGTATAGCTTTTTGTTCTGGCCACCCTTTGTTCAGTTTGAACAATACGTCTTCTTAGCCTCAAATTTCGCTGAAGAAAATCTTCGCGAATGGGAGCGAGGAACCGGCAACAATCGACAGGCGATTGAGGCTGTTATCAATCACATCCATTTAGTCGACCTTCACATGGACGATCCAGACCCATCTGAGGCTCAGCTAAGGCATCTTGGCCGAGTGCTCAGGGAGACATTTGAAGCAAAGCTAGGGCGGGACTTCCCCGATCTCAAGTTTGAAGTCGTGTTTAACGATGAGCCAGACCTCTACCACGAGGATTACGAAGTCACGTTCTGGCAGACCGATTGAGCACCTCAGAGATTTCCTCTTTCCCACCCCAGAACCCGTCATTCTGCAATCGACCCAATTGCGGATGTCTGAAGTGCTGCTAATCCTCTCCGATGTCGAAGCGAGCAGGAATTGCATTTTTTGCTATTGTATTGGTGTTGGTGACCGCTCACATTGGCGTCCGTTCAGCTTTTGGACGAGAGCGGGCGGACTTGGCCGCTTGGGTATCGTATGACGACGGTCTTTGGACATATCAACGAACTTTCCGAGACGGTGCTGTCGGCCCTTTTTTAGTTGACCAAAGCCGCAACGCGGCACGAAATCAGCTAAAAACTGCGCGCCTGTTTGACCTTGATCGGCTGCAAGTCACAAAACCTTCAGGGGACTGGCGAATAGCATTACCTGCGCAGAGCGGAGGCTGCATCATCTACACGGTTCGCTTTGATGCCGACCGCGTGGCATCTGTGAAAGCATATTATTCGGTGTTTGCAGGTTTGTGAGCATCGTCGGCTATCCGCCCCAGAACCCGTCGTTCGGCTAACGACCCATTTGCTGACATTGCCAGCTACTGTAAGTTGCTCAAATGAAGCAAGCATACATATCCATGCTCATAACCTCCTTAGCAATCGCTGCTTGCGCACCAAACGCGAAGACGGGTGATGGCAACGCCGATGAACAGATCGACATTGTTGTGCGTCGTGAAGCGCCAAATCATCAATGCATAGAAATTGGCCCTGAGGCCTTGGTGGTCGAATATTCCAATGACTCACTGGCTCCCAACATGGGATTGAGTCCCGGCGCTTTCTCGGACGAGGAAGTGAACTCCGCTTTAAGGACGCTGGTTGAAGGTGTGGATCGGATTGGCGTCGTGAAAGAGGAAGTCGTCAACAGCGCGACAGTTGTTGGCCAGCCCGATACAATCGGTGGCAGCGGATCATGTACTATGCGTGTTCGCTATCCGGTTTTCGCAGAGGATTTTGCATTCATAGAGTTCTCGGCTCCAGGTGGGAGCATCGGTGCCTATGCATTCAAGCAAACATTCCTAGGGTGGCAAACTAAAGAACGGCTTCATTTCGGTTGGTGGTAGCGCATCAAGCTAGCGCCCGCTCCCTGCCCGGAACCCGCCATTCAGCCAACGACCCATTTGCTGACGTTTAGAATTGGTGAGCCGCAAAACAGCGAGCGGCAGGTTGGATTGACTCGCTATTGGATCAGGCGCACACAAGGGCTCTTGGGAGCCGGTATCCGGGTCGGTCGTCTCCTCTGACGTAGCGTGACGTTTCCCTCACGCAGGCGAGAGGACTGACTTATGAAAACCCTAACAAAAATTGTCATGCTAGCTGCCGCAACGTTTGCGGCGCCAGTATCTGCGCAAGAATGGAATGCGGAGCAGGCTGAAGTCTGGACTTATGTGGCTGGCCAGTGGGATGCCAATATCGAGGGCAGCACTTGGCATACCGCACTAGATCCTAACGGCTATGGCTGGAACACTGATTATCCTGTTCCAACCTCTCGCGAACAAATGGCCTCGCGAACAGCGGTCTTCGGTGAAGAGGGCGAGATTTTGCACTACCGGCTTGATCCGATTAAGATCAGTGTCAATGGCGACACGGCGATTGCGTTCTATTATGCCAACATAGTCGAAAACAATCACAAAGGTGAGCGTCAAACCAGTGTCGAACGCTGCGCTGACACACTTGTGAAGCGTGATGACAAGTGGCATTTTCTCGGCTGGCTCTGTGAAACAAAGAGCTCAACAGACGAAGAATGATATAACTAGCAGATCTGGCGTTCGCTCCCACATTGGGGCGGACGCGGATCGGGCTGATTAGCGCTAGGCTTCCGCTTCCCACCCCAATTGCAGCCACTGTGCGGCCAAGTAGCGCGGTCTAATAGCTGACTGGCCGCTAGTTAGGTTCTGGCGCTATCAGCGGACCTTCAGCAAACGACCCAGTTGCGGACGTTCAGCCAAAGCCAGTTCCCGCT
>Ga0316204_10011946_pt1 | contig 10726 bp, 7 predicted proteins | sample 6monrhotite_MG_2_FD_205661 | JGI IMG/M metagenome (GOLD analysis project Ga0316204, IMG submission 205661) | Microbial mat bacterial communities from mineral coupon in-situ incubated in ocean water Damariscotta River, Maine, United States -... | ecosystem: Environmental > Aquatic > Marine >... | reverse complement strand
CCGCTGCCCCGACGCTCGCCATTAGCGCAGTCACTGCCACGATGATCTGCGATTGCAGCGACATGTCGAAGCCGGGGGTCGCTTGTGCGATAAACAAAACGGCGACCGCTTCGTACAGGGCCGTGCCATCCATGTTGATTGTGGCTCCCAGCGGCAGCACAAATGAACTCACACGATTGGGGACCCCACCCCGGTTTTCGACACTGGCTAAGGTCAGGGGCAAGGTGCCATTGGAAGACGCTGTCGAAAAAGCCGTCATCAACGCCGGACTCATCGCTCGCGCGAATTCCCACGGGGATCGCCGCGCGACAAATTTCACGATCAACGGCAACACGATCACGGCATGGACCAACAAGGCCAAAAATACGGTCAGCATATATTTGGCCAAGGTCATGAAAATGTCGATTCCCTGCGAAGCGGTAGCATAGACCATAAAGGCGCATACACCGATCGGCGCCAGCGAAATGACAAACATGGTCATCTTCATGATCACTTCAAAGGCCGAGGCAAACAGGTTTCGCAGCCCGTCCCCCTTTTCTCCCGCCTTGATAATGAACACGCCCAGCAGAATGCTGAACGTAATGATTGACAAGAAGTTTGCCGAGGCGAGCGATTCGATGGGATTGGCCGGGATCATGTTTTGGATCAACCCGCCGAAAACCCCGGTGAGGGACTGATCCGCTCCTCCAACGATCGCGTGATCATTCCCCGGCAACTGCTCTCCGACCCCCGGTTGGATCAGGTTGACCATGATGATCCCGGTGGTGATGGCCAACACGCTGGTTGTGAAGTAGTACAGCATTGTTTTGGTGAACAGCTTGCCAAGCCGACTGGTGTCACCCAAGCCGGCGACGCCGGTCACCAGCGACGTCACAATCAGCGGGATCGTGATCATTTTCAGCAGCCGCAAAAACAAATCGCCGATGGCCTTGGCCCAACCGGCAACCGTCAGCGACGGCGTGCCGCCGATCGTCTCATAGATATCAAACACCCAGCCGGGCGCATTTTTGTGAAACTCCGCGATGTTTTTTCCGGTGAATGTCGTCGACTCTTCACCACCCGCTTCTCGCCGCGTGTAGGTGACGCTGATCTTGTCCAAGTTTTCTTCGATCTCGATCCGGCGGTCGGTGACTTCAATTTGGGCCGTTTCCGGATCGGCATCCCACGCAGCTTTAATGTTGTCAGCGATATGCGGATAGGTTTTTTGAAAATCAGACAGCCCGTCCAGTTCGTCGCGAAACAAATCCTTGGTGACCAGCTTGTCCTGTGGTCCCAATTCATGCAGCGTCAGCGTGATTACGTCCAATTTTGGGCGGATACGTATCACCGCATCAGGAAGCTCAAGGCTTGAGGTTCCCGAACTGAACCCCAAATTGAACGCCAAACCGAAACATGCGCCCACGATCAGCGCAATCAGGATTTGAATGTGCAGCGCCGGACGTTTCATAAAATGCGGTCCTGACGGGTTCTTGAAACGGAGGCGAAACTTTGCGAAACGACCGACAACGTCTTACTTGCGGGCCAGTGGATGTTTGAGCGGCAACCAAGCCCCGTTTTCGGCGCTGCTGGCGACGCACTGTTGGATAAAGTACATCCCTTCGACGCCGTCGGCCACGTTGGGATAAATCGTGTCGGTCTTCTCAAAGGTCTTACCCAAGGCGCGGTCGGCCATCGCATCGTAGGCAAAGCGATAGACATTGGCAAAGGCTTCGAAAAAGGCTTCGGGATGCCCTGCCGGTAACCGGCACGCGGCAGCGCCCGATGCGTTCGTAAACGGGGCATTGGGGTCGCGCGTGTAAACTTGATGCGGCTGACCGTTGCGGCGGAACATCATTTGGTTTGGATCTTCCTGCCGCCACTGCAAAGCTCCTTTAGTGCCATCCACTTCGATGAACAGGTCGTTCTCACGTCCGTGCGAGATTTGACTGGCCGTCACGGTTCCTAGTCCACCGTTCTCGAGGCGAATGACTGCGTGTCCGTAGTCATCCAACCGTCGGCCGGGAGCGAAGATCTTCAGATGACTCGAGACTTCCTCGGGCAACAGTCCCGTCATATAGCGGGCCAAGTTGTAGGCGTGCGTGCCGATGTCGCCAAAGGCGCCGGCGGCGCCGGACTTGGCCGGATCGGTCCGCCAGGCGGCTTGTTTTTGATCGTCATCTTCCAGGCGGGAACGTAACCAACCTTGCATGTAATTGGAGCGGAATGCTTGAATCTCGCCGAGTTCGCCATTCAGAATCATTTCTCGTGCTTGGCGAATGAGCGGGTAACCGGTGTAATTGTGGGAGAGCGCAAAGACCGCTCCCGATTTTTCCACCAACTTCGCCAACTCTTCCGCTTGCTCAAGATCAAATGTCATCGGCTTGTCGCAGACAACATTGAATCCCGCTTCGAGAGCGGCCTTGGCAATGGCGAAATGCGTGTGATTTGGTGTGGCAACCGAGACAAAGTCAATCCGTTTGTCTTCCGGCAGCGCCGCTTCGCTCGATAGCAACTCATCCACTGAGCCGTACGCCCGGTCGGGTTTGATGTCGTAATCAGGCGCCGATGCTTTGGCTCGTTCCGGATCGGAGGAGAGCGCGCCGGCGACAAGTTCGGCCCGATTATCAAGCACTGCAGCTGTGGCATGCACGCGCCCGATAAACGATCCCGCGCCCCCGCCGACCAAAGCCATGCGTAATTTGCGATTCAAATCCCCGTTGGTTGCCATCGTCTTGGTACTCCTGAAAAAAACTCTCGGATGAATTGTCCGCGCAGCTGTCGGGCAGGCTCTTGCCGGCCATCAAGCTTTCCCGTCAAAAATTTGTTTGATTTGTGTGAATCCTTGGCAAAAAAGTCGTTCCCAGTGGGTAACGGCTTGGCCGTGGGCTGAGAATTGCCGCGCATCCCTCTTTCAGTCCGGCCGATGCTAACGATTTCGGCGGTTGGGTAGTCCACGCCAAATCGCGTGAGATTTCGGTGCCGGACCTATCGTAATCTATTTGGGAAGCACCAGTTGTACCAAATCTCAAAACACAATGCTCGCCTCAGATAACGATTTGCATCTAGCGGAAGAAAAACGTCTGCGATACACTACGGGCGCGTTTCAAAAACTCGGAATAACGTATCTGCCGGTCCCCCAAATCAGGGCTTCATACGGTCGCAGATGGGGTTTGGAAACTACTTTTTCGATTCGCCGCCGGATTGCATCTTGTGGGGCGGATTCGTCACGGTTTGAATCAATTATTTTAAAAGGGCGCCGCTATGCGAAATCGTATTGTTAACCAACGCACAACTTGGATGGGATTGGGGCTTTTGTTCGGAGTGGCCGTCTCCTATCTCTGGCCCCACGAACCGGCGCAGGCGATCACCAATAGCCGCGCAGAAAAATTTGAGATGATCACCTGTCCCGCCGCAACAGCGGGAAATGAAGGGGTGTTTGTCTTCGATCACATCACCGGACAAGTGCGGGGAGCCGTGCTTGATCCCCAGGCGGCGACGTTCACTGCATTTTATTTCCGCAACGTGGCCCAGGACTTCGATCTGCAAAACTTGGGGGGCAAACCTCAGTTCGCGATCGTAGCCGGATATGCACAGTTGCAGAATAAACCGGGCGTTCGAGTGCAGACCGCTCCGGGCATCATCTACATTGCCGAACTCACCTCCGGCATGGTCCGTAGCTATGCCTTTTCGTGGGAGCGGACCACACGTCAGGCCGCACTCCAAGAGTTGACTCCGGTCTCCCAGTTCCCCTTCCGACAGGCGGATGTCCAATAGGGGTTTAGCGATCCTGATCAGCAGATTCACGAGTAATGAAACGGCCGGGTGTCATCCCAACATGCCCCCCGGCCGTTTTTCGTGTTTGGCCAACCTACGAATCGCGATCCGCCAAACGACGGCAGACGATTCCCCGGGCCTTGCCCGCGACTCGGGCAAAAATCAACACCCCAGCCTGCGTGCCCGGCAACGGTAGCTTTTTGCGGATGGCTTCCGCTTGGATTGGAATGTGTCGGCATTTGATTTCGACCTGACCGAAGTCCGCTTGTCGGAAATACCGGCGAATCTCCTTGTCGTTGTTCGGAAGATCGGCCAACACTTCAAAGCCCCGTACAAACGGCGATTGAATCGGCCGTTCCCCGGTCAAGTATTCTTCCGCATCATCCAGCCTCGCTAATCCCAATTCACTGGCCGCCAGATCAATCAACCCCGCGCGAACGACCGCCGGATCGGGATCGAACAAATATCCGCCCAACGGCGACTGCTCGGCGAAGACTTCTAAATCATTGCCGGTCAATGTCGCGCCGCCCGGTAACACCGTCGCCCGCCATGACTTTGTTCCGGCCAATTCGCCAAACCACACGGTGGCCTCTTTGCACTCCCCGTTGAGGCTGATCAATTCGATTTCGCAGTTGGGAAACTTCCCGCCAAAATTCGATGCCGGACTAAGCTTCATCGCACCGCCACGGGCGCGCCCCGGCAACTCTTGGAGAAACTCCAGATCGGGACGATAGTCCTCCAATTTGATCGACCGCGCCGGTCCTTTGGCGCGGCGGTCGGGGTCGATGTGTACAAGTTGTCCAGCAAGCGGAAGCTGCTCCGCATCGGCGCAGAGTGGTTGCAGCCTGTCGGCGACTCCTGCTACTTCCGCATTCCATTGCGTTCGCAAACAGGCCAAGGGATTGCGATCAACGGCAACGACGGTGCAGCGGGCCGCCAGCGCGACTGCATCAGCGCCAATTCCGCTGCACAAATCAATGACATCGCCCGTAAACCGCTGTGCTTTATGTGTGGCGACAATTTCCGAGGTCGCCTGTTCCATGCCTTGGCGATCGAACCACATTTGATCAGCAGCGGCAAATTTCCCCGCCGCTTTCTGCCGCAATTCAACCAACGTCAACGCAGCTCGCACCAAATCAGCGGGAAACTCACGCCGCAATTGTTGCTGCACCCGCATCGCGTCGCCCGTCTGGGTAGCGGCTGCTTCCAAAATATGGGGTTGGCTCCGCAATTGATGCAACAGTCGCCATTGTTGCCAGTCAGCCAAATCCGGAGTACGCCCGCTCATTGCATCGAAGTCCAATCGGTCAAAGGCGTCAACTGCCCCTCCTGCCTTTCCTCAACTCCCTCCTGCGCTTCCATAACACAGATCCGCGACGAAAACGGCCCCTGCTCAGGCCGGACTGGCAGAAACTGGTTGAGCGTTCCCTTTTTCCCCGTGATTTGCACAGCCAGCTGTTCGACGCTGCCGTTCCCCTGACGAATTTCCCACACGTACTGAGCCTGGGGATCGGGCGTGTAGGTCCGAAACCGGTAATCCACGGAAAATCCAATCTGCGTACCATTGGGCAAGGTTTGTGGGAGGGCAATTCCCGTCTTCAATTTTCCCGGCCATTTGGGTTCGGCAGCCTGTTGCCCCTGTACCGCGTCTGGTGCCATTTGCTCCTGGACCGGACGGTTCGCATTCTCATCGCAGCCGAGTGAAATCGCGAGAACCGACATCAAAACAAAAAATGTCAGGTTGCGCTGGAACATAAGTGACCTCTCCACGGTTTGGGTAGCACCACGGAGGCGAGTATACCGAATTGCAATCAATGATTCACTCGGCTAGATTAGTTTGAGCCTCGAATACGGTTGTCGTGAGGTGCCAGAACCTCCTCCTTGCCAGAAAACCGACGAAGAATCATGCACATCGCGGATGGAATAATAAGCCCCGAAGTTTGTGCCGGCATGGCAGTTGCCTCCGCCGGCGCAGTGGGATTCAGCCTGCGGCAACTCAAGAAAACCGAAACCACCAAGACGATTCCGCTCACCGGCATGATGGGCGCTCTGGTATTCGCCGGTCAGATGGTCAACTTTCCGCTCGTCGTCGCTCCCGTTTCCGGGCATTTGCTCGGCGGGGTGTTGGCGTCGGTGATTCTCGGCCCCTGGGCCGGGTGTTTAGTGGTGACATTGGTGTTGGTCGTCCAATGGGCGCTATTCGCCGACGGCGGAATGGTCGCCTTGGGGGTCAATGTTTTCAACATGGGCGTGGTTGGCGCGCTGGGAGGCTATGCGGTCTACGCTGGTTTGCGGCGTTGGATGCCCAGCCCACGGGGCACAATCACATCGGCAGTCATTGCCGCTTGGCTCAGCGTATTAGCGGCATCGACGATGTTTTGCCTGGAATTCGCACTCTCGGGGCATCATGACTATAGTTTGCCAAATCTATTTGCTCTGATGACCACGTTCCATAGTGTCATTGGTTTGGGCGAAGCATTGATCACCGGCTTTGTATTAAGTGTCGTGCTCGATCAACGGCCCGATTTGGTGTATGGCCAACCGAGTCTCGATATCATGGAAACTGAAACGCCGCGGCCCTCTTGGCAAGCGACTCCCTTGCGCACCGCTGTTGTCGGTTTGATGGTGGCCTTGGCGGTGGCAGGATTTTTAGCGCCGTTTGCCTCAGGATACTCCGACGGCCTGGAAGCAGTCGCCGAGAAAATGGGATTCGATGCGCATGTTGATGCCGATCCGCAGGTGTTGGTTTTGGACGAATATCAAGTCCCGTTGGGCAGCGACGATTCCTGGTTCATGAGCAAACTCTCAGTCTCGATTGCCGGCATTGGGGGCACGTTGGCAGTCTTCGCGATGGCCCTGCTGTTGGGACGTGGCTTAAAACCGGGCACCGAGGCTGGCCATGCCTCGTGATTTCCTGGATCCTTACAGCCGTGGAACCTCGATTTGCCACCGCTTGCCGGATCGCCTCAAGATACTGCTCGTTCTGGCAATGATCATCACGGCGTTGTTCGTCCCTCCGGAGAATTGGCCCGTGCATGGTTGCATGGCGGCTGCGGTTTTTTTGGCAATGACGTTGGCCGGGATTCCGCTCCGGTATTTGCTGGTGCGGCTGATGTTTTTTTTCCCCATGATTATGGGCCTAGCCATCGCCGTACCTGCTTCGACCGGTTTCACTAAAGGCTGGGATGTGATGGCAACGGTGTTGCTGCGGGGCACGTTGTCATTCATGGGGGTGTTGTGGCTGGTGAATGTGACACCGTTTGACCGATTGTTGGTGGCACTGCGACAACTCGGTTTGCCACAAATGCTCGCAGCCATTTTGGCATTCATGTATCGGTATATTTTCGTAGTATTTGACGAACTCGAGCGGATGCGCGAAGGCCGCCGGGCACGCACATTTTCTCAGCGGGGCCTACTGGCCGCCTGGAAGTCAAACGCGCAGTTGATTGGCATGTTGCTGATTCGCTCAATGAACCGCGCCGAACGGGTCCATGGCGCGATGTGTGCCCGCGGATTCGACGGCGAAATTCGCACGCTCGATTCGTAGCGGGCCAATAGCGTAATAGGGTATTTCACGAGATTCATGTCCGACGACCCGTCCTCCAATTCACCCGTACTCAGCGTCGACAAACTGTCGTACCGCTACCCCAACGGACAAGCGGCGCTAACGGATATTAGTTTCGACATCCAGCCGGGTGAGCGCATCGGTTTGGTCGGACCGAATGGCGCCGGAAAAACGACTCTACTGTTGCACCTTAACGGCCTACTGCCGGGGAATGATCTTCCGGTCGTCGACGGACAATCAGGCGAGGCCAGTTATCCGGTGCAGGTCTCCGGATTGCCTGCGCTCCAAAAAAACTTACCGGCGATTCGTCAACACGTTGGTTTTCTGTTTCAGGATCCCGACGATCAACTGTTTTGTTCCACGGTCCGCGACGATGTCGCCTTTGGCCCGTTAAATTTGGGACTGAGTCGAGAAGAAGTGCTCCAGCGCGTGGCGACACAGCTTGCCGCAATGGGGCTGACCGACGTTGAAAACCGCAGCACGATGCAGCTCAGTTTTGGCGAGCGCAAACGGGTCTGTTTGGCCGGAATACTTGCCTGCAAACCGGACGTCTTGGCGCTCGACGAACCCTCCAGCAATCTCGACCCCCGAGCCCGCCGCGGTTTCATGCGTTTGTTGGAAGACTGCCCCGCGGCTCAGCTGATCGCTAGTCACGATTTAGAGTTGATTCTCGACCTGTGCACCCGCGTGATGGTGTTGGACCGGGGACGAATCCAAGCGGACGGCGAACCGGCAACCATCTTCTCCAATCAGCGACTCATGGAACTGCACGGTTTAGAACTCCCGCTTAGCATCCGCTACGGCAAGCGATAACAAAATGCCCCCTCCCGGGGCGTCTCTTATCAATGAGTTGCGGCCCCGTCGATGACCACCGTCATGGCTGCGCTTAATCGCTGTTCAATCGCTGCCAGGCGAACCTCGGTCACGTCCAGCGAAAGCCGTCGGCAATCGTCCGCCAACAGGACCAACTCCACACGATCGGGAAGTCGTCCCAGCAGTTGACGTGCCGCGAGCGCATAGGTACCCAATTGCAATTCATAGGCGGCCAATTGCGCCGCTTCATCCCCATGATGCGTCGTCCGTCCGGTTTTGTAATCGACGATTGTCCAGATCCCATCGGAAGACTCAAACAGGCAATCGATAAAGCCTGCAATGTAACGCAGCGGGCTGTCCCCCTCGCTGGAACAGCGCCATTGGAACTCCAGTTCGCGGAAAATCCGCCGGGCAGTGCTCAATTCACGGCCGAGCGGCGACTGCTCGAAACCGCCAATCATTTCTGCCGCTCGATGGCGAATCTCTTCGGTCGCACCTTCAGCCAAGGCGCGACTGCACTCTTCCACGAGCGCTGCTACGTCGCCGAAGTCTTGAAAATCGACCTGTTCCAGCGCCGCGTGTACCAGCGTCCCTAATATTGTTGCCGCGTCGGAAGTCATCGGCGGTTCGTCATCGTCCTGACGACGGACCCGATCGAGCATGGCCGCCGGGCGGGAGTGCAGTTGGGCGTCGATCTGTTCCAACTCCGACACGCTAAACTGCCGCCGCTCGGAAGAATTGGGCGCAAATGTCCGCAAGGAGTCCGGCAAGACCATCGCTTCGGCTTGTGCCAATTCGTCGGCAAGTTGGTTCAGCGGTAACAGCCCGGTGATTGATTCCTTTTTGATGTTGGGTAGCGCCGGCGGCGACGTGCAGACGGCCACTTCGGGAACAGAGAGTAAATACTCTGCGGGAATGATGGCCGCCCCGGTTTCTTCGTCGAGGCTCGGTTTTCCAGTTTCCAGATCGAAATACTTCGCCAATATCTTCATCCAGGGCGACGACAGTTTGTCGATGGCTTGCAGATTCGCAGAAAGAATCAAATGGTCGGCGGCGCGGGTCAACGCCACGTACAACAACCGTTTCCGTTCTGCATCATCCTGTCGAGATTCCTCAGCTTTGAATAGGTTTTTACCCAGATGCTCGAACTTCCGGCCGAATTTAGGAGGGACCGAAACCAACGGCCCCAATTGCGAATCAAACTCCACCGTGTCGAGACGCGAATCGGCGCCACGGTCCATGTCGGCGACGACCACCACCGGGAACTCCAACCCCTTGGATTTATGAATCGTCATAATGCGAATCACGTCGCTGGTTTCAGGATGCGTGGCGGCGAGTTCTTCTTGCTCCTCCTCGGCGACCGCCTGCTGCAACCGTTGGACGAAATCGGCCATCGTCAACAGTCCCGTCCGCTCGTGTTGCCGCGCCATCTCGATCAGCTTCCGCAAGTTGGCCAATTTGCGGCGGCCCATAAATTCCGTGAGCAGCGCCGCGTCATAGCCGGTCCGCTCGAGCGCCAGACTCAACAAATGATGCAAGGGAATGCGGTCTTTTTCGCGGCGCAGTTCCGCCAACACCGTCGAGGCGTGGCGTACCTGCTCTTGTTGTTGTTCATCGATGTTCTCCGACGGAGCGGCGGCGAGGGCTGCCGACAACGTCCCCGAATTCTGAACCATGGCGAATAGCGTATCGTCCCGCAGTCCAAAAAACGGCGATCTTAGAATCCCCAGCAGGCTGACGTCGTCGTCGGGATCGCCGAGGAATTGGCACAAATTGGCGATGTCGTAGACTTCTTGCTGAGCATAGAAAGCCCGACCACCTACCAAGTAATAGGCCAATCCATACTCGCGCAGCGCCTGTTCATAGTACCGCACGTCCGGCATCGCCCGTAGCAAAATGCAAATGTCACCCGGCTCCACAGGTCGCAGTTCAGCCTGTCCCGTTTCTGGATTCTTCGTGCGAATCCGGGGCACGACGTCGTGGAGTAGTTGATGCAAGCGCCGTGCAATCCAATCCGCTTCGATGCGGCGACGCTCATCCTTCGCGGTTTTCACTGGGCCGTCTTCATCTTCCGCAGGCGTCGCCCACAAGAATTCGACCGAAGGAGACGGTGAGAGTTGTTCGACGTGCGGGATGAGCGGTTCGTAATCGTCTCCCAGTTCATCAGCAAACAGCGCGTTGACGAAATCCAAAATCGCCGGTTGGCTGCGAAAATTCATGCTCAGCGGCAACTGCGCGTCTTTGTGCAGCTTGTTCCGCAAGTCCGTGAACACCGCCGGGTCGGCGCGACGAAACCGGTAAATCGATTGTTTCTTGTCCCCCACTAAAAAGAGATTGCCGTTGATGAGCCGGTCTCCGCACAATGCTTCGACGATTTCCGCTTGAATCGGATCAGTGTCCTGAAATTCATCGACCATCAACAACGATATTCCCGCCGCGGCACTCTGCCGCACGCGGGGCGAGTCGCGCAACAAATTCCGCGCCCGCAATAACAGATCGTCGAAGTCGAGTGCCCCCGCTTGTTGTTTTTGGCGTTCATACGCAGCAACCGCATGCCGGGCGACACGGAGGGCCAACAACCCGCACGTGGCGGCC
>Ga0316204_10011945_pt1 | contig 10726 bp, 5 predicted proteins | sample 6monrhotite_MG_2_FD_205661 | JGI IMG/M metagenome (GOLD analysis project Ga0316204, IMG submission 205661) | Microbial mat bacterial communities from mineral coupon in-situ incubated in ocean water Damariscotta River, Maine, United States -... | ecosystem: Environmental > Aquatic > Marine >... | reverse complement strand
AGCCGTTCCTGTGGACGCTGTCGGTCGCGGTTCTGGCCACGGGGGTCGCCGTGGTCCACGCCGTCGGCCCGAATCCCTACGGCGCCGCGCTGCTCGGCAGCGCGAGCTGGGCCGCCCTGTCCTGGGGCCTGCTCTATCCGGCCAGGAAGTTCCAGGCGGCGATCGATCACCACAAGGACCTGTACATCGTTCACCACGCGAGCCTGGAGACGCAACGGTCCCTGAAGGGACGCGGGCCCGGCGAGCGTCACGAGCGGCTGATGCGCGCGATGCGAAGGGCGGACCGCAGGGCCTGGAAGCTCTCGGCGCTGATGGCGATCGGCCTCCTCCTTGCGACCACCATCGGCGCCCAGCGCATCTTGACGAGCGTTCGGCCGGCGCCCTTCGACGGCGCGCTCGTCGAGTTCGAGAGCGCCTGGAACGGTGGCAGTGCCGACACGATCGTGCGCCTGTTCGACCCGCGCGTGCGCGACGTCGAGAGCGTCTCGTTCCGCGCGCTCGCCACCGGGCACGGCTGGAGCGACGCGCTGCCCACGCTCCCGGTCGGGGCGCGACAGGAGAGCCCCGGCGAGTGGCGCGTCGACTACGACCTGGGGGAGCTCGGCTTGACGGCCCGCTTCCTGTTCAAGGACCTCGAGTGGCGGCTGGTCCACCTCGAGCTGCCCTACCCATCGGTCGAGCCCACGCTCGAGCGCTTCCAGTCGGCCTGGGACGCCGGAGACACGAAGGCGCTGGCTCGCTTCTTCTCGCCCGAGACGCGCACAAGCCTGCTCGCCAAGCTCGAGGAGTCGAAGGCCCGTCGGGAGTGGACGACGTACCCGCCGATCCTGGGGGTGAAGCTGCAGGAGGACGGAGGGCGCCGGGCGGTCGCGCTCCTGAACCTGGGCAGGCGGGCGGAGATGACCACCTCGTGGGTCTTCGGAAACGACGGCGCCTGGGGCGTGTACGGCCTCAAGATGCCGACGGTCTGGAAGTGAGACAGGACGACGTTCTCTCTCCACCCCCATCAACCCTGGACGGGACCTCGCTCGTCGGGTGCGTCACGACGAACCCGGCTCCGACCCTGTCACCGGGGTAGCGATTCCCCGGCGACCGGAAACCACCCCTTCGTGCGGTTGGCGAAGCTGACCAGCGAGAGCATCACGGGCACCTCGATCAACACGCCGACCACGGTCGCGAGCGCCGCGCCCGACGACAGGCCGAACAGGCTGATCGCAATCGCAACGGCGAGCTCGAAGAAGTTCGATGTGCCGATCATTGCGGCCGGCGCCGCCACGTCAAAAGGCAGTTTCAACACTCTGGCCAACCCGTACGCGATCGCGAAGATGCCGTAGCTCTGAATCAGCAGCGGGATGGCGATCAGCACCACTCGACCCGGCTGCGCGAGAATCGTCTCGGCCTGGAATCCGAACAGCAAGACCACCGTCAGCAGAAGCCCGAGGATCGACGTCGGCTTGAGCTTGCGCTCGAGCGCACCCAGCCGCTCACGATCGAGCACGCGTTGCGTCGCCATCCCACCTGCCAGAGGCACGACGACGAAGATCACGACGGAGGCCACCAGGGTGTCCCAGGGCACCTGCAGGTCAGTGACGCCGAGCAGCAGTCCCGCGATGGGTGCGAACGCGAAGACCAGGATGATGTCGTTGACCGACACCTGGACCAGCGTGTAGTTCGCGTCCCCCTTGGTCAGATGGCTCCATACGAACACCATCGCGGTGCAGGGTGCGACGCCCAGGAGGATCATGCCGGCGATGTACTGCTCCGCGTCCGCCTCCGGGACCATGCCGGCGAAGACGTACCGGAAGAACAGCACCCCCAGCGCCGCCATCGAGAACGGCTTGATCAGCCAGTTGATGACCAGGGTCAGCGCCAAGCCCTTGGGCTTGCGCCCCACGTCCTTGAGGCAACCCAGCTCCACCTTGAGCATCATCGGGTAGATCATCAGCCAGATCAGGACGGCCACGACGAGGTTCACCCGCGCCCACTCCAAGCCGGCGACGACCTCGAACAGCGACGGCACGAGCCTGCCCAGACCAACGCCAGCCGCGATCGCCAGCGCGACCCACAACGATAAGTACCTCTCGAAGACTCCCATTTCGCCTACCTGTCGCGCACTTCGACCATGCCCGCGAGCGGAGCCACGGCATCGTCTCGAATCCAATCGCAGAACAACGGCCCACGGAGGGTAGGCGCTCTGCTGGGCTCTTGCACGCACGCAACGCGCCCCGCGCGCTCTCCGGAATCGGGCAGCGAGCTAGGGAACGTCGTCGCCCTGCTCACGCCAGGCTCCGGGGTGGTCGGGCTCGAGCTTCCGTGACATGTAGGCGTAGACGGGGAGACCCGAGAGGATCAACCCGAGACCAGCGATCGCGCGCACCGGCGTCGCCACCAGCGTGTTGACCAGCAGGAACGCCGTCACGACGAGGAAGAGCGCCGGGACGATCGGGTAACCCCACGCCCGATAGGGTCGCCGGGCCTCCGGCCAGGTGCGCCGCAGCACGAACACCGAGAGGCCGTTCATGCCGTAGAAGATCCACAGCACGAAGATGTAGATGTCGGTGAGGATGTCGAAGGTGCCCGAGAGCGCGAGCACGATGGACCACACACCGAGCCCCACGATGGCCACGGCCGGAACGGCGTTCACCGACAGCTCTCCGAGGACCTTCGGCAGCAGACCGTGCCGCGCCAGCGCGAACGGGAGCCGCGGCCCGGTCAGGAGCGTCGAGTGCAGCGTGCCATAGGCGGACACCACGAGCCCCGCCGCCATCAGCGACGCAGCGCCGGCGCCCGCGAAGCGCAGCACCGTCTCCCGCGCCACGGACGACGACTCCGGGATGCTGGCCACCTCACTCGGACTGAGCAGGTAGAAGTACGCCGTGTTGATCAGCAAGTAGAGCAGGATCACGAGGCACGTGCCGCCGATCAAAGCCCGCGGGATCGTCCTGGCGGGGTCGCGCACCTCGCCGCCCATCCCGGTGATCACGTTCCAGCCGTTGTAGCCCCACAGCGCACCGAGCATCGCCGCGCCGAAGCCGGAGATCCCGCCGCGCGCCGCCGGCGAGACGCCGCTGCACGTCCCCGTCGCCTCCGACTCCGCGAAGCTCGACCAGTTCCCGTCACCGAAGACGAACGCTCCGATCCCGATCGCGAGCACGATGCCGACCTTCACGCAGGTGAGCAGCGTTGCGACGAGGCCACTGGAACGCACTGTCGTCAGATTCGCTCCGACGCCGACCACGAGCAAGACAACGGGCAGCACCTGCTGGAGCCAGAGCGGCATGCGCCCGCCGACGACGTCGTTGAGGAAGATCACGCAGACGATCGAGACCGCCGCGGCCGACGCCCCCACTGCGAGCGTCTTCGTCCAGCCGTACAGGAACGCCGCGCGCCGGCCGAAGGCAGCGCCGATGAAGTGAAACTCCCCCGCTGCGCGGGGCATCATCGTCCCGAGCTCGGCGTAGGTCAGCGCGCCCGCGAGCGACAGCAGACCGGCGACGACCCAGACCGCCATCAGGACGGTCGGCGACCCGACGTTGCAGATCATCACGCGGGCCTTCACGAACACACCCGTGCCGATGATGTTGGCCAGGATGATGGAAGCTGCCGGGACGAGCGTCAGTCCGCGCAGGAGGGCACGTGCGGGAGCGGGCTTGGTCGGCATGCGGCACTCAACATAGGTAGAGGATCGTCTCGAGCCCAGGGGAGCGCCCTGCTTGTTCCGGCGACCTCGTCAGTCGGACACGTGGTCGGCCTCGACGAGCCGAAGGGCAACCAACCGGCCGTAGGTCGAGCCCTGCCTCTGAACGGGGATCCGCGATACGCACTCCTGGCGAGCCGCTCCACAGGCCGGCGGACGGGACGGATACCCTCTTCATGAGATCGGGAACGAGGCCACGCCGGCAGCGGAGACGAGGCTCGTTTCGAGAATCGGATGCCTCCGGTAGTCTGCGGGGTTGGGCCGAAGCCCGACCCCTACCCCCTGAACGACAAGCCCCCTCAGCTCACGATGAAAGCCGTCACTCTCTGCGGTGCACTGATCCTGCTCTCCACGTCCCCCGCGTCCGCCCTGCAAGCCACCTGGACCACGCTCGGCAGCGGCACCGCCGAGGACATGTCCGATGACGGGCTGTTCGCCGCGGGCAGCGACGGCGGCAGCGCCTTCCTCTGGTCCTCCACCGGGGGCCAGATCAACCTCGGGCAAGACGGCGCGGTCGCCGTTTCGAGCGATGGCACGACCGTCTTCGGGAACATGACTGACGGTGGCGGCAACTCGAACGCGGGAGTCTGGACGCAGGGGACGGGCTGGGTCGCGATTCCAAGCCTGGGCGGCCAGTCGGGCTCGAGCATCACCTCGGCCTATGCCATGTCCGGCGACGGAACGGTCGCGGCTGGCCTGGGTTGGATCAACGCGGGCACCGCCGGAGCGTTCCGCTGGACGAGCGCCCCGAGCACGACGTCGGCGCTCCCGCAGAACGGGCCGAACAGCAGCCGCGCCAACGCCGTCTCCGAGGACGGCACTCACATCGGAGGCTGGGACGAAGCGACCAACGGTTCCCGCCGGGCCAGCTTCTGGGACGGCAACCTCGCGGAGACCTTCGTCGCGATCACCGCGACGAACCCGGATGGAGCTGGCGAGGTCTGGGGCTTCAGCAACAACAACACGTACGTCGTGGGCGGCACGGAAGGCGAGGGCTTCGTGTGGGATGCCACGAACGGCCTGACGAAGACCGGCGCCCTGCCGAGCACCGATCTCTTCCGCACCGGCGAGGCGCGCGCCGTCTCCAACGATGGAACGGTGGTCGTCGGTTGGTATCGGGTTGCCTTCCCCTTCGATCTACGTGCAACGATCTGGACCCCGGCTGGTGGGATCCAGGAGCTCAAGACCGTGCTCGAAGCCAACGGCGCCGTCGGCGTCCCCAACCTGACCAGCGCGTTCGCCATCAGCGGCGACGGAACCAGGATCCTCGCCAGCGGCGGTGGCGTCTGGGGAATCGCTGACATCAGCGGGCTCGGCGCAGTCGGAACACCCTACTGCTTCTGCCCCATGGGCAGCCCCTGTGGCAATGATGGCGGCGCCGAATCGGGCTGCGCGAACTCTGCGGGAGCAGGCGCGATCCTGGCCGGTGGAGGCAGCGCGAGCGCGGGAGCTGACGACTTGACCTTCCAGTGCACGCAGCTGCCCGCGAACAAGCCCTCGCTCCTCTTCGCCGGCGTCACGCAGACGAACGGCGGCGCCGGCAACCTGTTCGGCGATGGGCTGCTGTGCACCGGCGGAGGCATCCAGCGCTTGACCCTGGTCTTCTCCAGCGCGAGCGGTGAGGCCGCGTACGGCCCCGGCATCGTCGCCCAAGGCGGCTGGGCGAGCGGCGACACGCGGAACTTCCAGGTCTGGTACCGGGACACGACGGGCCCCTGCGGCACGGGGTTCAACACCTCGAACGGCGTCGAGGTCCAGCTCGTGCCGTAGGCGAGGTCACCGCCCGCTCTCGCCCGGTCACCTCGGTGGCCCGGCATCCAGAGCGGGCTCACCGAGTCGTAGATCACGAGGACGGACGCTCCGCAGGCACGAGAGTGCCGCTGGAGCGAGCGTCCTCGGCCTTTCCGAGACCTCCTCAGGGTCCTACTGGCCCATTCTCACTTCCCCCAGGGCACCTGAAGGTTTCCCTGGGGAAGACTTGACCCCATACTGCTGAGCCGTGCGTACCCCCCCGACTCCACGCCAACCAGGCTCATGAAGACTCGTCTCAGCCATCGCCTGCTCCTGCGGGCCCTCCCACTGTGCCTCGCCTCGACCGCCTTGGGACAGGGCGCGGCGATTCTCGATCAGGCTCCGAACCAGGGGAACATCACGTTCAGCGATGCCGACTGCGAGGCGTGCGGATCGCCCCCGCTCGGGACCGGGCAACAGTCGGTCGCAGAGGACTTCGTCGTCACTGTCGGGGCTGCGAGCACCCACTTCAGTCTGAATGAGGTCGTCGTCTGGGGTGGGCACTACGGCACGGCGGCTCCGCCGCCGACAGACCTGTTCACGATCACGATCCACTCGGACGTTATTGGGCTTCCCGGCATCGCCCTGTATTCGGAAACCGGCGTCGCCCACACGGCACTGCCAACCGGAAACACGATCTTCAACACGAACGAGATCAAGTACACGTTCATGCTCGCCAACCCGCCGCAGCTCGTGTCGGGGACCTACTGGCTCGAGATCTTCAACGACTCGTTCGGCTACGCCACCACCTGGGGCGTCGAGACCGGAACACTCGACCCCGTGGCCGGAAGGGACGGGTTCTCCTTCTCCATCGTCGCGCCAGGAAGCGGCTCCTGGAACTCGGACGGCTACGCGAGTGGAAGCATCGCCAAGAACTTCGCCATGCAGATCATCGGCACCGGCGGACAAAGCACCGGACCCGTTCAGGACTTCTGTACGGGAGCCGGCTGTCCGTGCGGCAACGATGACGTGACGGCAGGTTGCACCAACTCGAGCGGCTCCGGCGCGAGACTCGACTTCACCGGAACGGCAAGCGTGGCCTTGGACGACCTGGGACTCGTGGGAGCCAACCTCCTGCCAGGCAAGCCCGCGATGTTGTTCGTTGGCGACGCGCTCGTGAACGGCGGCAGCGGCAGCTTGTTCGGCGACGGGCTACGCTGTACTGGCGGCAGCATTCAACGACTCGGCGTGCTCCTTCCCGACAGCAGCGGCGCCGCGAACTGGGGCTCCGGCTTCGCGGGCAGCCTGGGCTGGTCGGCCGGCGACCTGCGGCGCTTTCAGATCTGGTACCGCGATCCCGAGAACTCGCCCTGCGGCTTCGACTTCAACCTCTCCAATGGACTGGAAGTGATCTGGCAGCCGTGACACCGGACCAGGTTCACGGCCACACACCGCGCCATCCCTGCAAGGCCTGGTGAGCGATCGACGCCGTCGAGGTCCAGCTCACGCCGCAGATGGCGAAGCCGAACGCTCTGGCGCGGGCGACTCCGGCGAGCGACGCCGCCCCCACCAGCCGGCCGCCGCCTCCGCCACGCAGAGGAGCAGGAAGGTGCCTCTCTCGAAGATCCCGAACACCGTGGCCAGCGCAGCGGCGATGAGGACGAGCGTGAACTCGAAGCCGATCCACCCTCGCTGGGCACGAGGGGCTCCAGGGTCTCGTCGCATCATGGACTGGAGCGTACGCGAGACGAGGAGTCGCACGCCTACCGGCGCCCTGCCGTAACGGGTACCGTACCAGGTTCGGGACGGCACGATCCTCGTGCGTCTAGGATGGTTCTCCAGCCCGCACCGGGAACGCCCGCCCATGACGATCGACGACTCCAAGCTCCCCGACGCCTCCCCCGAGAGCCACCACTCCGGCGAATCCCTGCTCGAGTCCATCGGCAGGCGCACCGGGCGCGTCCCGCACACGCTGCTCGAGGACTCCGGCAGCAAAGACGACTCGCCCATCGTCGACCCGCGCGTCGAGTCCTACCAGGATCAGCTCACGGGCCAGGACAAGGGTAAGTACCGCGTCGTCGGCGAGATCGCATCGGGCGGCATGGGCGTCGTCCTGCGCGGGCACGACAAGGAGCTCGGGCGCGACGTCGCGATGAAGGTCGTGCACGAGCGCCTCGCCGATCGCCCCGAGGTCATCGACCGCTTCATCGAGGAGGCGCAGATCGGTGGCCAGCTCCAGCACCCCGGCATCGTGCCCGTGTACGAGATCGGGCTGCTGGGCGACCAGCGGCCGTACTTCACGATGAAGCTCGTGAAGGGACACACGCTCGCGAAGATGCTGTCGCGACGAAAGAGCTCCGACGAGGACCGCGTTCGCTTCCTGAACCTGTTCGAGTCGATCTGTCAGACGATGGCCTACGCCCACTCGAAGGGCGTCATTCACCGCGACCTCAAGCCGGCCAACGTCATGGTCGGCAGCTTCGGCGAGGTGCAGGTCGTCGACTGGGGGCTGTCGAAGGTGATGAAGCGCGGCGGCGTCGCCGACGAAGTCGCGGCTCAGGACACGGCGATGAGCGTCATCGAGACGGTGCGCAGCGGGCCCGGCTCGACCGGCTCCGACTCGATCATCGGCAACGTGCTCGGCACGCCGGCCTACATGGCGCCGGAGCAGGCCCGCGGCGAGATCGCGAGCCTCGACGAGCGCGCGGATGTCTTCGCGCTCGGCGCGATCCTCTGCGAGATCCTCACCGGCGCGCCGCCCTACACGGGCGCCGAGGGCAAGGACCTCGTCAAGCTCGCCTCGCTCGCCGAGCTCGACCCCGCCCGCGAGCGCATCGAGGCGTCGAACGCGCACGCGGAGCTGAAGAAGCTCTGCCTCGCCTGCCTGATGCCCTCGCGACGCGCGCGGCCGGACAGCGCCCAGGAGGTTGCCGAGGCGATCCACGAGCACCTCTCCGGCCTCGAGTCCGCCGCGCACGAGGCGCAGCTCGCCGCCGCCGAGGAGCGCCTGCGCGCCGCGCGCTCGGGCCGCAAGCTGCAGTTCACGCTGCTGGTCGGGGCGCTGCTGCTCCTGGCGGGCGGCGGCTGGTGGTGGACCGGCTACCGCGACGATCAGCGTCAGCTCGAGGTCGCCGGCGCTTTCGAGGAGGCGCGCGACAGCGCCCTGACCTACGAGCGCGAGGGCGAGTTCACCCTCGCCCTCGACGCCGCGCGCTCGGGGCTGCGTCTGGTCGAAGCGGCTGGCGCGGGCGGCGCGCTGCGCGCGGAGGCGGTGGCTCTCGTCGAGCACACCGAGGACTCGCTGGTGAAAGAGGACGAGCGCCTCGCCACCGAGGAGCGTGACCAGAAGCTCCTCGCCTTCCTCGAGGACATCGCCGTGCGGCAAGCGGGGACCGGCCTCGTCGATACCCTGGAGGAGGTCGAGGCGGAGAACCGCGAGGCCTTTCGCGACTACGGCATCGATCTCGAGGACCCGGACCTGATCGAACGCGTCGAGGAGCTGCGCGACAAGGAGATCAGCGTCCTCATCGCGCGCGGGATCGACGGGTGGGCGCAGGTGCTGCGCCGCATGGGCATGGTCTACGACGACGAAGTCGAGCTGCTCAACTCCATCGCCCTGGATCTGGATCCGAATCCGATCCGGTCCGACGTGCGCCTCGCCGTCCTCGACCGAGACCGCGCCGCGCTCGTCGAGCTCGCACGCGAGATCGACGTCGAGAGCGCCGAACCCGAGACCCTCGTGCTCCTCTCCTCAGCGCTGTACGAGCAGGGCGAGGGCGAGCTCTCGACCCGGATCATGACCGACGGCGCGGACAGCTACCCCGGCCACTTCCTCTTGAACTACTGGGCGGGCTGGCTGCTGAGCGGATTGACCATGGATCGTCCCCGCTACCTGCGCAGCGAGGGCTACCTGCGAGCGGCTCTCGCCGCCCGCCCGGGCGTCGTCGACGTGTACAACGACCTCGGGGACTTCTACCGCAGCGTCGGGGACCGCGTGCTCGCCTCACGCTGGGCCGAGCGCGCCTACACCCTTGCCCCGCAGAACGGGTGGAACGGCGAGGTGCTGGCCTTCGACTTCCTGGTCGCCGGGGACTACGAGCGCGCGGTCGAATGGTACGAGCGGGAGGAGCGCGAGAGCGGCTTCCTGGACCGGCGCAGCCAGGGACAGCTCCGCTATTGCCGGGTGATGACCGGCCGGGCGACGCCCGAGGAGTACGCGGCGTGGGTCGAGGGCGTCGCCCAAACCGACGACGACTCGATCTACACGCGCGTCACCCTCGCCTTCGTCTACATCACGCCGCGCGCCGGCTACGAGCTGGAGCCTGAACGCACCCTCGACGCCCTGCAGCCGCTCTTCGACAACGACCGCGGCGTCGGTCCGGCCGCGTGGCAGGCGATCGCGCGAGCTCGGATCCTGGTCGGCGACGGCCCGGGTGCGGTCGAGGCGTGCAAGGAGTTCACCCTCGACCTGAGCAGTCGGAACCTCGAGACGCGCGCCGTGGCCGAGCTGCTCGGCGCCGCGGCGCACAGGATGGTGGGTGACGACGCAGGCGCCGGGCCCCGGCTGGAACGCGCTCAGCGGATCTTGCGGGACCTGACCGCCGGCAACGAGGAGGCCTGGTCGAACAGCCTCCTCGTCAAGTCGTTCGACCTCTACGCCGCCATCGCCGAGGGCCGCTGACGAAAGTCGCCCACGGGGCGGTGATGGAGTGAAGCTCGGCCCCTTCCGGGGTCGATGGCCTGGGGGCGTGGCGCGATCGATCCTGCACTCCATCGCGCCGGTCGCGATCGGCGCACTGCTCCTGGCAGCCGGCTGCCGCACCGCGAGCCACTCCGGGAATCGTGACATCGAACTTCGGGAGCCGGAGCTCGCCAGCTCCGCGTCCCACCACGAGGCCCGTCTCGCGACTCGCGCGTCCGAAGCGACGGCCCCGCATCGAATTGCACCGACGCTCCAGGATCCGGACGCCCCCAGGCTGCACGAGGGAGAATCCGAGCCGCGCGAGTTCGCCCGCCCCGACCCCGAGCGCACCGCGGGCATCGTCGTGCGCAAGCGCGGCGACGCCGACTGGTGGCTGCGCCTTCGCCTGCCCCTCGCCTTCGGCCTGACGGACATCGACCTCGGCCGTGACCTCAGCATCGATCTCGAGACCACGACGACGGTCTCCGTCGTGCCGACCCTCGAGGGCCCCATCGTGCTCGACCGCCGCTGGACTCTCGTGCCCTACGCCGGCTTCGGCGCGGCCTACCAGTACGAGGGCGGGCAGCTCGCGGGCGACGACCCGTGGGTCTGGTTGG
>Ga0316204_10011942_pt1 | contig 10728 bp, 7 predicted proteins | sample 6monrhotite_MG_2_FD_205661 | JGI IMG/M metagenome (GOLD analysis project Ga0316204, IMG submission 205661) | Microbial mat bacterial communities from mineral coupon in-situ incubated in ocean water Damariscotta River, Maine, United States -... | ecosystem: Environmental > Aquatic > Marine >... | reverse complement strand
GTCTTGTTGGCATCCCAAAAAGCTCTCATTCCTTTGATACCAGTCTGTTCATTGAAGTCACCTTCAAAAAGTAGCTCCTTATCAAAGGCAAAACCCGCATCCGACAAAGCCTTTTTATGTCCTTGAATCCGATCATGAACATCGGTTTTCCATAGGGGGCCTGCAATATAGGCAATGTCGGTATGACCCTGCTCAATGAGACAATTGGTTGCAACATAGCCGCCATGGACGTTATCAAGAATAATACAGCGATCGGCAAGTTCTTTAATGTAACGATTAATCAGCACAAAGGGGGTGGTTTTTTTCGCAAGTTCAATTAGGTATTCATCAGTCACAGCTTCTACGTGCAAGATCAACGCATCGCAGTTACGACTCATCAGAATATCAATGCTCTCTTTCTCTCTTGCTTCATCACTATGCCCTGAAGTAATAAATACGTGCTTATTAGATTGTCGTAGTTCATCTTCGATACCTGCCATCATCGGGCCATAAACAGGGCCGGTTAACTCTGATACTTGAATACCGACGCTATTGCTTCGCTTGGATGCCAGTGATTGAGCGATAATATTGGGCTTATAACCCAACGCATCCATAGCATCGAGCACTTTTTGACGCGTTGTACTACGCACATTGTCATTGCCATTAATGACTCGGGATACCGTTGCCATGGAGACATTCGCTTGGCGGCAGACATCATAAATGGTCGACATATTAGCGATTCTCCACTATTTGACTAATCGATACCTGTGAATTTCGTGAGGTAATAAGGTCTTTGTAGGCCAAGCCACTATCCTTAACAATTCGTTGTTGCGTTGAGTAGTCAATATATACCAAACCAAAGCGCTTTTGCAGCATAGCGGAATCATGTGGCAACACGATCCGCAGATTGACAGTTGATTGTTCGTTCATAGTTTTCTCGAAGCGATTGACAGATACAATCTTGTGTTTTAGCATGACATAAATTGTAAGCGCTTACATAAAGATAAATCTTTGAATGGAAAAGGTCAATATTTTTCTGGTAAGCTAGGTACTTAATAACAATTAAAATGAAAATGTCTAACAAATTTTAAGGAATACTCAATGCGCAATTCTAAATTAATCTACCTTGTAGTATTGGCGATTTTTTCGTTTGCAATCACGGCCAAAGATAAACCAAGCGAATGGCATACCCTATTCTTTGACGACTTTGATACGTTTAATACGGATAACTGGCAGGATCAAATTCTTTGGGTTAATAACGAAGATCAATGTTATTTACGTGACGGCAAGTACGGCACTCGCGAAGTTAGTGATGGTACCTTGAAACTCAAGGTGATCAATATTGGTAAAGAAGTTGAGTGCGATAATATGGATAAACACGGCAAACAGAAGCCGCCAACTCAATATGTCGCAGGTCGTATTGCTTCTAAAAATTTAAAAGAGTTTATTGGCGGTCGCTGGACTGCTCGAGTGAAATTACACACCAGTGGTGTAAAAGGCATGTTCCCGGCTTGGTGGTTGCTTGGTGCCAGAAATAATGAGCCACCAGTTCAAGAAGAAGATGAAAATGTGTGCTGGCCTTTAGTCGGTTCAGGCGAAGTTGATATCTTTGAACACCATGGTGAAGGCGGCAAGGGTCATTTTGCGGTTCGCACCATTGCGAGTCAGGGTGAATGTGACAAAGGCGACTGGCTAACCCCTCAAAAAGTGATTAGTGCAGATCTTGAGGTCTTTCATGATTATGGGGTTGAATGGCGCGGCAAAGACATTGTCTTTTTAGTTGATGGTGAGGTTGTACATACCAATGAGGATTACGCCAAGGATTTCCCTGAGCCCTTCTTTGCTATCTTGAATTACGCCAAAATCGATCCTGCACCAATGGAAGGTGAATGGGTAATGGAAGTTGATTGGGTCAAATACGAAGCGCCTGTGGCTAAATAGGCTGCTAGTTTTTTAACTGACTCTATAGAACAAGCAATACTCAGGATATTTGATGAAGAGACAACTTTTAAAACAATACCGTAATCTGACCAGCCTAGTTCTCGGTGTCTGGTTGGTTATGGCATGTTCTGAACCCCAAGCGCCACTTAATTCAGAGACAACAGGTGTTTTGAGTACAGCGATTAAGGTCGAGATCATCGAAACGGATGGTAAATACCAACTCTATCGGGGTGGTGAACCATATGAGGTTAAAGGCGCTGGTCTAAACTTTGAGGATTTGACCGAGTTTTCAGCCCATGGAGGCAACTCGATTCGCACATGGAGTACTAGAGCGAATGGCAAAACGGCACAACAATTACTGGATGAAGCCCACGAATTAGGTGTTACCGTTTCTCTAGGCTTAATGGTCATGCCAGAGCGCTGGAATTTTGATTATAGTGATCCCAATCAAGTGCAAAAGCAACATGAAAAAATAAAGGCTGATGTGCTCAAATATAAAGATCATCCAGCCCTACTGAGCTGGTTTTTGGGTAATGAGCTTAATCATCATGCAACCAATTGGAAAGTGTATGATGCGGTCAATGAGCTAGCCAAAATGATCCATGAGATCGATGGCAACCATCCAACAACAACCACTCTTGCAGGGCTTGATAAAGAAGCTCACATGGCCGTACTTGAAAGAGCACCTGCCTTAGATTTCATCAGTTATCAGGTCTATGGTGAACTTCATGCCCTTGAAGAGTTTATTGCTGAAATGAACTTCAAAGGCCCCTTTATGGTCACGGAATGGGGGGCCGTAGGTTACTGGGAGATGGGGCAAACCGAATGGGGTGCGCCAATCGAAATGCATAGTACTGCGAAAGCTCTAAACTATCTAAAAGGCTATGAAGAAAGACTCTTAGCAGTAAATGACCAGCTCGTAGGTAATTATGTGTTTCTTTGGGGGCAGAAGCAGGAGCGAACCCCTACCTGGTTTGGTTTGTTTACCGAAAAAGGTGAGAAGACTGAGGCCGTTGATGTCATGCATTATATTTGGAATAGCTCTTGGCCTGAAAATCGTACACCCAAGCTGGTCAGTATGTTGCTTGATGATAAAGATGCTGATGAAAGTATTAAACTAAAGCAAGGGCAATCTTATACTGCAACGGTGAATGCTAAAGATAGCGATGGTGATGAACTAACTTATTACTGGGAAATAAAGCCTGAGTCTGATTCAACTAATTCTGGCGGTGATTTTGAAGATGATATTGCCAGTCTCGATGCCCTAATTGCTGATCCTCACACGCAAACCATCAAGCTTAGTACGCCGGTCAAGCCAGGCGCATATCGTCTATATGTTTATGTGGGTGATGGTAAGGAGCATGTAGCTCACGCCAATATTCCTTTTCTGGTCGAGGACTAAACAACTTCTCAACTAAGCTTGATTTGAATTGTCTGTAGTGCATCAGAGCTTGATATCTTCGTCCGCATAAGCTTGTATGTATTTCACAGGTAATCAGCGTAAGTAGACTCGTAACCGGCCTTTAATTACCCGCTCGCTCTAGGGATTCCTTGGCTACTATCTAGTGATTGGTAGCAGTCATTAATATCTTTCATTCACGATGGTACAGTCCAGCCGAAGCAATAATGTTTAGTGGCTGATCACACTAAGCTTTCTTAATAGCATTTAACCTGCTGAAACATCGGTAGCAAGTCGACTTGACCTTCCTTGATTCCCAGATATTCATTCTGATCAAAGCCTGATTTATCAACAGCAATGCGGGTATAAAGCCTTGTCTTGAATGTTTAAATGGCAGCAGTAATATTAGTCAGCTGATGCTGCGCCTGCTGTTTCTAATTGCATAACCTTTTTGGGTGTCCTGTCAATATAGAACAAACCCCAATGCTTTTCAGGCTCCATTGGCTCATCAGAACCTTTCCACAATTCATCAAAGGCTTCGAACACATAGGTGACAATACCTTCTTCATCTGACCAATTGACCAGATCATTGTAGTAAGCTTCCTGACGTTGCTCACACACATTGGTTGGATCAATGCCACGACCGTCTGAGTTTGTTGTCCAACCCGCTTCGGTGATTACCACCTGCTTATGGGGATACATATCCGCTACAGCATGATAGTTCTCTTTGGTGTACTGCATTGCCTCTTCGATGTGCTTATATTCCCATACTGGATAAGTATGAATTGATATAAAGTCAACTTCATCAACAAGTGGCTTCAGTCGGTTTAACCATGGCACATAGTTTTCACAAAATGTCACCGGTTGCACACACTTGCTTTTGATTTGCCGAACATACTCAATAACACGCCGCACAGGTACAAAGTGGTCGGTCCACTCGACTGTTGCCTCGTTACCCGCAGACAAACAATTGATGATATCTGGATAGGCATTTGCCATATCGATTAACTTGGCAATTTTTGCCTCGTTACGCTCAATATTTGCAGCAATTTCTTCTTCCGTGTAATGACCACCACCCCACGGACAACCGAAATTATTCATTTCGGCTTCAATGTATGCGCCTAGCATCAGTTGAAAATCGAGGCCTTCATTTTTGATGACCTCGATTACAGTTTCTGCATGCTGATCACAATCATAGAGTCGCAGATAACGCCAGTGCGGCTGCAATATCAGCAGATCTTCCTTGATCTCTTCATAGGAAGGAAAAATCTGCGTTGCAGGACTCTGTCCTTCTCGGAAACCTGAATAACAGATGGCCCGTGCTGGAACTACTACTTGTTGTCTAACATCTTGCATAATATTCAATATTTCAGATTCTCATCTTTGTCCCAAAGTCCCCAGAAAGCACCAACATCACCTTCGGTACCCACCTTCCAATTTTCATCGAAAGACGAGAAGTAGAAAACTTCAATATCTTCTTCCTGAGACCATTTCTGTGTATCGATATAGTACTTAATGGCGTTTGCTTCTGATGGCTGCGCACCATGAAACAGTTCGCCCTGACTCGGCCAACCAGTTTCAGTGACAATGACACGCTTACCACCACCCGAGCGTAGCGCACGGTGATACATATCTTTCATGTAGGGCAAGGCGTATTCAAGCGCACAGCCTTCCCAGTATGGGTAGCAGTTTGCCAGAATGACATCACAGGCCTCAGTGACACGTGGGCAGTTCTCAAACTCATAATAAGCATCAACATAACCCACTGGAATACCTGGTATTTCTGCCTTTACACGGTACATGTAATCCAGTAACTGATCTTCAGTCAGATCTTTACGATAGAGTACTTCGTTACCAACAGCGGCGACATCAACATAGCCCTTTTGAGCTAAATCAATCAGACCAGCAATCTCGGCTTCATTCATCTCATCTTCACGACCCAACCAGGCGCCAACCAATGTTTTCATACCCATTTCTTTAGCAATCATTGGTATTAACTCGTTACCTTCAGTCGTAGAAAATGACCGTACCGAATTGGTATATGGACGAATGATTTCCAATCGACGACGTACCTGCTCCTCAGTCAAGTGCGCACCCGGGCTTTGCCCTTCTTCGTATGGACTAAAACATAATCCGTGCATACCTGATTGTAAGGCTGTGCGGAAAATTGCTTTTAATTCATCATCGGCTTTATTGGTGATATCGATACCAGCCAATGACATAACATATGCTTCGTTTCTTGCTCCCATTATCTTATCCTCGTGTTAGAGCACAACAGACACATCAATTCGCATTACTTCGCCAGTACGGCTGAAGATTTTACGACTGATGTCGGCATTAATATTATTTTTATTAAAAGCCTGCTCTGTGCCATCGGTGAAGCTGACTCGCACACCTTCTGACTCAGCGCATAGCTCAATATCCTGACTCTTCCCAGCGATATTGATAAACGAAAATACACTTGTATCTTCTAGAATTTCTTTTTGATTTAGTAATCGTGTTTCAAAATTTATTTCGCCACTACCGATATGCACACCGACTTCGGTCATTCGTGCTATCACGTCTTCCTTTACTTGGCCTGTCATACCCGGTTGTTTCACACCAGCATCACGAACAGTATGTGAGTATGCATCTGTTGGAAAGGCACCATAAATCTCAGGTGATTTATACAGGCCAATTCCGGCTTTAATTTCAAAATAATGCGCCTTAATTTGACCAGTAGTGCTAGCATCTACACCTTCGCTAACAGCCTGGAAGAAACATTCATTTACCGCCAAACGCAGCTTAGACACCATGTGCCAGTAAATACTACCAAGACCTTCGTAGGCATAGAAAGTGCCTGAACGACCAGTGTATGACTTATGGTCAAACATCTCTTCATAGATTGCTAACACCTGTTCTTTTTCAGCTGCCAGCAAGTCGCCATACTTAGCTTTATCAAGGGTTTCCATGGCATTTGCCAAGAAGTTTGCATTATTAAATTTGCTCGAGAAGTGATAGCCGCCCATATCATCAACACGAATGACCGGGTTGTATTGCTCTTGCAGTAAAGTTTGCAATAATTGTGACGATTGCACAGCCTCTGCAGGTATGTTGTTCTTTTCGTTATAACGTGGCAACTCACGATCAGGATATAGCAGATAACTAAACTGATCAGCGCGGAATAATTTGCTTGCTTTTAGGCTATTGAGAACAGCCAGCACTTCTTCACCATTTAGATAACCCGTGCTCAGTACGGCAACTTGCCCTTCTAGCATTTCATAAAGGTAACGAATGCTAATGCCATCTGCATTAAATGAGACAAGGTTATAGGCATGATACAAACCATCATCACGACGATTGGCGCGAATAGACTGTTCCATGTAGGCCTTGGTTAAACCACAGAATGCGGCTAAGTCACCCAACTTAACAGTTGCTCGTTCTTCAGCGAAAGAATTGGCATAAAGCCCCAAACGATAATCACTACCGGCTTTACCAAGGGCATCGGTTATCACTAAACGCTGTTGGTCACTAAAGCCTGTGTCAACTAGGCCAGCGTGTTGTGCAAATACTTGCTGTAGTTTTGCAAAGAATGTTTGTACTTCAACTGACACTGGAATTTCTTTCTCAGCCAAGCTACCAAATTTAGCTTCCCAAAAGTGTAGAAAACGACGTAGGTAACACAGCGTAACCATGGAGGCACCATTACCCACCAAAGCATTGTTGGCATCGTTCCATTCAGGACGCTGGGTGTTCATCCAGATACCTGCTTCAGGAATAAAGTTACTGAGTTTGACGAGCATAGTGACCAGAATTTTCTCGGTCAGATTTACGTGGTAACAGCCACCATTTTGACTCTGTACCAGACGCGCATCGGCTCCAAGGGTTTCTACCTGGGCGTTGATTTGAGCATCAAGGGTGTCATCAAAGTCAATTGTATTCTGTGGGTCTACTACCGTTTCTTCATATGACTTAATACGGTATGGCACATTGGCGTAGACAAAAATATCCTCAGACAACAAGCGATCAATTTTTCTCGGGTGATACTGGTTTGATTGTTCCAGTAACTTCTGTAGGTAAATGATTTGATGATCGCCCCAGTAGCCAATATAAGACCATGAATCTTCTGGATCCGGTGCTTCCCAATCAATCCCATCTTTCATAATACGGTATGGATTATAGCCGTCGGCTGTCGTGGCGTTAACGAACTTACAGATAATGTCATCAATGTAGTTCGGGAATGATAAGCTCAAAGCTTCCCAGTTCTGGAAAATATCACGCCAGTTACCCTGATAATCAGAAATAGCCGTGCCATCTTCATTTTTGATAACAATGTTAAACAGATTCCAGGGACGACTAGGATCACCATGACGACGACTAAAGGTCAGCGGTAAATACTCATAACAAATTCTCAGAAATGTTGCATTTCCAAGGGCAACGGCTTTTTGTACTAAAACTTCTTTAGTAAATTGCGCGGGCAATGTGTTTAATATATCTGTTACTTGAGCTGCGATTTGAGTATTCGTCGTGTTCAGGTAAGCAACAAAATCGTCTTTTTCAACCTGGTACTGATCAAGGTAGATACCACCTCGCATAACATTATAGAGCGTGTTCGAGAAATGACGTGCCACAATTAATTCCTGACTCGTTGCTTGCAGGCCATCGGCACTGGCAATAATGGCTTTCAGGTGGGCAGTACCAACAGCAATGTCAGCATTTACTTGCTCAATTAATGTCTCACGGTTTTCAAGTAGAAAGTTATTCATGTTAGCAACTAATGTGCTAGTCAAATTCAACTCAGCAACAGCCATCCAGGATTCTTGTGCATTTGCTGCGAGCGCTAGATCAGTGACCACATAAAAAGCACCGCGGGTACCTTTAACATCAAACTCTGTGACAACATCAGCGCCATGGCGGAAAGCATCTAGCTGATTGTCGCTGAGTAATATTTTATGTTCGCCAAGACCTGTAGCCCAGACGATATTAGCGCTAAGCGATTCACTGGGTTCAGCTCGGTCTACTGGAATAGCGCTCAATAAATAGAGTGCTAAACCTGTTTCGGCAATTTGCTCAGTCTTTTTGTAACCATCGAGCAGATTGCTGTATGCATTTTGAAAATCATAGTAAGAGCCATTGGGCAAAATATTGCTCATACCATCAAGAACAGTAACTGACGCCTCGTCTTCATTATGATTAATGATCTTTGATTTCTTTACAAAACCAAAGCGATCACTATTATACCAACCATATTCAAAGGTTAATCCAAGGTCGTGATTAGTTTCTTGGAAAATTATTTTATTGGCATAGACGCTTTTACAAATTCGGCGTTCAATACTGTAAAAACCTTTTAATGCCTTACTGAAGGGCTCCCAGAGATAGGAGCGATCATCTTTGTGGACTTGCACAAGTGTCTTGCTACCAGTTATGCCACAGTAATCATGAATCTTGTCATCGGTGTAGTAAGGAAATAACGCATTATCACGATCTTTGCGCCCAGCAGATAAAGAACCATTACTGGATAGAAACATCCAGTGGTCGACATCACTGACGATTGTCATGAAAAAATCTGGCATCAGATCAAAGTTCTTGATCTGATAAAATTCTTCGCCATCAATGGTGATGAAGCCACCTTCAACTTGGTGACTTGGGTGGTTCATGGGTGTGTTACCCATCCAAATATTTTTAGTATTCATATGCAACGGCTTTTCATTAATGTGCTAAAACCCACAGAGCTTAATTTAATAACTCTGTACCCACGCTTTTATTTCTTAATGCTTTATCGCTTAATAAAGACAGCGTTCACTTACGGTGAGTTTGCTTTTTAGATTATTCATTAATCACAAATGTAAGCGCTTACATAGAGTAGTGGCTTAGTATTAAAAGATCAACAGTTTTTGTAATAAAAGCGTATTTATTTTGATATCTCCAGCCTTTCTATGTGCTGGTTTGAAGCAACTCACGCCTTGTTGTATCAATATTTAGTTATTGAATGCAACAAAACGCGATATTGTGGTTCATTCGTCAGATAACTAGGTAAATTATCCGAGCACGTGCTCACTTATCATGGCGTTAAATCCGATGAGATCGAAACTGCCTTTAATCTCAAACGCCACCTTGCCTATCGAACTGATATAGATTTCGATTTCACAATCACGGTCAAATGTACCAGATGATTCCACCGAAAAAGCCTGAATCTTGTTATATGGAATAGAGGTGTAATCTACCTTAGAGCCAGTCAGGCCTTGCACGTTTGCAGCAATAATACGCTTATTCGTGAACACGAGTTGGTCACGTACAGTCTTAAAGGCTGCAAATATCGATTCTGATTCAATGAGAAAACGATGAAAGTCTTCTCGCACATCATCTAGCTCAATAGGTTTTAATTTAAATACTTCACTTTTTTGAAAATCAATCATGTTATTTCTCTTTTAATCGTTTACTTGGTTATTTATTTATCACTTAGGCTAATACTACTAGCCAGCGTCTAATATAACTACAATTCAGGGCTACTTCTTAGCAAATATAGTCTCTAGTTCTTCGAGTGATTTGCCCTTGGTTTCAGGTAATAACCACATCACAAGCACTAGACCAATAGCGGCAAAGACACCATAACTGCTAAAGGTAAGCGCGGCACCAAAGGTCGCCAACTCCAAGGGGAAGACAAGCTGTACAGTAAAGCTCACCATGCTGTTGATAAAGCCGACGAAAGAGATTGCCACACCTCGCAATTGGTTCGGGAAAATCTCGGAGAATAGCACCCACATAACAGGGCCTAAAGAGATAGCAAAGGATGCAACAAAGCCAAGGATACCTACCAGTATCAGAACCGCATTCATAGTGATACTTTTACTAATCAGTAAGCTCTCATTATCACGCGCAGCCTCGGTACCAATCGTTTCTTTCAGTGCCGTTTTAAAAGCAACATCGTTATCATAGGTTTTACCTACAATAGCCTGTAGTTCATTGGTATCGAAACTGTCTTCGATGTTTTCGACTTTTTGTATTTCCGTTAACGCTTCTGGTGTTAGTGTGTAGGTTGCTTTAGCAAAACCATAAGTACAAAGCGCCATACTGATCATGATTCCTGACAAACCAACAATTAATAGTGGACGTCTACCCCAGCGGTCAATGAGGCTCATTGCGACAATGGTAAAGACCACATTAATTAAACCAACCATCACAGCCTGAGCAAAGGCCGCATTGGTACCAATACCACTTTGTTCAAAGATGGTCGGAGCATAAAAGAATATGGCGTTAATACCAGTAATCTGCTGAGCGACCGCTACAATGATTCCAACAATCAACGCTAGGCGCATCTTAGGTCCAAAGATATCACCAATACGTTCCCACAGAGATTCCTGCTCAACGGCAGAACTATGTTTAATCACATCTAGCTCATGCTCGGCTTCATCAGGTGGTAACAGCTTCTT
>Ga0316204_10011941_pt1 | contig 10729 bp, 9 predicted proteins | sample 6monrhotite_MG_2_FD_205661 | JGI IMG/M metagenome (GOLD analysis project Ga0316204, IMG submission 205661) | Microbial mat bacterial communities from mineral coupon in-situ incubated in ocean water Damariscotta River, Maine, United States -... | ecosystem: Environmental > Aquatic > Marine >... | reverse complement strand
GCGTTTACCATCAAATTGACTACGCACATCAAAATCAAGATAAATTACATAACAAATAAAAATGACTAAAAGAATAAAAATAGCGCGAATAAAAGAGAGACTTGATAAAAAATTCTTTTTATGATTGCGAGCAGACTTTTTTTGCTTAGATTTTTTTTTCTTACGCCTAGAAGGAGTCACTTTTTTCATGGGCAATATTCTACCCTATTCATTGACTATCTTTCGAATGAAATGACGTTTATGCGAAGTATGTATATGATGAGAATGAGGCGAGATTAAACAACAATATCGATTGCATCTATGTCAGTTTCAGCGCTTTGTTGTTTGTGCGTTTCAGTTAAAGCATTATTCGGCGGTGGGCTATATGCTTCATTAACACGAGAGCGGTTGTACGAACTTTGGCTTTGTTCGCTAATCTCACCTTCTGCCTGACCAAAACTCACTAAACGCCCATCAAGTCGACGTTGGTTTTCTTGTTTACTTTGCTCGATAGCATCTTGCGCAGTACGTTGTTGTTGTGTGCTCTCTCGCAGCTTGTCGCGAGTACTATTCTGCTCAACCGTCGCTTGGTTCTGATCATTATATTTACGATCACTACCACTTCTCGATTCAGTGACTGAACGGCTATATGAGGCATTTGAGATAGAAGAAATATCCATAAGCCCATTTTAGCCCATCTTTTGCTTATTTTCTGTGCATACTCTACGAATTATACTAAGTGATTAAAACTAACTAAGCTAAAGTTTTTATTAAATAAATGATATATCTTATTGATTAATATTAAATTTTAACTAAAATCTAGGGTATGATTAAATTTCAACCAAAATCACGAATCCCTCTATTTATCGCACTAATGAGCTTTTTCATCATTCTTAGCGGCTGTAGTAGTAGCCCTAAATATTCCCAAAATAAAAGCCATGCGGTAAAATACACCGTTGTTAAAACAGCTAAAAAGATGCTTGGCGTGAAGTATCGTTACGGTGGTACCTCACCGGCGCGAGGTTTTGATTGTAGTGGTTTAGTACAATACAGCCATCTTGCTGCAGGCGTAAAACTACCCCGAACCACGAGACAACAATTTAAAGCAACTAAACGTATACAAAGAAAATATTTGAAGGCGGGCGATTTAGTCTTTTTTAAAACCTCAATATCACGCGCTGTATCACATGTTGGGATTTATCTTGGAGATAGTCGATTTATACACGCCCCCTCTAGTGGCAAGCGTGTAAAAATCAATTCAATGAAAGAATACTATTGGCGCAAGCGTTTTACTGGTGCAGGTCGCGTGTTATAAATTTTTATTCGTTAATCGATTCCACAAGTTAATACGAATAGCTCTTAGATATTCAGCAGTATCAATGCTCACAGCAAGTGCTGCGGGAATAACAATCAATGTAATTAGCGTTGCAAAAGCCAATCCCCAAGAGAGTGCAAGCGCCATAGGGGCAACAAAAGGATCATTTCCTCCCCAACCATAGGCCGTAGGTAACAAACCAACAACTGTAGTCGTGGCTGTCAATACAACCGCACGTAAACGCCTCCGACCTGCCAAAACGATAGCTTCTATAGTATCCATTCCTTTTTCACGTGCGCGCTGTATGAAGACGAGTAAGATCATAGAGCTATTAACAACAACACCGGTTAATGCCACCATACCCATCGTTGAGAAGAAAGATAATGGCATCGGTTTCCAGAATAAGTCGTGCATAAAAAAACTTAGGATAACGCCGACCACACCAAATGGAATCGCCAACATAACAATCAATGGATAACCCAAATTATTAAATTGAATCGCTAATATAAAGAAAATAGCAATCAATGCAAATAAGAACGAGAATGCCAGATCTTTAAATGAGTCATCATTTTTTTCAGCTTCACCACCAAAATTAATTTTTACTTTATTTTTGTAATCAGCCAACCAGTTATCTTGTTCATCTGCAACACGTTTATTTAATTTGATACTGCTTGTTACTGATTCATCAATATTAGCAAAAACACGAATGACTCTGATCCCTTCTTTATGGCGAATCGTTGTAAATCCTGTTTTCTCATCAAATCGTGCAATTGACGCTAGTGGCATTAATCCACCTCGGTTATTCGGTATCCTTAGATTTTGTAAAGCTTGAACATCTTCAATTTCATCTGGATAACGAATAGTGACATCAACTTCTTCTGTACCATAACGCGTTGTTGATACTCGCAAGCCATCGACCGCTGCACGTACATGTGCTGCTGCTGTAATGAGGTCAACGCCAGCATAAGTCGATAAACTTTTATCGAGTACAACATGTATTTCTTTATCTCCAGGCTGTAAGCCACTTTCTATTGTTGTAACACCATCAACCTTGCTTAAAAATTGAATGAGATTAGCAGCAACTTTTTCGTTGGTAGCCGCATTATTACTCGAAATTTCAACTTCAAGCGCGCGTCCAGTGGGCGGACCTGGTTTTATCATTTCAAAAGCGATTTCAAGTTCAGGGAATTTAGCCGGTAAAGACTTTTCAATTACTCGTAAATCATCAAGTGCATCATGCCCAGGACGAAGTACTGCTGGTGTATATAACACACGAATTTGACCAAAGCGGCTACCACGTTGTGTTAATGGATCACCTGAATCACGTTGAGTTTGCCCGCTCGATAAAATTGTATTTTCTAAATAGCCATCTCTAACAGATTTGCGAATTTCTAAATCGACAGTTTTTAGATGAGCGCGTAATTCATCAAGACTGGTGCCCGGGGTTGCTGTAACACGAATAAGGTATTGATCAATTGCGACCGCTGGAAACAGCTGAAATTGCATGGAATTTTTCGCTAAAACAATACTCCCGACTAAAACAAAAATAGAGAGCAGAACAGTTATCCAACGATAGTGCAGTACCTTCGATAAAACAGAGGCATACGCATGTTCAAAATTCACTAACCATTTTTTTTCACTCTTTTTAACTTTAGGATTGGTCAAATGGCTTACATGACTAGGGAGAATTAAAAATGATTCAAGCCACGAAAAAAACAGTAACGAAATAACAACAACCGGTATAGCAATAATAAACTTCCCTATTGTTCCCGACATATACATTAATGGTAAAAATGCCGCTACTGTTGTTAATATGGTTGTTGTTACAGGCCCAAATAATTCATAAGCACCTTTAACTGCCGCTTCATTCGGAGGGTCCCCTTGTTCCATATGATAAGCAATATTTTCACCTATGATAATAGCATCATCAACCAGCATACCCAGCACCATAATGAAGCCCAGCATTGAAATGAGATTTAAGGTAATACCAGACGAATATAACAAGAACAAACCTGTTAAAAAGACGATAGGCAAACTCCATGTTGATGTCATTGCTACTGAAAAACGCAGGAACAATACTAATGATATAAAGACAAGTACAAGCCCAACAATGCCATTGTTTGTTAATACACCTAAACGTAACCTTGCAAAACGAGAAAAATCTTGAAAGGTATCTATATTGATATTTGCACCGTATTTATCCGGCACCGTGTCAATATAATTTTTGACCCGATCAACGACATCAATTATGTCGCCATCGGTTTTTTTTAAGACAATCATATTTAGTGCAGGCTTACCACCTGAATCTAAGTAGATAGTAGGAACAATTAGTGTTTCTTTAATGTCTGCTACATCAGAAAGTTTAAGATTATCGCCTTGATCGTTTGAACGTAAAACTAAATTTGCAACATCATCAACATTTTGAAATTGGCCAACGATACGCACCATCTTTTGACCCACATTCGTATTAATTTCTCCACCTGGAGAATTAACATTCCACGCTTTAAGCAATGTTGCAATTTCACCTATCGATATTCTATAGCGCGCGAGTTTTTCAGGGTCAACCGTAACACGAATTTCCGCTTTTCTATCTCCTTGAATTTGAACTCTTGCAATACCTGAAATACCAAGCAAATCATCTTCTATTTGATCTCCTATGCGCTTTAACTCTAACTCAGACACAGGAGCAGATATGGCAAGTTGAATAATGGGAAACACAGCACCATCAATTTCAAGCACATTAGGTTGACTCGGTAAATCGTCAGGCAATTCAGCTTGATCAATGGCCAGCTGAACATCATTAGTAATTTTGCTTCTATTGGTTGAATCAGGATCTAACTCAAGATTAATAATTCCCGAGCCACTAAAAGCAATGGAGTTCATCGTGTCGATACCATCTAACGCTTTTAACTCTTGTTCAATGGGCGTGATAACTAAGCGTTCAATCTCAGATGGTGATGCGCCTGGATAAGGAATGTCAATTCTAATTTTATCCAAATTAACATTTGGAAAAGCTTCGCGGTTAATATCAAAAATAGCGTAAATACCAAGCGCCATAACAAAGATTGAAATTAAATTCACCATTAAAGGTCGTTCGACAAAATATCTAAAAACCGATTTCATGGTGATACTCCTTGTAAGTTTGCCGCTTTTCGCTCAGTAATATTATCAAACTCAGACCAAAGCTCTCCGCTATATATTTGCAATGCAATAATACGATTACTTAACTCTAATTTTTGAATTTGATATGATAGTTCAGCAAACGAAAACTCATTTTGAAATTGAATAAATTGGTCAGTATCCGCTCTGCCGATTCTAATTCGTTGTAGCGCTTCTTTTAATTTATTCGACTCACTTTCGAGTTTTTGCTTTGCTGTTTCTACCGCTAGCTTAGCAACTTTAATTTCAGAGATTAAACCTGATGTTGTGTATTCAATATCATCATTAGCAATCTTCAATTCTTGTAAAGCAATATTTTTTTCTAATTGAGCTTGTTTATACTTTGAACTAACTCCTTTATCGTCAAATAAATGTTGATACTCAAAACGTACTGCACCAGCCCAATCACGCTCGCTAACTGAAGTTGTCGCATTATCACCATCTGAAGTACGAGCACCTACTGACAAAACCAAATCAAAATTATCCTTTTTAGAGTCTCTTGCTGAATCTATTTTACTGTCTGCAATTTCAATTTGTGCCTGCGATATCCTAAGACTCGGGTGAAACATTTTAACTTGATGTAATGTATGGTTAAGATCATATTCTCTATTTTTGTGTGAAGTAAACACAGGCTGGAATTCTGATTGCCATTCTTCAAGCATAAGTCGATTAATCACTGTTTTTTGTTGTTGCCAAACTAATTCGAGTGCGCTCAACTCAGCTAACTTAGATCGAAGTTGTGCTTTTACTTGTAAACGATCTTTTTCTTCGGCTAATCCTAATTTAAAGTTTTGATATATAAATTTTTCTAATTTTTTAGCCCTAGTAACTGCATCACTTGCATTGACTAATTTTGCATGAGTAGAAGATAACGAATAAAAAATATTTTTCACTTGTTCGGCTAGGTTAATACGCGTAATTGTTTGATTAGCTTTAGCTAACTCAAGGCCTGAGTCTGCTGAAATAAGTCCCTCTTGATATAACAGGTTTTCATTACCTTGTGCTAAAGGAATACGATAATTTAAATCTAATTTTGTAGTTTGTGCTGGGTTAGGTAACAAAGGACTGAATGCAAGAGAGCTATCCTCATATCGATAACCACCACTTAAACTCAAACTCGAACCCGATTTTAAAGTACGAGAAAGAGTTCCATTAACGTCAAAACTATCAGAAGGTGTGCCTAATCCGGTTAAATCATGACTAACACCTGCCGTGCTATTTAAAACCCAACCTAATTGACTTTCTATTTGCTTACGCTGTTCTGCTGCTTGTGAAACTTGCAGTTCAGAGATTTTCAGTGAAGGATAACGTTCAAATACTCTTTGCATCACTTGATATATTGTTAATCGATTTTTTTCAGCGGCAATAACATGTGTTGTTACAAAACCGCTAACAAACATAAATACGACTAATAAAACTTTTAAATGATTATGTATCATTCTCATTCTTGCTTACCTTTCATAATGCCGTGTATAAATATATCGAGCTGGGTATTAATGTATGCGTTTCTATCATAATCATCATCAAAAGGGGCAAGCGAATGCTCCCATATGGCAGCGAATACCAGTGGCGCTAAAAATGCTCGAGCCGCAAGCTCTCCATCACATTGTCGAAACTCGCCTTCAGCTACCCCCTGAGTAATAAGTTGGCTTATAAAGGATCGTACTCGCTTAATAACGTTTTCAAGGTAAAAGGTCGCAAGTTCTGGAAAATTACTCGCTTCTGAGATCATAATCTTGGGAATTCCACTCAACCCCGTTTCTAATATATTGAGCCGCCATTGCTCAGTTAGTTCACGCAAAAGCACTTGCTTAGAACCTTTATGCAACGCAGCTTTTTCTTCAGCTTGTTCTATTTGCGGCAATACAAACTTATTTACCACTGCTTTAAATAATGCTTCTTTGTTTTCAAAATAGAGGTATAGCGTGCCTTTCGAAATCCCTGCTCGTTTAGCGACCTCATCCAATTTGCATAGTGCAAATCCTTTATCGGTGAAAACTTCAAGCGCAGCCGATACAATTTCTGCAGGACGTTCTTCTTTGCGCCGACGCCAACGACAAGCTGCCTCTACAGAAGTAGATAATTCCCCCACAAAATACCTCATTAAATAAATGACTAATGAGTCATTAAATAGATTCAAAGCTACTGAGTCAAGCAAATTAGCTGAGTTCTAAAACAAATTAATTATCAAGAAAAAAATCAGAAAAGAATAGGATTAGGTAGCTATGTCAAGATATTAACGAAGAGAGTTAAAGACTTTGGGCTTCGACCAATTTTCGAATACTACGAAATAAGATCTCATCTTTAAAAGGTTTATTGATAAATACATTAATGTGTTCGTTTTCAGTAATCGGATCAATATTATCAGAAGCCGTAAAATCAGTATAGCCGGAGCATAAAATGATAGGAATGGTTGAGGACGTGGCCCTAATTTGTTTAGCAAGTTCTAGACCAGTTAAATCTGGCATAGTTTGATCGGTAATTAATAATTCAATCACATTTTCATTTTGAACAAAATATGAAAAAGCTTCAATCGGATTATTAAAGGCGATAACATTATAGCCTTCATCTTCTAATAGTACCGATAAGTACCCCGTTATGAGAGGCTCATCATCGACTATCAACAGTGTTTTGATGTTATCAGGTTTATAAACTGTCGATGTTTTAACTTTATATTCTTCAGTCGCGTCTTCAATCTTATCAATTTTAACTTCAGGAAAATAAACATCAATCACTGTTCCTTTGTTGATAGCCTTACTTCTTAAACGATCCTGCATAGCTGATGAATTTACAACAACATGTCCTCCACTACCATGAACGATAGAGTGCAACATTGATAATCCCATTCCAGATCCTTTACCAACCTCTTTGGTTGTGAAAAATGGATCAAAAATTCTATTTGCTATATCCTGATTTATACCTTCTCCGTCATCTTTCACTGATAACTTAACGTAAGCGCCTGAAAAACTTTTGTGGCATGAATCACAGACATTATCTGCTAATGGCAGAAATTCTAATGATATATCGATAGTTCCCTTTGCATCAGCAATAGCATCTTTTGCATTGATAACTAAATTCATCAGACTTTGGTTAAATTGAACAGGGTCAACCTTTATATAATGTTTAACATTATTACTACGGATTTTTAAGCCTAAGCTAATACTACTAGGAATGACTGAAGCCAGCATATTGATCGCATCTTTTGCCAAAGGCTCAGGTTGCAGAACCTGTAAACCACTTACATCACCACGACTAAAGGCTAAAAGTTGTTGTACTAAATCACGAGCACGCTCCCCAGCTCGATTTATTTGTTTAACGTAGCCTTTTATAATTTCGTTTGGATATTTTAAAACTTGGCGATTAATCAGTCCGTTATAACCAATGATAGATGCCAATACATTATTAAAATCATGAGCTATCCCACCCGTTAACTGACCAATCGCTTCCATTTTTTGAGTCTGACGTAACTGTCGTTGCAATAGAAGTTGCTCAGTAACATCTTCAGCAACAACGCAAATTGCATAAATTTTATTAAAATCATTATATAAAGGAAATTTATTAATCGCTAAATTAACATTCCTCTTTTCAAACTCAACCAGCCCTTCATAATCTATTGGTGATCCATTCGAAATAACTTTGTGGTTATCACGAGAAATAAACTCAACTAAATCTGACGAAAGTAACGTATCAAGCTTCAAACCTGTAATTTTGTTTTTAGGTAACCCAATTAAATTGGCGACCCGCATATTGACGGAGAGACAGGTATTCGATGGTGTTAATAATAAAATAAAGAAAGGAAGTGTATCTATAAGAGACTGTAACTGAGATTGACTTTGCTTAAGCGCGTCAGACATTTGTGTCCGTTCATCAATATCTCTTGCAACAACAAGTAACTCTTTTTCGAAAGTACCATCAATCAAACTGCATTTTAAGTGGTACCTTTTATAACCTGTTGCGGTAATAAGCAAAGCATCTAGCTCAGAACTACCAGCGCAAAGTGTTTGTTCAAAAACCGATGCAATAGAAATAGATTCGACAGGTTTAAATAAATCAGAAAACGTATTTGATTTCAGTGTATCACTTGGAAGCAAAATTACTTCTTCAAGATTTTTATTCCACCAAACCACCTCAGCATCAACTGTAAAGCGGACAATAACATCCGGGATAGAACTCAGAATCGCATCATATTCATTCAGAAGCAGAGTGTTGGATGGCTTAGAACGCTCTTTTGCAAGGGTTGTTTTATCTTGTTCCAAGGTATTCTCAAACAATGTTATAAAGTAGATTCGATCTTTTTAATTTCATCTAACAATTTAGGTAATTTAAATGGTTTATTTAATGCAGCATCTGCACCTAAGTTTTCAGCTATTCCCAAGTATGCTCCAGCATGCCCATTATTACCACCAGACATCACTATCACTTTCACATTAGGGTTGTTTTTCCTAAGACTCGTGAGCAGTTCTATTCCATCAATTCCTGGCATTACAATATCGGTAATAATTAAATCCGGAGAATAGTCAGAAAAAGCATTTATCGCAGCATTACCATCAGCTACTTGAATCACATCGTAGCCACTAGTAATAAGAAACTCATTCAATAACGCTAAAAAAATGGCATCATCATCCACAAGTAAAATTTGCATTTTATTAGTTTTAGAGTTCAATTGTGGCTCATATTCAGTATAAATTTATTATAGTTACTAATGAACGTTGAGCTTTAACAAGATACAACGCTCAAACAACTTTTATTCTAAGGGGGGGGACAATTAGAATTTAAAGACCATACATTAGTGGAAAATTATTTTACTGAAGTATAGCGTAGAAGTTATCCTTATCTGCTGTTTAAAGGTTAATCAATGTCACAAATAAATCTACTATATAAGCATTAATTAATGTATATCTATAACTAGAAGCTATACATTAAGCCAGTCATGTAATTGACATCTGTTTTCTCGATTGTCTGTGAGGGTTTGTTATCATGTTCTATTTCTAATGAAACACGAAAGGCCATTTCATCATTAATTTTTATATCTAACTTTGACTCAGCCAATGCACGATAGTCAGCTATATCGCTCAAACGAGGTTGATAATATACCGCATTAGAAAGCTTAACTGTAGAACTGACATTATATTGTGATAGTAAGTAAATATTCGCTCTGGCAAATGACTCTACACCATCATCTGTTAAGCCTTCAACATATGCAATCTTTTCTTTTACATGAAAAGCACCACTACCAAAATAGGTATGATGATTTTTAGAGGGTAAAACACTGACACGTACTCCTGCGCCAATAAATCCTCTATAAGTTAAACGAGTAAATTCATTTTGCTCAAGCTGTGCAAACAATTCCCAATCCAGTGTATCGTTGATTTTGTTTATAAAGCGATAATGCGTAAAGGCTTTATCAGTATCACGCACATTGTTACTTTCACCTTGATCAAAACCGAGGATAGCAAGGTGAATTGACTTATCATAAACCCAACTAAACTGTCCTGAAATTGATTCTTTTTTGGTATTACTATTACCTGAACTACCGCTCAGCCTTAGAGAGATATCGATATTAAAAGGTTTCGAATTTTTTTCAAAATGTAACCCATTCATATTCACAATGGCCGAAACCATTGTTGGTAAAAGTAATAATAATATAGTCAAAGTATGCTTTAGTAAGGCGCGCGTTTTCATAAAAGTCCTAGGTTAATTTCTTTGTCAGTATCAAAATAATATGTCGATCGATCTTACCTAATAATCCAAGAGGTATTAAGTGCATTTTTGAAAAAATAAATTTTCGATAAAAAAAAAGCACTTAGCTTTCGCTAAGTGCTTATTTTATATGGCGTCCCCAAGGGGAGTCGAACCCCTGTTACCGCCGTGAAAGGGCGGTGTCCTAGGCCTCTAGACGATGGGGACTAAAACTAGTCTTCGTCGTTACGATGAGAAAGTAGCGTTGTTACCATTCCAGTTAACAAAACAACAAATCCCATGGGTATGATGGTGCCGAGCCATATTATTGCATTTTCGCTTTCTTGAAAAAGAAGCGTAAATCCAATCACCATACCAATAACAATGAGCATAATTCCTGCTAATACCGCAAATCTTCCTGCTTTATGCATATGCTCTTTCTCACTTTTACACGAGTTTTTCAAAATAACTCAGTATTTGGTGGAGCTAGGCGGGATCGAACCGCCGACCTCTACACTGCCAGTGTAGCGCTCTCCCAGCTGAGCTATAGCCCCTGTAAGAGAGCGCGCAATTTACGTTAGCAGGCCAATTATGTCA
>Ga0316204_10011940_pt1 | contig 10730 bp, 10 predicted proteins | sample 6monrhotite_MG_2_FD_205661 | JGI IMG/M metagenome (GOLD analysis project Ga0316204, IMG submission 205661) | Microbial mat bacterial communities from mineral coupon in-situ incubated in ocean water Damariscotta River, Maine, United States -... | ecosystem: Environmental > Aquatic > Marine >... | reverse complement strand
TATCAACGTTGGAATATTGAAAACGAACATCCTGAAATATCATGGCAAGTACTATGGCAAGAGATTTGGTATGAAAGTTATGAAGAACCCAAATACATTTGGCAATCATCTTCATCCAGTAATGATTTTGAACCTAAATTCAGTTTAATGCCATTAGCCTTTGGTACGCTTAAAGCCGCCTTGTACGCGATGCTGTTTGCCGTACCACTCGCTATTATGGGTGCTATTTACACCGCATACTTCATGTCTTCAGCTATGCGTACCTACGTAAAACCCACCATCGAAATTATGGAAGCCTTGCCAACCGTTATTTTAGGTTTCCTCGCCGGTTTATGGTTAGCCCCAATGATTGAATCTCATTTGCCCGGCGTGTTTGCGATGTTGTTCATTATGCCATTGGGTGTTCTTTTGTTTGCCTTTGCATGGCACAATTTACCAAATTATATAAAACAATCCATTCCTGACGGCTGGCAAGCCGCGTTATTAATTCCCATTATTTTATTTACAGGTTGGTTGGCGTTAGCACTCAGCTTGCCGATGGAAGTATTGTTTTTTGATGGTGATATGAAAGCCTGGTTAGGGACTAACTTTGACTTGCATTACGACCAACGTAATTCACTCGTTGTGGGTATTGCAATGGGTGTTGCGGTTATACCAACCATTTTCTCAATTACTGAAGATGCTATTTTTAGCGTACCCAAACACTTAACCTTTGGTTCGCTTGCCTTGGGAGCCACTACCTGGCAAACATTAATACGTGTTGTTATTCTCACCGCCTCCCCTGCAATTTTCTCAGCCGTTATGATTGGCATGGGACGCGCAGTGGGTGAAACCATGATTGTATTAATGGCGACAGGTAATACCCCTGTGATGGACTTAAGTGTCTTTCAGGGTATGCGTACTCTGTCTGCTAATATTGCAGTCGAGATGCCGGAAGCTGAACTCGACAGCACTCACTACCGTGTATTATTCCTTGCCGCTCTGGTGTTATTTGTTTTCACTTTCTTCTTTAACACCATTGCAGAAATTGTTCGTCAACGATTACGTAAAAAGTACAGTAGCTTATGATAAAGAAATGGTTCAAAAGCGGAGATCCAATGATCTGGTTAAACGCCGCCGCAGTAAGCAGCAGTTTAATTATAGTTATTGGTTTAATCGGACTTATTGCAGTACGCGGTCTTGGACACTTTTGGCCTAAACCTGTAATGGAGGCGCTGTATATTGCGCCCAATGCAACTCAAACTAAAAGTGCACAGGTCAAACTACTCGGAGAAATTCACGATAGTGAAACAGTAAGCATCCAAAGCTTAAAAGAAATGGGGCTTACGGTTAAAAGCGAAAATGATTGGGTTAATCGTTCACTCGTTAAAACCGGTAACCGCGATATTTCCGGTAGTGATTTTAAGTGGGCCTTTGATACCTTCCTGGATAAAGTACATTATCCTGAAAATGCTATAACGATTGAACGACGTGAATGGGGTAACTTCTACGGTTACTTAAATAGTATCAAAGAGAACGGCAAACAAATTGCAAATAAAGATACTGCCTGGCAAGAATTACAAACTCGACTAGAGCGCGCTCTCAACCTGCACGAAGAAATTCGTGATATAGAGAAAGGCGCTATTGGCGATATTAATTACCAAATCGAACGTTTGCGCTTAAAGGAACATGGTTTAAAACTCGATAACATTACCGATAAAACTCCGTATCAAGAGATTGAAACGCAACGTAAGGTTTTGCAAAAGAAATACGAAGTACTACAAAGTAAATTAATCGCACTGCATAACTTGATAAAACGTGATTCACTGATAGCGACCACCGCTAACGGAAAAACAATTAGCATTGCAATAGAGAATATCGTCCGCACCTACAAATCTAACAATCTTAATATCTTACAAAAAATCGGCCTATACTTTGAACGTCTGTGGGAATTTGTATCCGATGAACCGCGTGAAGCAAATACCGAAGGCGGCATCTTCCCTGCTATCTTCGGCACAGTAATGATGGTCATTATAATGGCAATGCTAGTAACACCTTTCGGTGTTATCGCCGCAGTTTATTTACATGAATATGCTAAGCAAGGGCCATTAACTCGCACTATCCGTATTGCGGTTAACAACCTCGCCGGTGTACCGTCTATTGTTTACGGTATCTTTGGTTTAGGTTTCTTTGTTTATTTTTTAGGTGGAAGCATTGATAGCCTGTTTTATCCCGAAGCCTCCCCTGCGCCAGTATTTGGCACACCCGGTATTCTCTGGTCTTCCCTAACCTTAGCCATTATTACTTTACCTGTTGTTATTGTTGCAACCGAAGAAGGTCTATCACGTATACCACGTGCAATTCGTGAAGGCAGTTTGGCTTTAGGCGCCACCAAGGCAGAAACTTTATGGCGAACAGTCATCCCGATGGCAACACCCGCTATGATGACAGGCTTGATATTAGCCGTTGCTCGCGCGGCTGGTGAAGTTGCGCCCTTAATGTTAGTCGGTGTTGTTAAGTTAGCACCTTCATTAGCACTTGATGCCAACTCTCCGTTTCTACATTTAGAACGTAAATTTATGCATCTCGGTTTTCATATCTATGATGTGGGTTTTCAAAGCCCGAATGTCGAAGCAGCACGCCCGCTAGTGTATGCCACAGCATTATTATTAGTCGTTATTATTGTGGCATTAAACCTGTCCGCTATTTATATTCGTAACCACTTGCGTGAAAAATACAAAGCAATGGATACTTAAAAGAAGTTAAACCAGAAAAAATGAAAGAGTAAGGCAAAATATTATGTCAGCAGATAAAATGACACATTCCATTAACATGGATGCACTTGGTCGTAGCAGTGATACCTCAAGCATGGGTGATGAAACTCCTTGCTTAACTGCCACCAATCTTAATCTTTTTTATGGTGACAAGCAGGCGCTTAAAGATGTGAATCTAGTGATCCCTGAAAAAAAGGTCTCTGCATTCATTGGCCCAAGTGGTTGTGGTAAATCAACTTTCCTACGTTGCTTTAACCGCATGAATGACCTTGTAGATGGCTGCCGTATTGAAGGTGAAATCAATCTTTACGATCATAATATTTATCAAAAAGGTGTCGACGTTGCTGAACTGCGCCGTCGTATTGGAATGGTGTTCCAAAAGCCAAATCCATTTCCTAAATCAATTTATGAAAACGTAGCTTATGGGTTACGTTTACAAGGTGTAAAGAATCGTCGCCTACTTGATGAGGTTGTTGAAAAGTCATTGCGCGGTGCTGCGTTATGGGACGAAGTAAAAGACCGCTTACATGAATCTGCACTTGGCTTATCCGGTGGTCAGCAGCAACGTGTAGTTATTGCACGTGCAATTGCCATAGAACCTGAAGTATTATTACTCGACGAGCCCGCATCGGCACTTGATCCGATTTCAACATTAAAGATTGAAGAGTTGATTAGTGAACTTAAAGACGATTACACTATCGTTATAGTGACCCATAACATGCAACAAGCGGCACGTGTATCGGATTACACCGCGTTTATGTACATGGGTGAGTTAATCGAGTTTAGTGATACCAATACCATATTCACTAACCCCAAAAATAAACAAACTGAAGATTATATAACCGGACGTTACGGCTAAATAACATTTAAGGATTAAGACAATGGATAAGAATCTAGGCCATCATATTTCTCAACAATTCAACGAAGAACTTGAAGAAATTCGTTCTCGTGTTTTAGCTATGGGTGGACTCGTTGAAGAGCAAATACAAAAAGCAACCAACGCACTGGTTGATGGCGATATTGCACTAGCCGAAAGAGTCATCAAAGATGATACCAAGGTGAATAAAGCTGAAGTTCAAATTGATGAAGATTGCACAAGCATCATCGCACGTCGTCAACCCACCGCAACAGATTTGCGTTTGGTGGTTGCCGTTATTAAAACAATCACAGACTTAGAACGAATTGGCGACCAAGCGGAACGTGTTGCGCGTATGGGAATTCGTTTAGCTGAACAACCAGACCCTAAAATTAGTTACATGGAAATTCGTCACATGGGTGAGCGTGTTGCTCATATGGTTCACGATGCACTCGATGCTTTCGCCCGCATGGATGTAGATGCTGCTGTTGATGTAGCAAAAGAAGATAAAATTGTAGATGTTGAATATGACGGAATCATGCGTCAATCACTTACCTATATGATGGAAGACCCTAAAACGATAACTCAAATGCTAGACATTATGTGGACAGTACGCGCTATGGAACGTATTGGAGACCACGCACAAAATATTTGTGAATATGTTATCTATTTAGTGAAAGGAAAAGATGTACGCCATACCTCGATTGAAAAAATGGAAAAAGAGGCTCTAAAAAAACGTTGAGCCTATTTTTTATATCCATGAACGAATTAGTGGTAAATTATTTTTAGAATTACTAGGATTTCACTTTATTTAAAATTTAAATACCATCTATTAAAGCATTCCTTCAAAATCTTTTACTTTTTTTGGTTTGCAAAATAAAAATCCTTGTACTATTTCACATCCAATTTTATCCAAAAATTCATATTGCTCTTTTATCTCAACACCTTCAGCAACAACTTTCATTTCTAATGCATGAGCCATAGTTACAATAGCTTGAACTAATGCTTTATCATTTTTCGACGTGTGTAATTCTTTAACAAATGAACGATCAATTTTCAAATTATCAATCGGCATTTTTTGCAAATAACTAAGGGATGAATATCCCGTCCCAAAATCATCTATCGATATGTTCACACCAAGTTCTTTCAGTTGATGCATTCTATCGATTGAAGCATCAATTGAATGCATTGCGGTAGATTCGGTAATTTCTAGGTCTAACTGCGAGGGTTGAATTCGTGATTTTTCAAGAGATTGCTTCACTATATTGACAAGATTAGAATCGTTAAACTGCCTCGGTGATAAATTAACACTTATACCTATTTTCCCAAACCCTTGATTTTCCCATTCTTTAGTTTGTAAACAAACTGTATCTAAGACCCACTCACCTATAGCGACTATTAAACCCGTATCTTCAGCTATATCAATAAAATCAACGGGGGATACCATTCCTAGCTTTGGATGATTCCAGCGTAATAAAGCTTCCGCACCAATAATATGATTCTTTGTAGAGATTGAATTTTGAGATTGGTAATACACTTCAAATTCATTATTAATCAACGCCTCATGCATGTCCTGTTCAAGCGTTAATCGTTGTTTGGATCTAGAATTCATTTCTGAGTTAAAATATTCATATTGATTTCCACCACTTTGCTTTGCATGGTACATGGCAATATCTGAAGAAGCTAATAAACTCGTTACGTCCTTATCATCAATTGGGTAAACAGTAATACCAATGCTTACTGTTGTAAAAACTTTATGTCCTTCTAAATAATGCGGCTCTGCTATCGACTCTAGGATTTTTTTTGTTATTCGATTAATCGTTGTTACGTGTTCTACATCTTCAAGGACAACTACAAACTCATCCCCACTAAACCTGCTCACGGTATCGCTACTTCTAACGGCTTTTTCAATCCGCTGTGCAATAGAAATTAATAATCCATCTCCAACAGTATGACCCAACGTATCATTTATAGGCTTAAATCTATCACAGTCAATAAATAAAATTGCCATAAGCTTTTCGTTACGATTAGTATTATTGATAGCATGTTGCATTCGGTCGTTAAGTAATCTTCGATTTGGGAGGTTTGTTAGTTGATCATAAAATGCCTGATATTCAATTTCTTGTTGGTGTTTATCTTGTTGTAATTCATTTCGACTGATCAGTCTTAATGTGAAGAAAACAATGCTAATACTTACTAGTATTACAATAATAGTGAACATCCACATCACACCAACAATTTTATTGTAACTATTTCTGCTATCTTTAATAGCAGATTTATTTTCATTTAGTTGAATATTTTGAAGTTTCGACAATATTTCGAAAACTTCATTTTGTAAAGGTTCGGCTCTCGTAATCAACAATTCTTGGGCTAGCTTTAATTCACCAAAATGAACCAAGTCAGCAATTTCATTCTGAAGAGGCCCAACCTTTCTCGATGCAATTGCTTGTTCTTCAAGAATCCCTTTCTCTTGTTTACTTAAAGTTAGCCTTAACAGTTTGTCTCTTGATGATACAAACTGGCCACCAAAGAAAGACATCCTATCAATTGCTTTAGCTAAATCCGTTTCATCATTAATCATAAACATATACTGCAAACTTACGGTTCTTTCTCGCGCAGCCTTATACATTTGAGTAGTAAGTTCAGTTTTTATATTATTAGAATTAACAATTCTATCTAAATGTGATTTACTCTTATTTAATGTTGATATGCCAACAATAATTAATAAGCTAAGAGATAACAGAATAGAGCCAAAGCCCGTTACAATAATTATTTTTGACTTAGACATATGTGAATGTCCTTACTTCTTTGCACAAGCAAATACACGGTAGTTTAATAAGGGATTTATCAATGAAAGGATTATTCATTTAGTTAATATCGACCAAATTTGAGTTATCCTTAAGATTTTCGATATACAAACGAACCCATATCCAATATAACCTATTGAATAATTTACTAAGGATATAACTGTAAAATTAAAACCCAAATAGCTCAAAATGGCATAGGATGTTCAAACCGGATCTTTTCGATGGCTTGTTGTACTTCTGGTGACAAATTGATATTAATGGAGTCAATATTGCTTTTTAATTGAACCATATTGCTCGCACCAATAAGAGTAGAGCTTACAAAAGGCTGGCCGGTTACAAATGCCAAAGCCATCTGACAAACATCAAGTTCATATTCAGCGGCTAAGTCTATATATTTTTTAATTGCTAAATCAGTCTGTGGATAGCTACGATGATCCGGCCGTGTTTCAGTAGTAAGACGAGCCCCTTCAGGTCGTGCACCATCAAGGTATTTACCACTTAACATCCCTCTGCATAATGGTGACCATGCCAGTAAACCACAATCTTCATGTATCGCAATTTCACTAAGGTCTGGCTCAAAATAACGACAAACCAAAGAGTATTCATTTTGTATCGAAGCCATACGGGGTAAATTATTGTTTTCAGCTAACTGTAACCATTTACTCGTCCCCCAAGCAGTTTCATTCGAAATACCAATATGACGAATTTTCCCGGATTGAATTAACTCGTACATTGTATGTAAGACTTCTAAAAAATTATCTTCTTCAGCTTGTACATCAAACTTTGGATCATAATCCCATATCTGACCAAAATGATACGAACCACGATTTGGCCAGTGCAGCTGATAAAGATCAATATAATCTGTTTGTAATCTTTTCAAACTCGCTTCTACAGCTAATTTGACATTCTTTTTATCAATTAAGTTCTTACCATCACGTATCCAAGGTAAACCTGGCCCGGTAATCTTTGTTGCTAAAATAATTTTTTCACGATTTAATCGTGATGCAAACCAGTTACCTATAATGGTCTCTGTCGTTCCAAAAGTGGAAGCCGTTGGAGGGATTGCATACATCTCAGCAGTGTCAAAAAAATTAACGCCATGCTCTAATGCATAATCCATTTGCTCAAAACCCTCATTCTGAGTATTCTGAAATCCCCATGTCATGGTGCCAAGACCAATAGCACTAATGTCCAAGCCTGTTCGGCCTAATTTACGATATTCCATTATTTTACCTAAGTGACAAGAATTCTACGTTAGTTATTCACTACGCTGCTTTTGTGCCCGACAAAGTAATACTCTCTGCATTAAAGTGCTTAGCGACATTACGTGTAACTTCATTACTACTATTGGCAAAGTAATCCTGATGACAGATAACTTTAACATCACTAAAACCAGCATCTTCCAGCCAACGCTTTTAATAATCAATATATCTCATTTTATTCTAGTAACTATTGCTAATAGACAGCAATAATTTCAAAACTATTATATTTACCAGCTGCCATCATTTCTATTACATCACCTACATAACGTCCTATCAATAATTTTCCTAGAGGAGCTGATGGTGTAATAATCATAATACTTTCATTATTAAATGCTATTTTCAAGCCTCCAGCAGCAGAACCTAAGAAAACACTATTTTCACTACTATTTATACCCTTAAGATAAATCAAAGCACCTAAGCCAATAGCTGTTTTATCGGAAAAATCCTGAGCGATAAGTTTTTTATAGTAGGTTAAATCAGCTTCACATTCCACAACGCGTTTGGCCTGACCATGTGCTAGATAGGATGCTTCCAGACCGAACGTATCGTATTTATTTTCTGCGACTGCTTCACCGTGAGTAGCCGTCTCATGTGCAAGCTTTGTGGCGTCAACTGCATTTTTATGAACAGCTTCTAGCTCAACGACAATTTTCTCGAGGAGCTGTATTTTATTCATATGAATTATTATAAATTAATCGTCTGGGTGGTATTTTAACTGCATACCCTTTAAAAATTTACGTAGGACTTGATCTTGGCAAGCACGAAAATTTTTGTGTGTTGATTTTCTAAAAAAAGCACTTAACTCATGTTTACTGATATCTACTTCAACCATATCTAAAATATCAAGAATTTCATCGGCTTTTAAATTAAGAGCAATTTTTAATTTCGTGAAAATAATATTATTCGTTAAACGTTTTTCAGGCTCAGGCTGCTCACCTTCTTTTCTTCCACGCTTATCATTAATAAAACCATTTAAGAAAATTGCTAGAACTGTATCACTACACTCCTTATAATCTGGGTCATCGTCTTTTTTTAACAAATCGCTAATCTGTGCACGTGTTGCATCGAAATCAGCTGCAGCGAATATAGCTATCATTTTTGAATCATCAAGATCAAAGGTATAACGAATACGGCGTAGAATGTCGTTATTTGTCATTAATATTTCCTATATATTTAGAATGTACAATCTTATTTAGAAATCATCTACATCGTTATTTTCTTTTAAATTTTTAGCCTCAAAAGCTTTTTTGGCTTCTAATGCTGCTTGAGCTTCATCAGCTTCTTTTTCATTTCTCAATTCACGCTGTTTACCATGTCGTTTATTCTTTTCTGCAAGATTTTCGGCGAACGATTTTAATTCTTTTTCACCCCACTCTTTAGCCTCTTCTTCAGTCGCAAATCCGGCCTGTCTTTTAGAAACGACCGTTTTAGATGAGGTTACTTGTCTTATAATCTCAACTTTCCAGTCTTTCCTATTCTTAGCAATGCGATAGTCGTATTTCTTGCCTTTTGACATGTTATATTTTCCAGATTTACTTATAAAATGAATGAATAACCTTATTATACTTGGTTTTTCATATCTTTCGAGTTTTAGATTTTATAATTTAAGAACGAATATAAACAATTAGGCTAGCCATTTAGCTTATATTCAGGAGGCTTTATTCAATACTAAATGCAGCGTAGTCTATTAGTGGGGTTTCCTTACTATGAATCCCCGTTACATCAGCCAAAATAGGCCCTTTCCAGAGCCAGATAACGAATTCGTCTAACTTTGAGGCTTCTCCACAAACTTGGATTTCTACATTTCCATCCGCTAAGTTCTTAACATAACCTGTTAACCCAAGAATTTGAGCTTGTTGGTGAGTACTGTCCCGATAAAATACACCTTGTACTTTGCCTGAAACCAAAATATATCGACATATTATCAAATTAAAACTCAATCGCTACTGTTGTACCTGCATGCAGTTTTTTGTTATTACTAGTGAACATTACAACAAGAGTTGATTTACCGGCAGAGCTATCTATACCATATTCGATAGCAACAACTTTCGCATTGTAGGTTTTGCCTATATAAGTAACTTTAACCTCTTGCCCAATACTAAACAAATCACTTTGTGTGGCTGTAATGCTAGCTTTTGCTAAATAGTTTTTACTAGAAGCGAGTGTGATTAATTTCTGATACACATTGCGATTTATAATAGCCATGCCAATTTCAACATTACGCTTCAGAATAATACTATCAAAGGGCGCGACTAACGAGGAAATTTCGAGTTCAACTTTAGCTTTTACGTGATTTGATTTAGCATCTTCGAGATTGGATTTAGCTACAATTTCATTATTTTTTGCTACTTGTAAATCATGATCAGATAAAACGGTTCTATCATATAATTCTATAGCGCGATCTAACTCACGTTTAACTTCTTTATATGTCGCAGTTAAGCCCGTAACATGTGCTTTCGCTTTACGTAAATTAGCCGATAAAATTCGAGAATCGAGCTCTACCAGAACATCCCCCTTTTTGACAATTTGCCCGGCATTTACATTCACCTTTTTAACAATGCCTTGTACAGGTATCGTTAACTCTACTCGTTGAGCCCAATCAACTGTAGCCTCTAATTTTTCCTTCGCAAGTGCGATATTGTTACTCAATGAAAAGATTATCCCGCCAATTAGAATGATATTTTTCATTATTTGTATTCCTTTTTAGTTAAGGATGTTATTTCCTGAGTATTTGTATAGTTGTTGCTAACTTTTAATGAATCATCAAATTGTACACCAAGTTCTAATTCTAATTTAGTAAGTACTAACATCATCTGATACTGTGTCTGCAAATATTCTCGTTCAGCTTCTGATACTCTTACCATTGCATCACCTAGGTCAGTTTTTACTTCCATCTCATACAATGCACGACTACGATCTAGATAAATTTCACGATAATCTGTTAAGGCTTTCATTTGTAACAACTTGCCTCTCAAAGAATCATATTCCAACCATTGCGTTAATATATCGGCAGAAAGTTTAGTTTTAGCTAAAGCAATATCAGCTTCAATTA
>Ga0316204_10011939_pt1 | contig 10730 bp, 8 predicted proteins | sample 6monrhotite_MG_2_FD_205661 | JGI IMG/M metagenome (GOLD analysis project Ga0316204, IMG submission 205661) | Microbial mat bacterial communities from mineral coupon in-situ incubated in ocean water Damariscotta River, Maine, United States -... | ecosystem: Environmental > Aquatic > Marine >... | reverse complement strand
TTTTAAAAAAGAAAACAAACCAAATCCTACAAACATTTTTGAAATCATACATATAATAATTCACTATTAATTCCCTCTTCCCTTATGCTGATTAAGCAGATATTTAAATTCTTCATCTCCTACATCATCCATAAAAATCGCTACACCACGACCTTCATCTAATAACTCAATAACTGTCATATTTTTATTTTTTTCAAATATTTTCCTATAACGTGACGGAAGCATCTTATTTTTCATATCAACAATTACATAACCAGCATCACAGTCTTCAACACTTGACTGGTCATAATGTTCGATATCAAACTCATGCATATCAATATTATTATTATCTAATATGCTTTTGATAACACCCCTTAGTATTCCATCAGTTATACCACTCACGAGACATTTCAGATTTGCCATGTGAATCTCTTTTACTTTATGTAAATCATACTGAGATCGAATATTTATATATATCGATCTAAAGAACTAAATTGGATTTATAGAGAGAACTAATTCGATAGAACTAGAAATTTATAGATGATCTAGTTGAAGATCTAGATCTAAAGATCTATTTTTCTGAGCATACACATAATCCCGTAGCATATACGCCACCTGGGTACGACTATCAACACCCATTTTTATAAGTATATTATGCACATGATTTTTGACCGTTGAGAGCTCAATAGTCAGTGTTTTGGCTATTTTTTTATTCGACATTCCAGCTGCAAGATATTTTACTATTTGTTTTTCTCTTTGAGTTAAATTATTTATATGACCAGGATCATTTACCCTGGCATCTTTAATTTTGGTTCCACACTTTTTATTTCTAACGCACCTAACAATATACTCGGTTATTAAACTTGAACAATATGTTCCTCCATCACCAACTGTCTTTACAGCATTAACCAGCTCTTCAATGCTAGACTCTTTAGACAAATAACCCGTAACGCCTGACTCAACACAAAACAGATAATTATCATCATCTTCTGGCACGGCTATTACTATTATTTTTGTATCCGGGTAGTTTTCTATAATAGAAGCCACTGAGCTATGACTATCTGGAATCCGCATATCTATCAAAACAAGATCAACCGAGTTAACCGTTAATAAATCAACAGTCTCTTTATCATTTGATGATACCCCGTTAATTTTTATATAATCGACTTCGTTGAGTATTCTGCTAACCCCTTCTCTGTAAAGCCTTATATCACTCACTATTGCCACATTTATCATTTCAACCTCCATATTAAAAACAGAGTTATTTATCTTTTTAGGATAGATCAAAATACCTTAACCAAATTTCCGCGGATTAGTTAAGAACATTTGTATCATTGCTGTACCGTTATTCATTTTAGTCATTACCTACAGGACTGATAAAACAGGCTTGCATGTAAGTACTCCTGATTGAGACATAAAAATAGCAAAACACTTAATCGTCATACCCGAATACCGGTGTCCTAGATCCAGCGACCTTAGAACCTGTAAAGTCGCTGGATTATTAAATGCATCCCTGCACTTAACCCCTATTATCTAATAGTGGCTGTGCAGAGTACGTTTAAATTCGAACCAGTCGAATTTAATCCCGATACAAGCATTCGGGAACAACGGGAGAACTTAAGTTAACGAGACAGCAGCAATATTATATATAAATCATTTTTAAAACCGAGAAGTGCTGTTATCAGTAAATATTTAAAACAAATTTTAAGCGTATATATTTGAGTGTTTACAAATAATCCCTAACGCCTCGTCAGCAAAACATTAATGCTTGCATCATAATCAGGAACAAAACCAGCATCCTGTAATTAGTCTTATCTACTACCTCTATAATAGACGATTTTATATTACAAACAATTAACAATACAATAAATATAATCATCAGTTATTCATGTCATAGGAAATACTCCTATTAAGAAATCTGACAATTAATATACATTGAGGTTGTCATAAAAAAAATATTAAAGACACCGACATAAATCAATCTTTAGTTAAACAGTCAATCAAATTATTTTATGACGCCCATAGGACACTGATTACATAAACATTTTCAATAAACCACTTAACAAAAATTTATTTGCGAAAATAAATAAACCACAAATAACTCGGAATAATACTAAAACAGATAACAATCATAGCTCTGCAGGCATAACCAGGAAGTTGAATTATAAAAAATAACAATAGAAATCAAACAACTGTGATGCATAATGTTTTTTACAGCTGTCTCTCGAATCGAAATTAATTTCACTGCGCATCGAGTCTTAGAAACGCACTAGTAAGTCAGTTGTATTACTAATTACTAATTTCTAACCCCTGCGGTGAACACCTGAAAAATGACTAGAATAAATATTTAAAAAATATAAAGTATCAACAATCAAAATAAAGCATAGAGTAATAAGTATTTTTACTTATCACCCCCTTTCTCACAGAGATTTTTTGTTAAGCATTAGTTTAATCAAGAAACTTAATACACTCCTAACTAGCAATCGGATACAGCCGGGCATTTTACCAACAGCGTATTGTTAATAACATTCATACTCAACATCGAAGGAGCTATTAGTGTTTGACAAGAATTAAAAGAGGCATCGCGTATGTGAACGTTTTTAAATTACACGTAGGCCATAGACAAATACATCTAAAAATATAGCTTTTTTTAGACTTCATAACCAACTGTAAACATCCTTAAATAACATAGATTCAAACACCACTAGAAATTTATATTTATATAGTCTTTGGCCATAGACATCTTTTAATACATTAAACTCATTATAAAATTTTATTCTACCTTTCATAAATCAGTGTGCTATTAACCATAACTCCGCTTCAGCATAAGTGCGAAATATTTCAATATCACACTTCACATCGTACCTGGTATAGGCTTCCCACATTCTCCCCATGCCATAATTCAGGTCATTACTAAAGACTATGGCCAGTTTAATAAGGCCAAGTTGATCTGAGTGACTTTTTAATAAATTCGACAATTTCTGAATATCGATTACCTGAAAATTTTCCAGGCTACTTTTACTATGATCAAAAAGTAAATTATATTGACTATTCCACTTAGGGTGTGAAACCACGTCATATATCATGTTTTTTTCAACTTCCAGCTCTATCGCACCATTCGTATAAATAATGAATAAATTTCTGTGTTCATCAATCTCTATTTCATATTTCATTTTTAGACCTCCTTGTTTTCTCTAACCGTTGCGGTCTAACTCAATCGCATACCCGTGACTTCAGGTAGCGCCTGTGCTGACACAGGCCTGCTAATCAGGTTGCCCTGCAAAAAATCACAATGAATCTGTTTAAGAATTTTTCGCTGAGCCTCTGTTTCAACACCTTCAGCCAGCACTTGCATATTGAGTTTTTTACACAGTTGTATAATCGCTTCGGTAATAACAGTATTCGATGAATTCTTCCCAGGAAAGTCGATAAAACTTTTATCAATTTTAATCATGTCAAATGGCATAGATGCCAGATAACTCAATGATGAATATCCAGTACCAAAATCATCCATCGCAATTCTTACACCCATTTCCTTAAATTGGTGCAGCAGGTTTATGACCCTGGCCTTATCTTTAATTAATGTAGATTCTGTGAGCTCAATTTCCAGATCATGTTTATCAATATGATATTTACTGAGACAGGATTCGACATATTCAATAATCTTATTTTCGTGTAGCTGCAGATATGACACGTTAACCGCCATTCTAAGACTGCTGTTGTATTGCGCCTTCCAGATAGCCGCTTGCTGGCAGACTTTCTCTATTACCATATCTCCTAAATCTAGAATAATACCTGCCTCTTCTGCAGCAGGAATAAAATTCATAGGGGATATCACTCCAAATTCTACCGAGTTCCAACGTAACAGCGCTTCAACACCAACCACCTGATGCCCGCATATTTCTGTTTGTGGTTGATACACCAACTCAAACTCATCATGCGCGATTGCCTCTAACAACAAACGCTTAATGGCACGTTTTTTATGCGGTTTCATTAAGCTCTGCGCTGTGTATAAAGAGCTCATGGTGTGGGGCTTGTCTGTATAAGCTTTCATTGGTTGAATACCTGTTATCATTTTCTTAACTCTACGTAATGTTAATAAGCTTATTTTATTTAATAAGCAGTCAGCGCACGAGTACCAAACGGCACTCTTAACATTGTTTTACAATTCACCAATACACTTAGGATACGATAAATCTGATCGCTTAGATTTATCGAGCCAGACCAGGATAATTCTACTATGATGATTCTACTGAGATGACATTACTAAGAATATCCAAGTCATTGTTATTTCTGTTATTAAAGTTTGAATATCCAGAATCCTGACACACTCGCCCCACCTCAAACCTGTCATCAGTTAGCATAGCCATCACTGCAGCCACTGAGAGATTTATATGAAGTAGACACCAAGATAGATATCTCTATAATTCTCGATATAGAAACCAATATGGAGTATTGCTAATTTTGCCTCTCAAAGTCGCTATATTAGAAGATCACCTTGCCCAGTCTGAAATGATTGAATCATGGCTAGAGTCAACAGATTATGACTGCCACACTTACTCAACAGGACACTCCTTACTCGATGCATTAAATAACATGAGTTTTGATATTTTGCTGATTGACTGGGAGCTACCGGATATCAACGGCCCAGAGGTAATGCAGGCAATACGTCAAGATTTGCATATGGACACGCCTATTATTTTTATCACCAGTCGGGATAGTGAAGAAGACATCGTTAGTGCATTAAATGCGGGGGCAGACGACTATCTGGTAAAACCGATACGCCAGTTTGAATTTCTTGCCCGACTCAAGGCTAATAGCAGGCGATCACAGGCAGAAACTGACAATATTAAATCAAATGATTACTCACCTTACACGTTTAACCCTGCCAACCAGCAGGCGTCAAATGGAGACAAAAAAATAGAACTCTCCAGCAAAGAATTTGAACTGGCTTATTATTTTTTTTCGAATGAAGGTATGCTTCTGGAAAGAAAAACTATACTCTCCGCCATCTGGCAGCAGGAAGCGGAATTGAATACACGCACGGTAGACACCCACGCTTCTATAATACGAAAAAAGCTGGCCATAGGCCCCGAAAATGGCTGGAGACTAAAGAGTGTTTATGGACATGGCTACCGTCTTGAACGTCTTAACCAGTAGTTTTCATCGCTTTATTATTAAATAACTCCCCTAAATGATATCCAGAAGTCTCACACATGAAATCAAAACAAAATTTAACTTTTATCTCCTCGGTCTTTTACCACCTCAGCCTTTTCATCTCACTGGGCTTTTTCATGTTATACCCATTAGCAGGTTTCGCTGAACAATGGACGTATACAACACGCCCAGGAGACAATCTCTGGAATATCAGTAAAAAACATCTAAAGAGTGTTAACTACTGGTCACGCCTGCAAAAACACAACAAGGTAGATATTGCGAAACAACTTGCGCCCGGCACTCGACTACGGGTTCCACTAGAATGGTTAAAAGTGCAAGCAGCACCGGCTGTTGTTGTTAGTGTAACGGGGACTGTTAAATATATAAAATCGAACACAAAAAATTCGTCACTTTTAGCATCGAAACAAACCGTCACTATTGGCGACACTATCATTACCGAAGCGGACAGCAGTGCGCTGGTTCAATTTGCAGATGGCTCTACCCTGCTGTTATTAAAAAACAGCCAGGTAATTTTTAACACCCTGAGTTCATACGGCTCAACCGGCATGGTAGATACTCGTTTGCGTTTACAACAGGGGCGCATTGAAACCTCTGTTCGCCCATTACGTGACCCTACGTCTCGATATGAAATAACCACACCAGCAGCAGTTGCCGCAGTACGTGGCACACAGTTTCGCATTGCCTATCAGGAAAACCAGAAGTCAATGGCGAGTGAAGTTATTGAAGGTGCGGTTAGTGTCGCCGCAGAAAAGGTTGAGCAATCGGTAAAAAAAGGTTTTGGAACAATAACCGAACAGGGCAAACCACCACAGCCCCCTGTGAAACTCCTGCAAGCACCAGACCTCAAAGCGCTGCCTGCAAAAATTAGAACATTTCCATATACACTAACCTGGCCAACGCTAGAAGCAGCAGCAAAATACCGCATACAGATTTCACCGGCACAGGAGCCCGGCGCTGTCAGCTTTGAACAAACCAGTGAAACCTCCCAGTTTACGCTCGATACATTTAAAGATGGTCAGTATATAGTACGCATCAGGGGCATTGATCATTCAGGGCTGGAAGGTTTTAATGCCGAGTCGGCATTCGAGATTAATACTCACTTCCCAGTCGCCACATTATCACTTCCAGAGCAAGACTTTAATGCCGGCAAAGGCCCCTATTTCTTTCAGTGGTCAAAAGAAATAAATGTGGCGAAATACCAGATACAGGTTTCAACTGATAAACATTTTAATGACGTAATATTTGAGCAGATCGATAAGACTAACACCGCTACATTAAAAGAAAACCTGGCGGAGGGTGATTATTTCTGGCGTGTCACCACTATTGATAATGAAGGCCATGCAGGTAAACCTTCTGATGCTCGAAAGTTTAATGTCAGTGAAAATAAATATGAAGCCTTACTATTATTGCTTTATCTTATACCAGCACTTCTATTGTAATTATTATGATTAACCCATCGTCTAACTCTTTAAACCGCGACCTATGACATCATCAGTAGCTTACTCGGCACGTAATGAATCATTAAAACTAAGCATTCTGCTTACCTGCCTGTGCCTGGCTATTTTATATGGTGACTGGTTATGGCGCTGGGACAGGTTAATTTATGACGCTCAATCAAGTCTTATCGAACACAGGGCCGATGAAGATATTGTTATCATTGCCATTGATGAAACCAGCCTCAGTGCTATTGGTCGCTGGCCATGGCAACGCGATATTCACGCAAAGCTTATAGATCAGTTGACAGATTATCAGGCTAAAGCCGTTTTAATTGACGTGATATTTTCTGAGTCAACGACAAATAGCCAGAGTGATTTACAACTTGCACAGGCGATTCACAGAAACAAGAAAGTCGTACTTCCCGTATTACTTGAACAAACACGTCTACAGGGCCAACTACTGGAGACTCTGCCTTTGCCTGAGCTCACTCAGGCCGCTGCAGACCTTGGGCATGTACATGTAGAACTGGATGCCGATGGTATTGCTCGCGGCTACTATCTTTACGAGGGACTCGGTGAAGCTCGCTGGCCACATATCGGCATGTCTGTTTTAACCATGCTAGATGAAGTAGATAGCGCCTACAAAACACAAAACCAGAACAGTGAAAACATTAATAGCGCGCCATGGACCTGGGTTCGGAAAGATCATTTTTTAATTCCATTTATAGGCCCACCGGGCAGCTATAAAACCACCTCATATATCAATGTACTAAATGGTGAGGTGTTACCTGAAACGCTGAAAGACAAAATTGTGTTAATAGGTGTAACCGCCGCAGGGCTTGGCGACTCACTTCCCACGCCAGTTTCTGGACTGGCGCGTGCGATGCCTGGCATTGAAATCAATGCCAATATTGTACAGGCGCTAAAATCGGGTACATTAATTAAACCGGTTACCCCTGTTTTTCATTATTTTATTGCTGGTACTCTGGTTTTACTCACTGTTGTTTTATTCACCTACTTAACGCCTCGTATGACGCTGTTTTTAGTGAGTGCCGAAGTTGCTGCACTATTTCTTATCTCACTCATACTCTTACACTGGTTCCATATCTGGATTCCACTGAGCGCGACCATTCTCTGCCTGTTACTATCATATCCTCTTTGGGCCTGGCGCAGACTTGAATTCACTGTAAAGTACCTGAATAGCGAACTTGAAAATCTCTCGGTAGAATCCAGCGAAATTGAACGTTACGTCGCTCTGCAAAATGAACAACCCTTCGTTTTTTTACAAAACATGATTCCCATTAATGGTTTAAGCGTTTTTGACGCCAATAACGATATCATTTTGAGACTTGGAGAATACTGTAACAAAAGTCAGGGGGAATTATCTGAGGCAGAGTGGAAACCAATATCGGATTTTATATATGCACGCAATATATTTATAAACCATAAGATCCATAGCGTATATATACGCTGGAGCGAGAAATCACCACCCGATAAGCAGCAAGACAAAATATTAAAAACCTATATTCGTCAACGGGTAAAACCTACTGCCCGCCAGGCAAAAACCACTGTTGAGTTAATCGAATCGCGTATCCGTGATATACAGACAGCCACAGAAAAACTGGTTTATTTACGCCAGTTCGTAACAGATAGCCTTGAGCAAATGGCGGATGGTGTGATCGTAATTGACAGCCTTGGTAGCGTCACTTTAGTTAATCGCCAGGCAAGCAAGCTGCTAAGCAAAGCCCCAGGCGAAACATTATTACACCAGCCAATTAACCCCGTTCTGGACAGGTTAACGATAACAAGCGGCGAATCCTGGCAGTCTATCACCAGCTCATTGCTTTCCAACAAACACTATGAAAACCTGCAGGTTCGCACTGCAAACAATAAAGATCTCGTCATCAACATAAGTCCGCTACATATAACAGATGGGGCGATATCTGGATTTATAATTAATTTATCCGACATCACAGAAATAAAAGACGCTCAAAGAAAACGCAACGAGATACTGAGTTTCCTCTCGCATGACCTGCGCTCACCACTGGTTTCTGTATTGGCAATGCTTGAAAAAAACAAGCTTAATAAACAGCAAAACGAACTCAGTTCAGGCATTGAACATAACATTAATTATACAATTGAGTTAGCAGAAAACTTTGTTCATCTCTCCAGGGTCGAGAGTGATGATGAAATCAGCTTTAACAGCATTAACATGTCGGATGTTATTGCCAACGCCATAGACACTGTATGGGAACAGGCAAACAAAAAACAGATCCCCATTCACCAGAACCTCTCCACCGATGGCTGGGTCTCAGGCAATGGCGCTATGCTTGAACGAGTGATGATTAATTTATTAACCAATGCAATTAAATACAGCGATATAGAAAACCAGATCACCGTAAGCCTGGAGAAAGAACACGACACAATTACCTGCTGCGTACAGGATAATGGCCCCGGCATCAGTGAAGACGATATTAGTTGTTTATTTGATCGCTTCAAACGCGCAAAACAACACAGTAAACAAACCTCTACAGAGTCCGGCATAGGTTTAGGGCTAGCCTTTGTACATGCGGCTATTGGAAGGCATCATGGCAGCATTACAGTTGACTCTCGCCTGGGTAAAGGCAGTCGATTCTGCATCAAATTACCTGAGGAACCACTGAAAAACTCATGAAAAAACCTCTTATAGCGTAGTCCGAACACCAGGTATAAGAGGTTTTTTAACTTCATATCTAAAACATTAAAAATTATAAACTAATGTCACCGCGGTTTCTGTATCGGTATCATCTATACCCACCGGTACTTCTGAAGTATTTTTATAGGTATAGGTTATCTTCATAGACAAACTACCATTGATCTTACTAGATAAACTTGTCACAGACTTGGTTATTGTCGCATCATCACCCGCCTCTACCGTCAACGCCTCAGCAAACTGACTGGTCTTACTTACTACCCATTCAAGCTTGGCTGCCCCACGAATAATACCTTCACTTTCAGTTGTACCATTATCCAGTTTTGATTGCCGCGCACCCGGACCTATTTCCAGATCCAGAATTAAATCTGTGTTTTCAATCACACGTCGGCCATAACCGATAGACTCACTTACGCGATATTCATAACCACTAAATTTATCGTTCTCATAATCAATCACTCCAAATAGAAAGTTCTTTTTACCCTCTAGCTTATAATCGCTTTGTGCTGTTAGACTATATTTTTCAGCAGTCTTGACATCATCTTCAGATGAATTCATTGCTGTAATTTGCCCCTTATGGCGCCAGTCTTCACGATCAGTCGAAACCATTGCTTTGGCATTTAATGATTCAGTATTTGTATTACCACTGGTTGATACATAGCCTAATTCAGCTGAAGCCTTCCATAAGCTTACAGGCACTGCTTCTTCAGCAGAAGCAATACCTGAAATCAGTAAAGCCGATATCATTAATGATATTGAATGTTTCATTGTTATTGTTACTCTCACTTAAGTTATAAATATATTAAACGTACTAAAATTTATGCGTCCCTTAATGGCATATCGACAATATGAATATCTTGCTGAGGGTAAGGAATAGATATCCCATTCTCATCAAACTCTTCTTTGATCGTCTGCAGTAAATCAGAGCGCACACCCCAGTAGTCACCCGTATTAACCCATGGGCGCACTGCAAGATCGATACTGCAAGCACCTAATTCCGCTACCGATATAGCAGGTGCCGGCTCCTGTAGAATCAAATCATGACGAGAAACTATAGCCTGAAGAATCTCTTTAGCCTTTGCAATATTATCATCATAACCAATGCCTATCACCAGATCGATTCTACGTGTATCACGTTTAGTCATATTTGTAATTGAACCACCATATATATGACTATTTGGCACTATTATTTCCTGATTATCCCCAGTACGCATAATTGTATTAAATATATGAATATTTTCAACAACGCCGGTAGATCCGCCCGCATTAATTAAATCACCAATTTTAAATGGCTTGAAAATAATAAGCATAACACCTGCTGAAAAATTTGATAACGAATCTTTTAGCGCCAGGCCAACCGCCAGACCAGCCGCTGCAAATATAGCCATAATTGAGGTAGTATTAAAACCGAGTTGTTCAAGTGAAGCTATCACAATAAATACAGT
>Ga0316204_10011938_pt1 | contig 10730 bp, 8 predicted proteins | sample 6monrhotite_MG_2_FD_205661 | JGI IMG/M metagenome (GOLD analysis project Ga0316204, IMG submission 205661) | Microbial mat bacterial communities from mineral coupon in-situ incubated in ocean water Damariscotta River, Maine, United States -... | ecosystem: Environmental > Aquatic > Marine >... | reverse complement strand
GTAAAGACATGCAGTTGACCATATGGGCCATTGTATTTGCTTATATGCAGAAAGGTTATCCTATGACAGTTTCCCTCGCGCGCGGCACGGGCGCTGCTGCGGTTTTGATTATCTCCGCCCAAGGCGCATTTGCTGACGTCAGCGCCCAGGATGTCTGGTCGGACTGGAAAGCCTATATGACAGGCACGGGCTACACCGTGACCGGCACCGAAAGCCAGTCCGGCAATGTGCTCACCGTCAGCGATATCTCGATGACAATGCCCATGCCCGAACAGGACGGCACCGGCGGCGTGACCATGCCCGAGATCCAGTTTGTCGAGAATGGTGATGGCACAGTCAATGTGATGCTGCCCAAAGATTTCCCGATGACCTTTGCCGGGGAAGATGATGGCGAAAAATTCTCGGCTGAGATCCTCTATTCCCATGACGGCAGCCCAATGGTGGTCTCAGGTGATACCTCTGCTATGACCTATGACTATGCGATAGGTCAGGCCAGCCTGACACTGGGCCAAATCATCGGCGACGGCGAAGAGATGCCTGCGGATGCCTTGAAAGCCTCCGTGGTGATCAACGATATGGTCGCCAAGACTGTGATGCAGATTGATGGTCAGCGTAGCTATACTCAAACCCAGTCGATGGCAAAACTGGCCTATGACATCGCTTTCCAAGACCCGGATTCCGACGACGCCGGCACCATCACAGGCAGCATGAGCGACATCACAGGCACGGCCGTCAGCACCATTCCATCCGGTCTGGACAGCCCTGAGATGGCTGACCTGATCAAGGCGGGTCTGAGCATTGATGCCAAGATTGCCTATACCGGCGGCAATAGTGCCATTTCGGTGACCGGATCTGACAGCTTTGACATGCAAAGCACCTCTGCGGGCGGCGATTTTGGCGTCACCATGAGCAAGGACGGTTTGTCCTATGACGTTGGTCAGAAAGATATCTCGGTAGATGTCTCCGGGTCGGAAATCCCCTTCCCGCTGGCACTCACCATGGCGGAAGCCGGCTTCAAACTGTTGATGCCAGTAAGCCAGTCTGACGAAGAGCAGGATTTTGGCCTTGGCATCACCCTGCGTGATTTTGCGGTTCCTGACATGCTGTGGGGCATGGTTGATCCCACCGGCACCCTGCCACATGATCCGGCCACAATTGTGCTGGATCTGGCCGGCAAGGGCAAACTGCTGTTTGACATGTTCGACCCAGAATCGATGAAAGCCATGGAACGTGGCGCTCAAAAACCGGGTGAATTCAACGCCGTCACCATCAAGCAACTGCTGGTAACCGCCGCTGGCGCCAAGCTGACCGGCACTGGTGATTTTACCTTCAACAACGAAGACCTGGTGACCTTTGATGGTATGCCTGCTCCCGATGGCACTGCCAATATCAAGTTGGAAGGCGCCAATGGCCTGATCGACAACCTGATCAAAATGGGACTGGTCAGCGACAGCGATGCCATGGGCGCGCGGATGATGATGGGCATGTTTGGCGTTCCCGGCGAAGGTGAAGACACCCTGACATCGGAAATCAAGGTCTCCGAGGATGGTCAGATCCTCGCCAATGGTCAGCGCATCAAATAAGCGCCTGTTCGGCAAAAAATAAGCAATCAGGGCCGCCCCGCGCGGCCCTTTTTTGTGCCACACCCTTGCGGCAGCACGCCGGTCTGGCTAGCTCTTGTTGCAATCCAAATTCAGTAGGTGCCCATGACCCAGTCTCCCCAAGCGCTTTGCCACGCCCTGATTGACGCCGCCAAACGTGCCGGCGCCGATGCCGTCGATGCCATGGCCACCGAGGGCCGCTCTCTCAGCATCGAGGTGCGCGAAGGCAAACTGGAGCATGCAGAACGCTCAGAAGGCACTGACTTGGGGCTGCGGGTCTTTGTAGGTCAGCGTCAGGCGCAGGTGTCCTCCTCTGACAGCCGCCCGGAAACTCTCACCGCCATGGCAGAACGCGCCGTGGCCATGGCCCGCGAGGCCCCCGAGGATCCCTATAGCGGTCTGGCCAGCGCCGATCAGCTGGCCCAGAACTGGGATCTGGACGCGCTGGAGCTGTGCGATCCCAGCGCCGAGCCCGCACCAGAAGCCCTGCAACAGGATGCGCTGGCAGCCGAAGCCGCCTGCGCCGCCATTGAGGGCATCAGCCAGGTGCAGGCAGCAGGGGCCAGCTATGGCCACCACACCATTTATCTGGCCACCTCCAATGGTTTTGCGGGCGGCTACCAGCGCACCGGCCGGTCGCTGTCCTGCACCGGAATTGCCGGAACCGGCGCCGGGATGGAGCGCGACTATGATGGCGATTCCCGCACTTTTCAGAACGACCTGCGCAGCGCGACAGACATTGGCCGCCTCGCAGGTGAGCGCGCCGTAGCGCGGCTCAACGCCCGTCGGCCAAAGACCGGCAGCTATCCGGTCTTGTTTGACGAACGGGTCTCGTCTTCGCTGATTGGCCATCTGCTCTCCGCCGCCAATGGCGCCGCCATCGCCCGTGGTTCCTCCTGGTTGCAGGGCGCGGTGGGCGAACAGATCCTGCCAGAAACACTGTCCGTCATTGAGGATCCCCATCGCGCCCGGATTTCCGGGTCGCGCCCCTTTGACGGTGAAGGCCTGCCCACCCAGCGACGCGCCATCATTCAGGATGGTGTCCTGACCGGCTGGACCCTGGATCTGGCCTCGGCCCGTAAACTGGGCCTGCAAAGCACCGGCAACGCGGCACGGGGTGTTGGCTCTGTTCCGTCACCGTCGAACTGGAACATTGCGCTGACCCCTGGCCAGCACAGCCGCGAGCAGCTGATCGCGGGCATGGGCACCGGTCTGCTGGTGACATCGCTCATTGGCTCGACCATCAATCCCAATACCGGCGATTATTCGCGTGGGGCCTCGGGCTATTGGGTCGAGAACGGCGAAATCGCCTATCCGGTGAATGAATGCACCATCGCGGGCAATCTGCGGGACATGCTGAAAACACTTACCCCGGCAAATGACGCCCGCAGCTACCTGTCGCGGGTGGTACCCTCGCTCATGGTCGAAGGAATGACCCTTGCCGGCAGCTGAAGACCTCACGCTCCTGATCCAGGCCGCCAGGGCCGCGGGTGAAATCGCGCTCAAATACTCTGGCCCAACCGCGCAGCGCTGGGAAAAACCCGACGGCCAGGGCCCGGTTACAGAGGCCGATCTGGCGGTCAATGCCATGCTCGAAACCATGCTGCCACAGGCGCGGCCTGACTACGGCTGGCTGTCTGAGGAAAGCGAGGACAGCGCCGCCCGGCTGAGCAAAGACCGGGTTTTCATCATTGATCCTATTGATGGCACCCGCAGCTTCGCCGAAGGCTCTGCCACCTGGGCGCATTCCCTGGCGGTGGCAGATCGTGGTGAGATCACTGCGGCGGTGATCTACCTGCCGCAACGGGATTTGCTCTATAGCGCTGCCAAGGGCGGCGGCGCCTTTTGCAATGGCGCCCCGATCCGTGTGGCGGCACCTGCGGCGCTGAGTACCACAAAGGTGCTCACCGCCAAGCCAAACCTAGCATCGCAGCACTGGCTGGGAGGCGCCGCACCCGCCTTTCACCGCAGCTATCGCCCCTCGCTGGCCTATCGGCTGGCCCGGGTGGCGGATGGTGGCTATAGCGCCATGCTGACCCTGCGGCGCAGCTGGGAATGGGATATTGCCGCTGGTGATCTCATCCTGCGCGAAGCGGGCGGGTTGATCAGCGACCGGTTGAACAAGCCTTTGCTGTTCAACAATCCAACGCCCCTGTTGGACGGGGTTGTCGCCGCAACCCCTGCGACGCATCTTGAACTGCTGCAGGCCCTGGACCCAAAAGGTCCCGGCATTGCAGGGCATTGACCGGCAATGGCCTCCTCACAGCACATATGACTGGGCAACAATGACAGAGCCGCAAACATTCGCCGCACCTGCCCGACCTGCGGGAGAAATTCTGTGGGTGCATGCCACCAGCATTGAGCGCTTTCTGGCACTTTGTGACATTGGTCAGCGGCTCAAGGCGATGCGCCCGGATCTGGTGGTCCTGGCCACCTGGGAAGCCGAAATGGGCGCGGTGCCCAGGTTTGACGGCTGTGATTTTATGCTCGGACCGCTACCAGGTGACCAAACCAGCGAGGCCAAGGCCTTTCTCAGCCACTGGCGTCCCGATCTGTGCCTCTGGGCCGGCGGCGACCTGCGCCGGGGGCTGTTGCGCCAGCTGCGAGAGCAGGGAGGCTCTGCACTGTTGGTAGATATTCTGGACAGTGAAATGCCCGCCCGCAAGCTGCGCTGGCTACCAGATCAGCGCCATCGCATTTTTAGCACCTTTGATGCAGTTTTCACCCCTTCAAAATCCGCACAAAGCCAATTGCTACGCGGCGGACAGATGTCACCAGAGCAGGTCCTGCTGACCAGTCGCCTGCGGCTTTCCACCGTGCCGCCGGGCTGCGATCAGGAGGCGCTGAGCACCCTGCAACAGGATCTTGGCAGCCGCCCCGTCTGGCTGGCGGCCCGCGCACAGCTGGAGGAACTGCCCGCCCTACTGGACGCACATCGCACCGCGCTGCGACTGCTGCATCGGATGCTGTTGGTTATCGCCCTGGACAACCCCGAGTGCCGCGCCCGCGCCCGAAATCTGGTGCAGGCCAGTGGTTTGCAATGCGCCGATTGGGACGCCGGAGAAGAGCTGAACGACTACACCCAAATCCTGATCACAGACAGCGCCCAGCTGGGGCTGTGGTACCGGCTCGCTCCGATTACCCTGCTCGCCTCCAGCCTGATTCAGGATATGCCGGGGCAAAACCCACTGGATGCGCTGGCTTTGGGATCGGTTGTTCTGCACGGGCCCGGCACCGGCCATCACAGGGTAATTTATGACCAGCTTGCACCGCTCAAGGCGACGCAGCAGGTCAAAACCGCCCAGGCACTGGCCAAGATGGTGATCCATCTCTCCGCGCCGGACATGGCGGCCAAGCGGGCACTGGCCGGCTGGACCGCAGTGACCGAAGGCGCAGAAATGACCGATCAGTTGATAGACAGAGTTCAGGACATCCTGGACCTGCGCGAGGACCAAGATGCGACCTCCTGAGTTCTGGAACAAACCCCCGCAAGCCTTTGATCTGCGTCGCCTGATTTTGGCGCCACTGGGCTGGGTCTACGCTGCCGCCACCGCCAGACGACTGCGCCGGCCTGGGTACCAGGCCCGCGTACCGGTGATCTGTGTCGGCAATCTCAACGCCGGGGGAACAGGCAAAACGCCCACCGTGATCTGGCTGCTGGAGACACTGCGGGCCCTGGGCCATGATCCACATGTGGTCACACGCGGCTATGGTGGCACCTTGCAGGGACCGGTGGCAGTTGACCCCAGCACCCACCGGGCACAGGACTGCGGCGACGAGCCCTTGCTACTGGCTGCTTTTGGTGAGGTCTGGGTGTCCCGCGACCGCGCCGCAGGGACCAAAGCCGCCGAGGCGGCGGGCGCCACGGTTATTGTGCTGGACGACGGGTTTCAAAACCCGAGTGTGATCAAGGATCTGTCGATTGTGGTGGCGGATGCCACCCGCGGCTTTGGCAATGGCAGCTGCCTGCCCGCCGGCCCCCTACGCGAGCCCGTGCAGCCTGGCCTGCGCCGGGCGGATCTGCTGCTTTCCATCGGTGATGCAGCCGCCCAAGCGCGCTTTTCCGCTCAGTGGTCGCCCAGCCTGCAAGACCTGCCCCATGTCCAGGCCGCGCTGGAGCCGCTGCAGACGGGGATGCCCTGGAAGGACACTCCGGTTCTTGCCTTTGCGGGCATTGGTCATCCGCAAAAATTTTTTGATACCCTGCGCGACCTTGGCGCCCGGATCATCCACGCCGAGGCGCTGGATGATCACCAGCCGCTGTCCACCGCGTTGATGACCCGGTTGGAGGCCGACTCCAAGATGCGCGGTGCTCAGCTGGTCACCACAGAAAAAGACGCAGTGCGCCTGCCCTCAAGTTTCCGCCATAAGGTGATCACCCTGCCGGTGCGACTGAAGATCGCCAATGATCAGGCATTGATGGATCAGCTCAAGGCAATTGCCCCGGCGCCTTAGCGGGTTGCCAAGGATACCACCCTACAGCACTAAAAAACAAAGCCCGAGGTTTCCCCCGGGCTTTGGCATAGTCACTTTGATAAAAGCGCTTTAGTCTTCCAGCTCGGCGTCGATCAGGGCCTTGAACTGCTCATAAGACTGATTGGCGACCTTGGTGCCGTTCAGGACAAAAGAGGGGGTTGATTCCACACCATCCGCCGTCGCGTTTTCCTGATACCAGGCCACCAGTGTCTGTGCCTTGGTGCCATCCTGCAGGCAGGCCTCAACCCTGTCTTTATCCAGCCCGGCAATGCCGCCAATTTTACGCAGCGCATCGATGACCTCAGTTGCACCACCTGCGCGGGTCCAATCGGACTGGCCTTTATAGATCAGATCGCTAATGCCAAAGAATTTTTCAGGCCCACCGCAGCGCGCAATCATCGACGCCCAGAGACCGTAGCGATCAAAATAGACCTCGCGGTAGACCAGTTTGACTTTGCCGGTGTCGATGTAATTTTCCTTCAGCTGCGGATAGACGCCCTTGTGGAAATTGGCGCAGTGAATGCAGGTGTAGGACGCATATTCGATCAGGGTGACGGGAGCATCTTCGGCACCGATAACCATTTCGGTGATGGTCGAGGTGTCAACCTCGGCCTCTTGTGCAGAGGCAGCCCCCACCAGGGGAAGATCGGGCAGGCGGGTTTGGCTGTTGTAGCCGTTGACCGCATAGGCCCCGGCAGCAAGCGCCACCGCAGCAAAAACACCAGACATAAGACGGGTCATTCATACCTCTTTCGTTCAGTTTTCTTTTTTGTCAGCACATTGCGCCCCAATCGTTCGAGCGCGGCGCGCAGATCGTCGTTTTCGACCCCTTTGGCAGCCTGGGCGGCCTCGGCCTGATCCTGGGGATCAACCGGCGCCAGCTTTTGCACCTTGGGGGCATGTGTGAATTCAACCTGGCCATCGGAAAACCCGGTTGGGGCCGTCTGGGTGATCCAAACCTTGGAGATGGCATTGTAGCCGTAAACCGCGTTCACCTTTTCCCGCAGCCGTTCCTTTTGCATTTCCAGCATTGGCGCATTGGCGCCATTGGTCAGCACCGTCAGGGTGGCGCCAAAGGAACTGCGCCCATAACCAACCTTGACTGGCCGGGCAATCGCCGCAATATCAGCCCCGGCAATCTCCTCCCAATGGGTGAGCAGACGCGACACCGCAAAGCCACGGCTTTCGCCTGCCTTGCGAATCTGATCCGACAGGAGCCGGGAGGTGCGGGAGAACCCGCGTGTGGTACTGCGTCTGAATGCCATAATCTGGTTTTGCGTGACTGGTCCCCCTATTGTAAAGGGTCGTTGTAACGTGGTCATCAAAACAACGATAGCAAGGGGTAAAGAATGCGTGATTTGGACAAAACCCCAGAAGTGGAGGACAGCTCTGCCCTGAACCAGCAGTTGCTGACCTGGTACGACCACAACGCCCGTGCGATGCCCTGGCGGGTCTCTCCGGCGGATCGCGCCCGTGGCCAGCGCCCCGACCCCTATCGGGTCTGGCTCAGCGAAGTGATGTTGCAGCAGACCACGGTTGCCGCCGTCACGGAGTATTTTCAACGCTTTACCCAGCGCTGGCCAAGCGTGCAGGATCTCGCCGCTGCTGAGGATGCCCAAGTGATGGCCGAATGGGCCGGCCTTGGCTATTACGCGCGTGCCCGCAACCTGCTGAAATGCGCCCGCGTGGTCGCACAGGATCTGGATGGCTGCTTTCCTGACAGCTATGAGGCGCTGCTGAAACTGCCTGGCATTGGCCCCTATACGGCCGCCGCCATAGCCTCGATCGCTTTTGATCGCGCGGAAACGGTGCTCGACGGCAATGTAGAGCGGGTAATGGCACGACTGCATGACATCCATGATCCACTGCCTGCGGTGAAACCGGTGCTAAAAGAGCAGGCCGCTATCCTAACGCCGGCCTTACGTCCCGGCGATTATGCCCAGGCGGTGATGGATCTGGGCGCCACCATCTGCACCCCTAAAAATCCTGCCTGCGGCATTTGCCCCTGGCGCAGCCCGTGCCTGGCCCGGGTTGCCGGAACCGCCCCCGAGCTGCCAAAGAAGACCCCGAAGCAGCCCAAGCCAACGCGGCTGGGTGTGGCCTATCTGGCCCGCAGTGCCGATGGCGCCTGGCTGTTGGAGCGCCGTCCCGACAAGGGGCTGTTGGGGGGCATGCTGGGCTGGCCTGGATCAGAGTGGAACGCGGCCCCAGCACCGCGCCCGCCCTTTGCGGCGGAGTGGCAGGATCTGGGTGGCGAAGTGCGCCATACCTTCACTCATTTCCACCTGATCCTGCAGGTCAAGCTGGCAGAGCTGTCCACGGGACATAACCTATTGCCGGGGCAGGAGCTGCTGTCGCGGCATGACTTTCGCCCCCAGGATCTGCCGACAGTGATGCGCAAGGTATTTGATCTGTGGGCCGGATCGGATTTCAATCCGGGCAAAGACCGGTAAGGCAAGGCAGAGCCCTGCACCCTGTCTCCTTTGGTCGCTGCTCAGCCCCCTTGGGTTTCGCATAAAACGGGCCTAGGCTCAGCCCATCTCACAAGGCCTGGTCTAGGCCACTGATTTTGGAGACTGATTGATGATCGCCGCTGATATCCTGCCGCGCTGGCAATCCGCCCTGCCCTTCTGGCTCTCCTTTTTGCTGCTGCCGCTGATCTGGGCCGCCGCCCTGTTTGGCGGCTGGATCATTCTGCTGCCGCCACTGGTGACCTGGTATCTGTTTGCGGTGCTGGATGGCGTTTTAGGGCTCAACCTTGAGAATGCCGACCCGGCAACACCGGAGGAGGATCTGGTCTGGTATCGCAGCCTGACCACCGCCTGGGTGCCGCTTCAGTTTCTCACCCTGTTTGGCCTGATCTGGTATGTCAGCGATGCCGGCCATCTGTCTGGACTGGAAAAGTTCGGGGTGTTTTTTGGCGTCGGTGTGGTCACCGGAACCATCGGCATCAACTACAGCCACGAGCTGATGCATCAGCGCAACCGACTGGAGCGCAGCCTGGCTGATCTGTTGCTGGCCATGGTGCTGTATTCGCATTTCCGCTCAGAGCATCTTTTGGTGCATCACCGCTATGTCGGCACCCCCCGCGATCCCGTCACTGCCCGCTATAACGAGGGCTTTCACCGGTTTTACCCGCGTGTATTGCGGCAATGCTGGCAGTCCGCCTTCCGGGCTGAACGTGAAAAGCTCGCCAAAAAGAACCTGCCCTGGACCCATGCCAAGAACCCATTCTTCCGCTACTGGGGGCTGCAGATCACCATGCTGATTCTGGCGCTGCTGCTTGGCGGTGTAACCGGTCTGGTGCTGTTCCTGGTGCAGGCCGGCGTTGCCATCTGGCAGCTGGAGCTGGTCAACTACGTGGAGCATTACGGGCTGACCCGCAAACACCTGGGCGAGGGGAAATACGAACATGTCCGCCCGCATCACTCATGGAATGCCGCTCATAAGGCCTCAAACTGGCTGCTGATCAACCTGCAACGCCACTCGGATCACCACTACCGGCCGGACCGGCGGTTTCCCTTGTTGCAGAACTATACCCCCTCGGATGCACCGCAACTGCCCTATGGCTATCCGGTGATGACGGTGGCGGCAATGATCCCCCCCCTGTGGCGCCGGGTGATGAACCCAAGGGTACGGCGCTGGCGTCAGATGTATTACCCCGAAATCACCGACTGGAGCAGCTACAACAAGGCCAAAACCCCCATGCCGCGCGCCTAGGAGAAAGCCCCTTCATCCTGCCAGGATGCCAGGGTCTGAAACGGAAAAGGCCTGAAACGAAAAAAGAACACTGACCGGCCCAAGGGTCAGTGTTCTTTATAAGACCCTTGGCAAGGGTCTCAATGAGGCACAGGTCGGAAGTGAGTTTGGACAGACAACTCCCTTGCTGCACTGCAACAAGGGCATACTGACGCATGCAACCCTTACAAAAGCTTAACACCACTCACACAACCAAGGGAATTTTCATTAGCGCCGTGAAAGCAGCCAAATAGAAACATAGGGTTTCTCAGTTGCGGTATTACATTAACTTACTGAGCACCCCATGGCTGCAAGTCAATTATCGCTTTGCCCAAACCTTCATCGTCTCATCCAGACCGCGCACTTCTTGCTCTGGGTGGCATTCAAAGCCCTGGGTTATCTCAGAGTTGGGGTGTTCCAGCTGAGCTTGCAACCGCAGGGCATCGCTCATGACAATTGGCGTCTTTAGCCGCCGGGTCATCTCTTCCAGCCGGGCTGCAACATTCACCGCTGTCCCGATCACCGCATATTCCAGACGGTTGGCCCCGATATCCCCCAGCAAGGTTTCGCCAAAATGGATACCAATCCCGGCTTGGATTTCCGGCTCGCCCATGCGGCGGCGTTCCCGGTTCCAGATCGCCAGAGCCTCTTGCATTGCCAAGGCACATTCCAGGGCATTGCTCGCGTCGCGTTCTCCGGCGGTAGGGGTGCCAAAGGTCGCCATCAACCCATCGCCTAGATATTTATCAAGCGTGCCGTTATGGCGAAAAACCTCGCGCTCCATCCGACCATGAAACCCGCGCAGCAGGGCAATGACCTGGTGCGGATCCCGCCCGGCTGCAAGCCGCGTAAAGCCGATGATATCGATGAACAGTACCGCAACACTCTGGATCTTCACCTGCTTCAAAGGTTCAT
>Ga0316204_10011936_pt1 | contig 10732 bp, 8 predicted proteins | sample 6monrhotite_MG_2_FD_205661 | JGI IMG/M metagenome (GOLD analysis project Ga0316204, IMG submission 205661) | Microbial mat bacterial communities from mineral coupon in-situ incubated in ocean water Damariscotta River, Maine, United States -... | ecosystem: Environmental > Aquatic > Marine >... | reverse complement strand
ATAAGTCACCAGGCACTTCATGGTATTTTTTAACATTTACTCTTCCAGTCTTCTTCGTGTACCAAAAACATTCGGTTCCCATATCAATATATTTATCCCTTGTACTATCATCTACGACAAAAAATAGGGAATTTCCCATAATCATTGCAAATTGGACTGAATTACATGATATTCCCTGTCCACCGAAGAATTTCCCAGATGAAATCGCATTTGTTGGTTCTAACAACTCTAGAACATATTCAATGTACTCTTTTGTGCTGCCTGTCATATTTTTCTCAATCTTAAATGAGACATCTAACGCCGAGCTCACCTGAAAATATTGCAGAGAGCGTTTTGTGTACGCCCAGCATGGGCATGAACTAATGAGGTGAAAGTTATCTGCATGAATATCACTATCTTTGGCAGTTTATTGTGCTATTAGATGATAACTACTCGCGAATGGCAAGGGTTAATCCGTGAAGTGCGGTCGTCGGATGATACGGCATTTTGATGTGGTACGAAAAGGCAAAAAACAAGACCTGACCCCATTGTTTGCGAATGGCTTATTAAGACAGTTCTTCCCCAAAGGTACTGATTTTGTTCAGGTGACAGCAAAAGAGATTAAAGCCGCAATGGAAAATTTAAATAACCGACCACGAAAAACGAGGAAATATTTTTCACCAAATGAAATATTTAAGGGTGAATTTATTTCTCTCATTTAATTGCACTTACGACTTGAATTCGGGAAGAACGTTTATGTACAGATGCTTTTCACCCCTAAACGACTGATATTTGATGCTCGCTGTTTAAATGCAGAATCTATTTGACCAGCCGCATTTAACCTTCCAACAAGTTGTTTCTGCATTGTTTCAAGCTGCCCATCATCTGCGCACTTTGGAATATCTGCGAATAATGAATATATAGCTTTATGGTGCTTATTTCGAACTTTCATACCATTATCATCAACTATAACTCCAGTAATTAACTTCGGTATATCACGACGATATAATTGGGTTTTATCCGGATGAACGATAAGCCCTGCATCTTTGATAATTCCTTCAACACTTTGTCTAAATAACTTATTAACGTTCTTGCCAGAAAAAGTCAGATCATCAACAAAGACTGACATCACCCCTTCCTTACGTGTACAGAATGAGTTTATATTGGAATACATCGTATGGTTAGCCCAGAATGAAAGCGGCATACTCAACCTACTTCCGGTAGGTATATGATCTTCATAAGAACAGAGTTCAGCCAACACACCAGCAACATCTGGTGCCGAATTCATTGTATGATGAAAAAAATGATATATCGATTTTTTAGTTACTGATGGATAGAATTTTTGTATATCCATCGTTAAAACAGGATGATCGCCTATATGCACTTCAGCATTGGTAATATTTGATCGACCCTTTATGCCTGAGTGCAAATAATCTGGCACAGCTAATCGCACCAACATGCTTGCAATACGAGTATGAACCACATCTAATTCATATGTGGGTGCTTGAATTTCTCTTTTCTTTCCATTTTTTTCAATGAAGAAGACACGATAATTACTTTTTGACAACAAACCTTTTAACTTATTAATTGGTTTGCCAAGCAACTTTTCTAGTCGTTTTTTTGTTGTGAGATTGTATAACGGTGAATCTTTCAGTGAATATAATTTATTCTTAGATCTAATGCGTGGTTTTCGTTTACGATTCGTTGTTAATTTCATGGCGCACGCTAACCCATTCCATTATTTTCACTATTTTATTAGCACACTTTAAACGCAACTTTCCAGAGGTTTTTGCTGCATCCATATTTTCTGAAAATAGCATAAGAGACGAAACTGGGACTGAAAATATTTCAGCATATTTTTGTAGTATGTCCATAGAAATAGACTTACGGCCAGATTCAATTTCGGAAAGATATGATTTAGAAATACTTAAATCTTCAGCAAGATCAACTTGCTTCATTTGATGAAACACTCTTATTTGCTTTAATGCTTCGTTCAACATATCAATACCTATAAAAGATAATTACACAAGGGACCACTTAGTCACTTTTATTTACTCCGTCCAATGAATCAATGATTTTGCAAACTATGCGTAATACTACAAGCGCTAGTTTAACAATCCACCACATGACTCTTTTACTGCATGGTCGGAGCTTCTTCCTCCTAAGTGTTTGCCAATAGTTGTTTGCTGCTTTAATAAAAAGCTTCATTTGCGTTTTCTCCGTGTTATAGATCAATCAGTATGATTAACCTTCTCGCCCAACACGAAGAATGAGAGTTATTGGCAATAAACCCTGTGATATCTAACCCATGGGTTCGCCTCCATGGGTTCCACATCTGGTACAGTTGATATTCGGTATCGCAGTAGTAACGTACTAACGCGAGGTACGGATAACAGTTGTGCCCGTGGTAACGGTAGGGGCGAACCCCCGCGGGATAAAAACGCATCCCAATGCATAGCTGGCGAGATATCATCTCATTCAAACAACAATTGCATTAAAACACAAACGTTCGCAGATTGCCAACATAGTTCGCTATATGCGAACATTATTATATATATCGTGCAGGATACTATTTGCCAACAGTCCGCTTCGGGTCGTTAGTACTCATTCAAGAAATTGATTTATCTGACTCAGTCCGGCCAATAACGGCCGGTCAGAACCAGGTGGATTAAGTTATAGGAGACACTAACGCCAGCCGTAACCGGCGTATTTGTAGTGAGCGTAGCGAACGAAAAATGCGTGTTTACGGCTTTGTTAGCCGCTGGAATCCCAGCCACAAAGCTCGTCAAACTCTTTCTGAGAATTGGTAACATCCTTTAAGGCTTGACCTAATGGCATAAGTAGCCTATCCAACTCACTATTTGCGAGGTAAGAATCCGTGAGGGCATTGAGATGTTTTACATACAATTTGTAGCATTCAATGGTTTCTCGCCCTGAGAGATTTACCTTCCAGTTCCCTTTATCTTTTCCCTTGGATTTGAACAGTACCGATTTACATTTTTCTTTTTCCTCGGCATCTAGTTTAGTATTGATAGCCCACATCGCTCTCAACGCATGCTGGTCGTAGATTGGGTTGGAGCTATCTTTAAGATGCTTTGCAAATGCAGCAAATACAACGTCGGTAGTTTTGGTCAGCGAACTCGTGCTGTTGTAATTTTTAATAAAATCTTTGTATACATTCCATTTTCCCATTTTCCATAACAAAGCTTCAGCTAGATTATTTGGTGCCGAGCCAACAACTGATCTGAATTTGGCATTGGTTTGCAATTCGGGAAATAAGTTGGCGTCATATTTATACTTAAATTTTTCGAGATCTTCTTTTGATTTTTTGACAGATTCACCGGAAAGCTTGTTTTCTGTGATTAAGTTCTGCAATGACTTAACCAAGCGGCCTAAATTGTTGAAATCCTTCATAGGCTTTCTCTTGTGATGGATAGCGTTATAAATGAAGGGCGGCGGAGCGTCCCGCACGAACGATATGTTAGAGCTTTTCAATGAAACTTCTCATGATACTTGATATTTGTTTTTTCCTTTTTCTTGATACAGCATCAACATTATCTTGATTAGGCTCAAAATCGGGATCAGGTAACTCAGCCATGACAACACCAAATACCCCAGCTGAATTAAAGAACGCATATATCTCCTGATATTTTTGCCACTGTTTAATAAGGTTATGCTGTTTATTTTTTGGAACATATATTAGGAACTTATTAAAAGCCTCATGGTGTTGCGGGAAATGCGACAATACCACAGCGCTTAATGTTGTTTCGTGTGACTCATAATTGTGTATATCAGCTATTAGTAGTTCCTTAAATTTATCTGCCTCTGTCCGATACCGCTTATGTTGCCACCATTTGTAACCTATCCAGCCTACTATGATTGCGACGAGTATTTTCAGCAAATGCTCCATAATATTCTTTAGGCTCTAACGTCGCAATTCAACACGGACAATATTTTCAATGGCCGATTTTTGGCCATTGAAAATATTGTCCGTGTTGAATTGCCTTGTTATATTTTCTAAAAATTACACCAAGAAAAACAACTTTTTCTACCTTCATATTTTATTTGAATCTAGCTCCCATTTATTCTTCCAATAGAATCTGGGCCGCTAAACGCTCAGACGGTGTCTGCCCGTTAGTCCAACATAAAAGCCTATGCCACGTTTCGTCCCATCTACTCATTTGAAACTCTTATATAGAGCGCCTAATTGTTTAGACTGCAGCAGTCTTTTTCGGATTTATTTGCGTGCAGTCTAAATCTTTTCATCCAATAATCAAAAGTATTAATAATAGCAGTACTTGGCTAAGGGGTTAAATCTATTTTGTCGTTGTGCTTACATTTGTATTAAGGGTGCAAGCCTTGGTGCCGAGTTCTGTTTTAGTATAATAAAAACAGAAACTTATAAGCCATAGAACTTATGTTAATCCAAGAATAATGCTTTGATTGTAAGGCTGTCATGTTGCAGGCAGCTTTCAGTTATGTATAAAAAACAAGCTATAGGTAGGGTGCATCGTTCATCCACAGTTTCGATTTAGACTGCAGCCGTCTTTTTCAGGTTTATTTGCGTGCAGTCTAAATCGGATGGGGGTGCGATGATGACTGCCGGTTTACGGTGCTATTTTCTGTTTGTCCGACTGGTAATTTTCAGCACAGCGTATTGTTGCTGCCAAACGATTTAGTGGTGGGGGTTCTGGGTGATTTTGATGATAAATCAATATGTTATCGCGTATCTGTTGCGTTGGTTTGATGGAGAGGCTGGTATTACGCTATCGGGTGCGAATGCACTATTCATATTTGAATTTTCGCGGCAATCATGCCGTAAACTGAGATACGCCTTCAGGATTTAGGCTGCTGAAAATGAATTCTCTCATTGCTCATGTAATTTGTTTAGTTAACCGTCATTATAGATTCTAATGTTGTGGCGGTGGCGGTGGCGGCTAAGCTAATGTAATCGTCAGTTTGCCGATGCGGTTTTGTTTGTGGGCTGCATGATGTTACCCCAGTTTTCAGGGCGTATACGTTTTACCAGTATTGTACTGCCATCATCCTGTGGTTGATAAATAGCGGCTTCGCCTTCTTCTAGTAGTTGTCCCGATACTTCTTTAAACATCGATTTGTGCCCGACGATAATCAGGTTTTTTCCCTCGGTGGGTTTTGTGGAAATCATTTCCCGTAATGTTGTAATGCGCTGTTCGCGTGCTTCCGGTGCTGCGTTTTGTATGCTGGTGATTTCCATGGTGGCGATTGATTTGTCAAAAGCGAGTTTGGCCGTATCGATGCATCGGCAGTAAAAACTGGTTTTAACATCGCCTACCGGTATGTCCAGTTGACGAAATGCGGTGCCGATTTTTTGGGATTGCAGGCGGCCAAGCTCATCAAGATTGCGTTGCTGGGTGCAGTCGGAAAGATTGGTTGAGTCGATGTCTTGTTGTGTTTGGTCGGTTGAAGCATGCCGGATAAAAATTACATGTCCACCCTGGCGCAACTGATCCACAAAGGTTAATGGTTTGGTATTTTCATTTATGTTGTGATTTGGCGCGGTTGTACCGCAGGCACTCAGTATAAGGGATATGACTAGCAGCAAGTGTGGTGTACGCATTGTAAAGTGGATTCCTTGGTGAAAGGTGAATAACGTGAAGCTTGACGTTAGGGTTGCTCATTGCCGTTATCATGGCGCTTGTACCATGGCGCTTAGTCGCAAGGATAGTCGCAATTTCATTTAACAAGTCTGAGTGTATTCGTCAGGATTGAACGGTCTAAATTGCGGATATTCTCTGACAGGCGGTAATGTGAAACGAATTATAAAGGATAGTACGCAGAATTTGAATAAAGGAATCTATCGATATAGTGAAGTAATTACGAAGTTTGCGTTACTGGGGGAGATGTAGCGGTGCTGATAGTTGATTTTTTATCCAGCCTGACTTAATTCTTTACCATTTGCGCCATTATTACGCTTTGCCAGATCAGGCATCAATGAATCTATGACGGCTTAATGGGTGATCGCGTGTGCCTTGAGTTATGTCTTGGTTAGGTTTTAACGTTAGATGGCGTTCAGGTTAAGTCTGGATGCACACCGGGTCTGACATTAAGTCCAGGCCACGAACCGGGGTTCGTGGCACTGTCGTCGATTTGTAGTTTGGCTTATTTGTTGAACCGTTCTTTGATGAATACTCCCATGAACGCTTTGATGAATAACGCCGATGAATTATTCGTTAACAATTAAGATTTCCACCCGCCGGTTCAATGCTCGTCCATCCAGTGTTTGGTTGCTGGCAATGGGTTTTTCCTGTCCGTGTCCGGCAGACTGTAATCGGGTTGCCGGTATGCCGCCAATTTCATTAAAAAATTTGGCAACATTTTGTGCGCGTACATCAGACAGTACTTTGTTAATCGTGGATGTGCCTGTTGAGTCAGTATGGCCTGATACGATGACTTTTGAGTTTTTGAATTCAGAAATCGCCTTTGTTACTTTATTCAGTAGCGCAAAGTTCTCTGGCCGTATTTCCGCACTGCCGGAAGGAAACTTAAAGCCGTGTACTGATAATAAGACATTGTTCTTTTGTCTGAATATATTGGCTTCTTTGTTATTAAAGAGTGACTGCACACGCTCAAAGCGGGCGCTTTGTTCTTTTTGCATCCGTGCCAGTTCTTCTTTTGATTTACCGAGCACTGATAATTCGCCGGTGTATTTGGCTTTGGTACGCGCTAACTCCTGTTGGTGTGAGTCACTGACTTGCACCAACTGCGCTTCAAGCGCGACTATGCGCAGTTTATATTGTGAATTGGTGTCAACCAGTGATTTTATGTCATTTCCCAGTGTTTTTACGGTGACATCATTCGGCTTGTCAAATCGTATGGTTTTTCCCATGGCCTGACCGATGTGTGCAATGTCTTTTTGATGTGCCAGTACGATATCCTCTTCGGTGTAGTCACGTGCTTTATAGCGTTCAACGGATTTAGCAATGTGAGCGCTGCGATTTGCAAGCACGACAGCCTGGTTTGCCTGGGCATTGGCTTTATCACGGTTGGTACGGTCTACTTCCAGCACAGATTGGGCGAGATTTAGTTCTTCTTCAGCGCTGGCTAATGTTTTTGGTGCCAGTTTGGGGGCATTGGCTTGTTTGGCGTTTGCAATTGCAGTACTCGCAAGGCTGACCGTGCCATCTTTTAGGGCGCGTAATTCCAGTTCAGAATAGGCGCTTTGCAGATCATGGCGGCGCTGTTTTGCTTTTTCCACAGAGCCTTTTTCTACCAGCCTTGCCGTCTTAGTAAAGTCGTTGTCGAGTTCCCCTATTTCTTTGGGGTATCGTTGTGCGCCACCGGTTTCGAGCGCTCGATTTCGTGCGTCAAGCACTTCGGAGAATAGTTTTTTGCTCGATTGGGCACGACTGATAGCCTTTTTCAGGGTTTTATCGCCTTTGGCGGCGGTATTGTTGGCGGCTTCTTTCTGGTCGCTGGTTGCCGACAAATGGGCTTCGAGGTATTGCTCATATGCTGCGTTGTAACCATTGGGTGCCAGTAAGTCCACATTGTCAATTTTTGCTTGATCCAAGGCGTTGGCTAAATTAGCCAGCGATGGATACTGTTTCATTAGTTGATCTTGTGTAGTTTTTGGGGTGCTGCCGCAGGCAAATAAACCGACTGTAGCTAGCAAAATAGCTAAATGTCTAAACCGAATCATGAAATTTTCTCCTAATTTATTAGTGGAATTAATTATTGGTGGAATTATATACACTGCAGCCAATAGCCGGTAATTGGCGTGGCGGCGGTATGTTACTCAACTTAATCTTATAGTCAATCCCGCATAACACGACTGCTCTGTCATTCAGCCCATAAGAGAGTGGTGGCGACACTCAAGTTTTGCCATGCTCGATCTATTGAGAAACTCGACAGGCCATGCTGTGAATCCATTGACCCGGTTGTCCTGCAATAAGTTACATTTTTGCTGCATTGAGTTGCTCATGGTCTGCTGGTCATGGTCTTATGTATCATAGCTCACGTTTTTCATCGGGTATGCATGGGCTCGCTGATTTATTGGATTTTCATCTAATTTACCCCTTAAGTCAGGTCTGGGGCAAATTATGCGGTAAAAAACCTTGGGCTAATGAACCCTGGGCTAATGAACCTTGGGTTAATGAACATAGGGCTAATTAACCATGGTGTTATGAACGATGAGTCATAAACTATGATCCGTGTTCCAACGTTATCAGCGCATCGGTTGTTTCATGCCTTCTGGCGCGTTGGTGTGGCATTAGTCTTCTGTGCGAGCACCACCTATTTCAGCACAGGTTTATCATTCTATTTCAGGTTGTTACGCCCGCTGCGCCAAATCGACATAACCAGCCATAACCCCCCTATGCCGGCACCAAGAAAGCCCAACAATCCAAGCACGGGAAGCCCGAACAGGGTGGGACCGCCTTCCACTGTCATGACAATCGACGTGCCAATGATCAACGCCGATGTAACCAGTCCCACAGTCAGGCGGCTTGCTGCCCGGTCCAGCTCATGCCCAAAACGATCCAGGCGGGCAATATTGACATTAAATTGCAGTGCACCGCGGCGCGCAGAGGTTAACAGGCGACGTATGTCGCGGGGCAGGTTTGAGAGCACATCGACAATTTCAGTCAAATTACGCCAGCTGCGTTTTGCCAACGCATCCGGCTGATAGCGCGCGAGCATGGCGCGTTTTACAAATGGGGTTGCTTCAGCCACCATGTTGAAATCCGGGTCTAATTGTCTGCCCAAGCCATCCAGGGTGATAAATACCTTAAGCAGTAGCGCCAAATCAGGTGGCATGGTCAGCTCATGGTCTCGCATTATAACGGTAAGTTCCGTCAACATGGTTGCCAGGTTAAGCTGCTTTAGTGTCAGGCCATGGAAGTTGTCGAGGAACGCATCGATATCAATAGCGAGGTTTTCAGCATTAATTTGCGTGTCATTTGCCCAGTTCAATATAACATCGATGACCAGCGCCGTGTCTTTTGCCACCAGGCCGCGTAGCAGGTCGATCACTTGCGCGCGACGCTGTTCTGACAACCGGCCAACCATACCGGCATCAATAAAGGTGATGTTATTGCCGGGTAAATAAAACAAATTGCCGGGGTGCGGGTCAGCATGGAAAAAGCCATCTTCGAGCACCATTTTTAACACAGCGTTGGCACCACGCACTGCCAGGGTGCAAGGGTCGAGCCCGGCCGCGGTAATTGCTGAAATATCCCGGCCCGGTACGCCATGAATGTACTCCTGTACATTCATGCGCTCGCTGGTCCAGTGCCAGTATACTTTAGGTATTGAAATTGCCGGGTTGTCGGCAAAGCTTTCCGCAATGCGCTCGGCATTGCGGCCTTCATTTGCCAAATCTAACTCACGCCGCAGGGACAAGGTAACCTGACGCACCATCTCGACGGGGTGAAAGCGGCGTGATTCGGGAATTTCCTGTTGCGCTATTTCCGCCAGTCGCGTCAACAAACGTAAATCGGCTTCAATGATAGGTTGAATTCCTGGCCGGCGTATTTTAAGTACGACCTCTTCACCGCTTTTAAGGCTCGCACGATGGACCTGAGCAATTGAACCTGCCGCCAGGGCGTCAGTATCCAGGTGATCAAAAAGATCCTCTGGCGCCGCCGCTAAATCACTCTCAATTTGGGCTCTGAGTTCTTCAAAGGGTTGGGGAAGCACCTGGTCCTGCAGTTTTTCAAATTCCTGGATCCATTCCGGCGAAAACAAATCAACACGGGTTGCCAGAATTTGCCCCAATTTAATGAAGGTGGGGCCCATTTCTTCAAAAGCCCGACGCACGCGTTCGGGGGATTCCATACGAGCCAGTTTGTCGGAATCTTTCCACCGCAACACTTTGCCGGCCTGTTCCAGGAAGCGACTCATACCCAAACGGTGTACGATATCACCGAATCCGTAGCGAATCATGATGGATGCGATGTCGTGTATGCGCCCCAGATCACGGGCCGCTTTTAAGGTTTCCCAAAGCATAAATGGTGAGTCCAATACTAATTAAAAAATGGGGTGGATGTATTTTATCGGTTCAAAGCCACTACAAATAATTATGCCTGTTTCATTAATGGCCCCTTTTCTGATGCACCCAGTCGGTTGATCATCATATTAGCTGCTGTGTCGTCAGTGAGGTATTTTCCTTTTATACGAGCGCTGTTTTCAGCCTGAATTGCCTCGTCACTGCCTGTTTTCTGCAGTCACTTCTCAAGGCGCTCTAACCACGCTAATTCTCTCCAATAGTATGCACCAAGTACGATAATATTCTCAGGTTTTATTTTCAGGCATTATTTCCAAGCCTTATTTTTCGGCAAATAAAGCACAAAAACCAATAACGCACTTGGTACTTAACGTAGCATAAAATTTAGCGCAATAGGGCTATTTTCACCGCTTTTTTTGTTACCGCGAATGTTGTACTGAATGCTGGCCCGAACTCAGAGCGGTCAACGGCGGAATTTAGGATAATTGCCACGCCCTGAATTTATCCTCCTGTCGCCCATTGGGGCGCCCTACATTCAGTGTCATCGGCGCTTCTTCTGTGATTGCCGCTACACTCTGTTGCTGAGCCTGTATTACCACCATGAATGTGTGCAGGCTATTGTTTAGTTGAAAATAAATGCATGTGGACCTCACATATTGAGAAAAAATGCCGCTAAAAATAGGCTTAATACACGCATGCCGCCGGTTAGTTGGTAACAATGGGTAAGGGGAGGGGTATCGCGGTTTTGCATATTGAGGTCTTGCGTAC
>Ga0316204_10011935_pt1 | contig 10732 bp, 7 predicted proteins | sample 6monrhotite_MG_2_FD_205661 | JGI IMG/M metagenome (GOLD analysis project Ga0316204, IMG submission 205661) | Microbial mat bacterial communities from mineral coupon in-situ incubated in ocean water Damariscotta River, Maine, United States -... | ecosystem: Environmental > Aquatic > Marine >... | reverse complement strand
CTTGAACTTCGATAAATGCACCAGAGTCATTCATCACAACGTTCATATCTGTTTCGGCGTTGGAGTCTTCATCGTAATCCAAATCTAATACCGGCGTACCGTTGAAAATACCGACAGAGACGGAAGCAACTTGGCCGTGTAGTGGACTCTTTTTGATTGAGCCTTTTTCGATTAGGTGGTGACAGGCCTCAGCCAGGGCGACATAGCCGCCGGTAATTGACGCTGTACGAGTGCCCCCATCGGCTTGAATAACATCACAATCGACGGTGATAACACGCTCGCCTAAGGCCTCTAAATCAACCACAGCACGCAATGAACGGGCGATTAGGCGTTGGATTTCCATGGTCCGGCCGCCTTGTTTGCCTGACGAGGCTTCACGGCGCATGCGCGATCCGGTTGAGCGAGGTAGCATGCCGTACTCAGCCGTCACCCAGCCCTTGCCCTTGCCTTTTAACCAATGAGGTACACGGTCTTCAATCGACGCGGTGCAAATTACCTGAGTGTCACCAAACTCCACCAGCACAGAGCCTTCGGCATGCTTGGTGAAACGACGGGTGATTTTGATGTCGCGTAATTGATCTGGCGTACGTCCGCTTGGGCGCATAGGTGAATCCTCGTGAGCTGAGTGTTTGGAAAAGGGGACGAATTATATCTGGTTTTGAGCGGTAATGGGCTGTTTGCTAGCATTGCTCCCCAACGGCTGGGGAGCGGCGGTTATTTATTCTGCAGATTGGGCCATAAATAAGGCGGCGCGCTCACCTGATTGATTCAAGGCGGAGACCATGGCGTTGCCTAGCAGTTGAATCGCCCAGCGGTGTTGGCTTGATTCACAGAGTTCAACATAGCTATTTAGCTCGGCATCGGTGAGGTCTTTGAATGCAAACAGGTACGAGGCATGGGTACGAAACTGGGTGTCTTTATGGAGCGATTCACGTACTTCGGTGACCATTTTGTCGAGTTCGCCCTCGCTGAGTTTCATGTCATCGTCCAAAATAGGATCAACAGCAGCAAATACGGCCTTAAATAATGCAGTTTGTAGCTCAACACTAAAACCTGTGGTGTTATTGGCTGTATCCAATCGTTCAATCAGTGCTTGGCGAGGGGCGGCTGCGGGGCTGCTTTGTAACTGGCTTGCATAGGTTTGAAATGCCGCTTGGTTTTCGGCTTGATTGGGCAAACGCTCTAAGGCGGCCATTTGTTGAGCCAAGGGTGAGTTGAGTTGGGTTAAATATTGCTCGGCTTTGTCGGCATCAAAATGACCGCGTACTGTCGCCAGGACACTGCGTCGAACGGCGCGACTGGTAAAGGCGCGCTGAAAGGCACCGTTGAGCGCGGAGGTGACTTCGGGGTCGAGCGTGCCAGCGCTTTGTTTTAAGATGTTTTGCGAGAGTTGGGGCACGTAGTCGAGCAACTTGTTAAAGCCAGTGCGATCCAAAATCTCTTGAATATGTTGTTCGTCGGATTGGGCATAACTGAGGCTGCTAAATAAAAGTGCTGCGGTGCTAATGGTTAGAGCGAACAGGCGAGCAATGCGTTTCATAGTCTTCCTTACGATAGGCGGCGGGTTGCCCTGTGGAGACGACCCGCCGAGTTTTTCAATAAATTAAGCCCCGTAAACGGAGCGGTCATTCCAGAACGAAAAGCTGAACTCTTTCATCTCACCATCACCGATTTCAACCGTGTTAACGACTTCATCGTTATCGCCATCAATAATCGTCAGCGTGCCATGCGTGGGGTTTGGTACGAAAATATACGGCCCGTTTTCCATGATGGCGATGGGGCGACGGCCAGCGCTGGTGGTTGCGTGTTTGATTTCTTTGATTAACTTTAGTTCGGGTAAATTTGTAGTGTCATAAACTTGCGTTACATCGGTGATTAAATTGTCGGCCTGTGCGCCTTTGCCCGTGGCAGCGAGGGTAACGTATAGTTTGTCACCTGCCGCATTGAAGCGATAAACGCTGGGGTACATATCTTGCAGATCGAGGATAGTGCTCATTTCGCCTTTCACTGCATCAACCACACTTAAACGACCCATGACGTGCTCGGCATTGCCTTTGCGATCAGCACCTTTACCAATCAAAAAGCGACCACAGCGACTTAATAAAAGATTGCTGCTGACTTTCATTTCGATGCTGTTTTCGACTTCGTGCGTCAGCGGGTCAATCACAGCGATGGTGCCGTAGCCATTGTTGAGGTTGTAGACCTTGCCAGTGAGCGGCGAGAACTCCATGCCGTGCGGGAAGGCATTGTTAGGCAGTTCGGCCACATCGCCCTTCTCGAAACGAGTATCGGCAAGATTGATGGTGGCGATGATTTTTAGAAAGCTCACTGCATCGCTAGGGTCATTACCGATGACAGAAATAGTGCCGTCTTGCAGGTTGCTTGAGAACGCACGACTAGGCATGTTAGTGGCACCGTCAACGGCTTGAGTGAAGGCGGTCATATGGTGGCCGCGGCCTACACAGAGGCTGTCCAGGTGCTCTGCGCTGTCATCATTTTTGCTGATGATGCTAACAGGTGAGCCAACACCGCCGCACATGAGGCCATCGTTGCCGTTCTTGTCGCCATCGTTAACAAACCAAACACGGGTTGAGCTAGGGTCGCGATAGGCGTAGGCAAACCCGACATCAGCGGGTGGTGTGGCCGTGGCGCTGATTTTTTTGGTGGCGGGGTCCATGACGATGGCTTGGTCATTGGCATTGCAACCAAGAAATTTGTGGCAATGGTTGATATCCCCACCGAGTGCAGGGCCTGATTCTAGGCGCGTGGTGCTGATCTCGTTATTACGTTGTTTAACGATAGACACCTTGCGCTGATCGCCGTAGTCGAGGTGGCAAACAATGGTCCAGTCCGTTGTGTTGTTTAAAGTGTCAGTGCTCATGCTCTTCCTCTAAAAAGATCGAAATATGTTTTATATTTTATTGTCTACCTAACACCTTGTTAAGTGTTGGCAGTGTCGAATTTGAGGCTCATTTTGTCGATACGTAGTGTTCCATCACCGTCGATGAAGTCGAGCAGTAATTGGCCGCCATGACGCAGGCGCCAGCCCTGAAGTATGGGCAGGTCTCGCTCGCCGCAGACTAATTTTTCGAGTTCTTTGCGACAGACTAGGTTATTGGCGTTAATTTTGTGCTGTGCGGCGCAGAGTTTGACGATGGCGCTGAGGGCGTCGACGATGGCGTCTTGGGCCGCATCAAGTCGGATAAACTTAGGTTGTTTGGGCCATTCTTCGCGAGGTCTTTGTTGGGCTTGTTCAATGAGGTTTATTAGCGCTTTACCATGGCGATTGACCAATCCGCCATTAATGCCTCGTAGTTTTGCCAGTGCTTCGACTGTTTTGGGTCGAAGTTTGGCCATGTCGAGTAGGAGTTCATCGCCAATGACTCGACGACGGGGGATGTCTTGTTCGATGGCTTGATGTTCACGCCAGCCTGTCACGGCTTGTAGAATGCTGAGTTGCACGCCTTTAAGCTTTTTCATGCCTTTGACTTTTTTCCACATCTGGTCGGGTTGAGGAATGTAACGCTGCTCATCGGTGAGGCTGGCAAAGTCATCATCCAGCCAGCTCAGGCGGTTGAGTTCGCTAAGCTGCTCCAACATGATGGGGTAAATTTGCGTCAGGTAACGCACATCGTCCTCGGCATAGGTAATTTGCTTGGGGTCGAGCGGGCGCTGGATCCAATCGGTGCGACTTTGTGATTTATCTAAATCGACATTAATGATTTCTTTGACGAGATTGGCGTAGCCCACCTGATCTCCGAGGCCGAGTACGGAGGCGGCGAGTTGACTATCAAATACGGGTTTGGGCAGTTGCTTAAAACACAGGTGAAAAATTTCCATATCTTGTGAGGCGGCATGAAAAACCTTGGTAACTCTAGGGTCGTGCATTAGAGTTTTGAGCGGCGATAAATCGTCAATGGCGAGTGGGTCAACACAGGCGATGATCTCTGGATTGCCCAATTGAATCAGCGCCAGTTGCGGATAATAGGTGCGTTCACGCACGAACTCGGTGTCTACGGTCACAAAAGGGTGATGTGCCAATTCAGCACAAAGGGATTCGAGTTCGGAAGAAGAATCAATGAATAAAGTTTTCATGAGTGTGCGAGAAAGTTGAAAAAACACCCATTCTACCTCATGTAGGCACGGGCGTGGTTGTTGTGAAAACTTAGCGGTGTGTTTTTGGCGGATGCCAGCGTTTAGGGCAGAGTTCTTGGTCCCAGCGAATCATGGCGCAAGGTACATGAGAGAAGTCGCTAATCCCAGTATTGTGAGCGACAGAGCGCATGTTGAAGATACGCTGATAGAGTCGCTCCTGACGTTGGTTAATGGTCGATATGGTGGTTTGTATTCCTCGCTCAAAGCAGGTCCAGATCACGGCTTTAATTAGTTCGGTGACGATAAAGGGCATTTCTCGATAACGTTTTTCGATAGCGAGTCGCCAAATAACGGCGGTTTTTCTATTTTCAAGTAGGACGTTTTTATAGTCAGCCTGAAAGACTTCATCTACCGGTTCGCCTAAAGGGTTTTGTTCAGTTAGGGACAATGTGCCGATGATTTCATCATCGATGCGAACTAAAAAAATACTGGTCTCTGGAATGTTGTCGAGTTGTTCGAAATAGGTGAGCCGTTGATTTTCTATGGGTTCGCAGTAGCCTTTTTCCAAATAGGCATCATGGACGAGGCGATAAACATGCTCCATATCGTTGGCATCTTTGGCTAGGCTAATCTTAATACCTTCTCGAGAATATTGGCGTTTGTCTGAGAATGCTTCATTGGCTAATGGTGGACGAAGGTTTGGCGACGTATCAGTATTCATTGGTGAGATTCCTTCTCATGGGTTATATAACTTCTCTGGGGGTTCCTATGTAGTAGCCCTGTACGAGGTCAACATGAAAACTACGCAGAATATCCATCGTTTCTTGATCTTCTACATACTCAGCGACGATGGTTTTACCAAAACTGCCGGCTACATCGCATAAGCTTTTAACTAAAACTTGATCCTCCAAGTTATGCGATAAATTTTGAATAAAAGAGCCATCGATTTTTATGTAATCGAAGGGAAGCTCTTTAATGTAGCGAAAGGAGGAAAATCCCACGCCAAAATCATCGAGGGCAAACTTGCAGCCGAGGGTTTTAATTGAGGTCATGAGTTTACGCGCTGAGATGATATCGGAAAGAGCCGCAGTTTCTGTGATCTCGAAGACAAGTGTTTCTGGGGTGACTCGGTATCGAATCAAAGCTTGGCTGATGAGGTTAAGTATTTCATCGTCATTAAATGCGTGGGCGGATAAATTAACGGAGAAAGAAATATTGGCACCGACCTGATTGATTCGGCCCAGCTCTCTGACGGCACGGTCCACAACATAGTGGTCAATGGCTCTAATTAACCCGCTGCGCTCTGCGACCTCGATAAATTCAGCCGGCGGAAGTAGCTCATTTTGGTCATTGCGCATGCGAAGTAATACTTCGTAGTGGGAGGTGATGTTTTTTTCTAGGTCGAGTATGGGCTGATAGACCAATACAAAGCGGTCCTCTTTTAGTGCCTTTTCTATGCGGTGTTTCCAGTCGACCTCGGCAATGATGCGTGTACGGGTCTGATCATCGTTGGTGAAAAAGTGGGTTCGGCCGCGGCCATTTTCTTTTGCTTGATACATAGCCAGGTCGGCATTGGTTAGGCATTCATTGGCACTTTTTCCATCGCCAGGAAATAAGGTGACGCCAATGCTGGCGGTAATGCCGTGGCGTCGTTCTTCTGCGACAAACTCTAGATTACTGAGTGCTAGATGAATGGCGTCGCTGAGTCGTTGGGCACCAACTTGATTGGTGTTGGGGGACAAAATGGCAAACTCATCACCGCCTAGACGAACGATAGTATCGCGCTTACAAGCGAGTTCATGCAATTTGTTGGCGATGGTCATGAGTAGAAAATCACCACTGCGGTGGCTGGCCGTATCGTTGATATATTTAAATTGATCGATGTCTATCAGTGTGAGCGAAAACGATGTATTAATATCATCTTTTTGTATGAGGGTGTTGATGTTTTCTAGCAACAAACGTCGATTACCTAGGCCAGTGAGAGGGTCATGCTGTGATAGCCATTGCAATCGAGATTCGGCGGTTTTTCGTTGTGTGACATCTAGCCCGATCGATAAAATGTTGTCACAGATATTTTGTGTTTGTGACAGCTGAGTATGTATCCAAGTGGTTGAGTGACGCAGCCCAGATTTGCTGACGAGAATGAGTTCTTGATGAAGGCTTTTTTTCGAATTGTTACATAGTTTAGATATGGCTTCTAAGTGATTTTTTTGAAAGTCGTCATTAAGTAATAGCTGGCTAAACTCTAAGTTCTGGAATTCCTGTTTGTTATAGCCCAATAATTGCAATCCATGTTCATTAATGGTGTTGATTTTACCATTGCTGGATTGAGTTAATATCACGATTTGGGCGGTATCTAAGATGTGTTTACTGAAATCACGCTCTGTACTTAACTCCTCAACTTTATTGGCTAGTTCATTGGTGTTTTTTCTTACTTGATCTTCCAAATATTCCAGTTGAGTGGATAGGTCGAGGGTGGCATCTTCGAGTAAATCAATCTCATCGTTACGGTTGGTGAGGCCATTCCTATATAGGCTCAAGCGGGCCTTTTTGTATTGGCTGTGGGCTAATAAAGGCAGAGTGTTGGTGACGTGAGAAAGGCGAGCCATGGGGCCCCAGAGTAAAACGAGTAGGATTGATTCTGAGATTATTAGGCCGATGATACCAGCGGATATTCCCTCTGTGGCACCGGCCCTCAGGCGACTTTCTGCGTCTGTTGTGTTGATGAACGTGACGGTATAAGTCGGGGTGATGGCGCTGAGCTCGGGTTGTAGGTGTATGTCGGCTACGTATTGCTGTTGTTTAAATGTGATTTTGTGGCGGCCTTCTGCAGTGTTGATGGAGGGTATTTTACTCGCCAATAGTTGTAGCAGTGTCGTATTTTCTTGAGCATTGCTGATACCGATGATATTGGCATTCCACCCATGTATATATTGAGAGTCGCTGGGCGCGGAAAATTCCATCGCCAGAGCAACGATGCCTAAGTCTGTGTTTTCGATGTGTTGGTAATTAAAAATAATGTCAACGAGTGGAGCGCCCAAGGTAATAGCTCCTATTTGTGTGCCGTTATGAAGTAGCGGCGAGATGACATATTGTGTGCATTTTGTTTGACAATAAATTACTTGCTGTGGCGTTTCGTTAGATATGGCAGCCTGTACGAGTTGGCGTAATGCTTGTTCGTACTGGCTACTGCTTTCCCACTGGCTAATTTTTTGAGCGTTTATATCAAAATAACTTAGGTGAACGATGCCTAAATGTAATTGTAGAAGCTCGCCTTGGTGTTTTAGTTTTTGATTTAATTCGGCAATCTTATTTTCGGCGAGTAGTTCAGTGGTTAATGTTAGGGCTGGGATTAACTGCTCTATTTGCTGCAGTAGGTAGGATGATTGACTTAAGGCGGAATGAAATTCCCGTTGTGTATATATTAGTTTATCGCCAATTTCCTGCTGTATTTCTCGTTTGAGATTGTTGTAACTTAATAGCGGAAATGAGGCGTTGATGGCGATTAGCGCCAAACTCAAAATGATGAGTATTTTCCATTTTAAACTTAGAAATTGAGTTGTTTTTTTGCCCATATTTAATAGTGCAGCGTGGCGGATACTGCGAGTAGCTGCCAGCGTCGATTGATGTTTTGAGTGTCTGGATTATCGGCAGGCGGTAACCAGGCGCTACCGTTAATCCAATGATGTTGTAATTTGAAGCTGAGCAGGGATGATGCGCGATAGTTTAGGCCTAGAGTCCAATCTTTGGCGTAGCGACTATGGGCGGCCTTGCCGGTGCTTTGCGCAAACCGTTTGCCGTATCGATCTTTTTTGTCGGCATACAAGTGGTCTCGTCGAGCAAAAAATTCCCATTTTTGTTGGTAATGACGGCTAACTTGATAATAGAAACTTTCCCCGCTGAAATCGTTTAGCAATGAATTGAAGCCGGCAAGCTTAAATTGGCGTAAGGCATACTCTGCGGTGAGAGTCCAAAACTCTGAGCCGTATTGGGCGGATAAGATCGTCGGCTGGAAGCTTACGCGTCCGTTTGACGGAATATCAATGCTGCTGGCAGCACGATAATCGATATTGAGCTGGACGTGGCTTAGGGCCAAGAGTAATTCGCCTGAATTATGTTCGTATAGCATACGAAAGGCGTAGGATCTTTTGTTCTCCAATTGGCCAGCCTGTTCTTCACCAAGCAAATTTGTTTCGGTGGCTTTATCAACTAAATTGGGTTCGACAGACAGTAGGCGAAATGATAAATCGCCCCTCGCTAGGTGCTTAGAGAGATATATTTCGGCACCGTCAGCCGAGACGGCAACGTTGCGGGAACGTTCAAAATAAATAGATTGCGGTAGCAGTATCCCCAGCCGGGTCATCGGAACGCTACGCGTTTCATTAAAAAGGCCGAGCGGAATCTTTATACGCCCTGCGCGTATACCACTACGGTAGTCGCTTGACGAGTTGAGCTGGAAATCGACTAACGCATAGCCAACCTCGACACTACCATTATCCGATTGGCCCGCATGACGAGAGGTTAATTGCACAGCGGCGAGTGTGCGTTTGTCCAGGCGTGCCGAGCCGTTGATACCTAGTTCTCGGTAAGCAAAGCTACCATCACCTTGGCTTTGGCCGAAAAAATTATTGGACTGTGTTTGTATGTAGTTTTGACTAATGAAGCCATGAGTTTGGATATCGGTGATATCCATCGCCGAGAGCGCTGGCCATGATGCCATGTTAGCTGCGAGGCAAAAAACTAACTGTCGAAGCTTCATTGCGGCCTACCTTTGGAGGTGTTGGCTCCCTTATTCTCGGTGAGTGATTCGCTCATTAGGTAGCCAATAGCTCCTGGAGTTGTGGCAATGAGTAACTTCATTTCCTCTTCTGAGGACACTTCGATGGGCGCTTGTCCGGTGCCTGAGTAGACGAGACGATCCCACATCCTGCGCATCTGATGGGGGTAGACATTGAGTACTTGTTTACAAAATTCAATATGGGCCGGGTTTGTGTCCTTGAGCACGACAACGGTGATGGCTTCTCCGTTATCCCAGTTTCGGCGTTTCATGGCGAAAATTGAGCGTAGCAAGGTGACGTCCATGTGCTGATCAGCGACGGATGGGTTGGTGATGATGTGTTGTATCTGTGCCTGGCTTAGCAGTGGAAATAGGGCGCAGGCGCAAAAAAACATCACGGAAAGTGCGTGGTTATGCATGCGCTGCTCTTTTCGTTCTATTCGCATGAGCATGACTAGGCCATATTTCCAGCAAAGAATACGGCGCGCGCTATACTTTTGGCTTGTCTTAGAGTCATTGTGCGTATTCGAACTTCTTTAAAAAAAATGTATTAAATTTTAGAGTAGCGCACGGCGCCTCGCCACTATACGTGAGTAGTATAGTCAGAGTTTTGAAAAAGTGTTTTCTAATCGTGTTGAGATAAAGGAAGGGGAGGGGGGGGCGGGAGTAAGAATGCCGGTTAAAGTCCGGCATCCTTAGGTTTTGACTAGGCTAGACGATCATCAGCAACGTGGTATTTAGGATCTTCAATGACATTCACTTCGACCAAATTTCCTGCGTTGTTGAGTAACTTTCGGCACTCGGGGCTAAGGTGTTTGATGTGTAATGTTTTTCCCGCACTGAGATATTTTTCTGCAACGCTATCAATGGCCTCTAAGCTTGAGTGGTCATAAACGCGTGTATTGGCAAAATCAATCACTACATCTTGAGGGTCGTTGCGAGGGTCAAAGATGTTTTTAAAGCTGTGAATGGCCCCAAAAAATAAAGGGCCTCTTAATGTGTAAATTTTAGTACCGTTTTCATCAATATGAGTTTCTGCCCCCATGCGTTTGGCAACATCCCAAGCAAAAGCGAGGGCTGAGACAATCACGCCAACAATAACGGCAATAGCCAAATCGGTAATGACGGTGACGCCGGACACTAGAATAATGACGAAGGCATCAGTCTTGGGGATTTTCTTTAAAATTCGCAAGCTGGACCACTCGAACGTGCCAATAACCACAATAAACATCACGCCGATGAGCGCTGCTAACGGAATCATCTCGATTAAGGTGCTGGCAAAAAGAATGAAAGACAATAGAAATAATGCCGCCGATATGCCGGATAAACGTCCTCTGCCGCCTGAGTTAATATTAATCATGCTCTGGCCAATCATGGCACAACCGCCCATGCCGCCAAAAAAACCCGTCACCACATTGGCGGTGCCTTGGCCTACACATTCTTTGTTACTTTGGCCGCGTGTTTCTGTTAGCTCATCAATGAGCGTTAGCGTTAGTAGTGATTCGATCAACCCGATAGTTGCCAGCACCAGCGCATACGGCAAGATGATCCACAGTGTTTCTAGTGTAAAAGGCACCATAGGAATGTGAAATTCAGGTAAACCACCGGCAATTGAGGCCATATCCCCCACGGTACGAACATCCATATTAAATAAGATAACAACCACACTCACGACTAAAATAGCGGCCAATGAGGATGGGATTGCCTTAGTGAACTTGGGCAAAAAATGGATGATAGTCATTGTTAGTGCGATCAAGCCAAGCAACATCCACAGGGCTTGGCCACTCATCCATTCTTTGCTCCCATCGGCGGCTTCAACCTGAAATTGAGGAATTTGCGCCAGAAAAATAACAATGGCCA
>Ga0316204_10011933_pt1 | contig 10734 bp, 8 predicted proteins | sample 6monrhotite_MG_2_FD_205661 | JGI IMG/M metagenome (GOLD analysis project Ga0316204, IMG submission 205661) | Microbial mat bacterial communities from mineral coupon in-situ incubated in ocean water Damariscotta River, Maine, United States -... | ecosystem: Environmental > Aquatic > Marine >... | reverse complement strand
TTGGAGGGAAACACTGAAAATTGGCGCTCCGCGTTTTTAATGGAATACTACAGCTATGAAAACCCTATGCCCTGGCTAATTGATACCGATTATAAAGCACTCCGAACCGAACGCTACAAATACATCCACTGGTTTAAAAAGGATAATAAAAACGAATTGTATGACCTTTTGGAGGATCCCTTTGAGTTGAATAACCTTTATGGGCAAGACGACATGCAAAAAATCGTCAAAGAAATGGAGCAGCAGCTCGCCAAGGAAGTTGCAAATTCCTTCGGTCTTAGTTCGAATTAAGCACTACCTTTGATCCTTAGTAGAAACCCTAAAACCAAATGTAAGCCCTTCGCCGATGCTTCGGCAGGCAGGAACGGATGAACTTTTTCATTACTTTAGCGGTGTATAAAGAACCCCATAGAAAACTCAAATGGAAAAAGATAATAACCTTAGCTCCTATTTAAAGGAATGGCTCGATAAGTTACAGCAAGAAAGCTGGCAATTAGAATTACTGATCTCTGGTTTTGCACTCTTTGCTATTTGGGAAGCCGGTTCCGTAATCGGCTTGTACCAGGAGTACCTGAATGTAATCGTATCGCACCAAGTACGGGAACTCACCATTGTACTGGAGATTATTGGCTGGACAATTAACGTCGGTTGGAGAATCTTTTTCATTAATTTAACGCTGCATATTGTCATCCGATCCCTATGGATTGGAGCCATCGGTCTACGTTACGTTTCCCAGGATATTGATTATGAACGGTTGGATTATTCTGAGCAATTCACTAGCTATTTTAAGCGAACAATTGGCTCTTTTGATGACTTTATTGAACGCTTGGAACGTTTTGCCAGCACCTTGTTCGCCTATGCTTTTTTGATGGGGTTTCTCTTTTTATCCTTTACACTTTTTCTCGCCTTCAATGCCGTCCTGTTTCTGATCTTGATGCGATTGGCTGGGGAGGAGATGGGCCTATTGGTTAGTATACTTTCCATGTTTAGTTTTATGTTTACTAGCCTGATCTTTTTCATCGACTTTATTACTCTAGGGCTGTTCAAACGGATTAAAGACAAAAGGTTTTCTCGGATTTATTTTTTCCTCTTTCGCATTCTCAGTGTGATCACACTTAGTTTTATCTACCGCCCCATTCTATTAAATTTTATTGATGAAAAATATACCCGCCGCCTATTTTGGTTTTCCATTCCCTATATTCTTATTCTGGTAATTCTCCCTGGGGTTCGTTCTGAACCATCAGATGTTTTTCCCCTAATGGATCGAACAGGCAACACCCCTGGTATGACCGTTCAACAAGAATCTGTCTTTAGTTACTTTTATGATGATGAGCGGGAAAAATTAGCACAAAACGAAATCCCCTGGGTACGCGACCGTCGCCGGATCCGGACACTTAGTCTGTCCTCCTCAACGCTAAGCGGTAGTCATGGTCGTTTGTTCCTCCGGTTCTCCGGTTCAGATGAAAGGTTTCTTGAAGAGGAAGGCCAAGATCTAGGCTTCCGCAAAAGAACCATCTGGTATAGCAGCTGGGATAATTCGTACCAGGATAAAGTAAGTAAGAAATTGATCGCGGACAGGGACAGCTCCCGTAAAATCCTCTACCGAGACCGCCGAGTCCTCGTAAAAGCCCTACAGGAAGGAGAAGTGGGTCCCAATACTCCGGGACTCCGGATGGCAGACGGGGAACTAGAGATCGACCCCTCCTATTGGAACCAGCTCCGCGACAGCACCATCAATGCCTATGATGAAATGCTTGCCGATCGAAATAAGACAAGGGTCGATATGATCAAAGAATTCTATCTCGGGCTTTGCGATATACGCATCGACAATATCCCCTATAATGACAGTCTCTCTACTAAATTTTATATCCACCCCAATATGGGTGAACGGGGGTTGCTCGTCTATTTCCCATTAAAGGGATTGAGCTTAGGAGAACATACGCTCCAGCTCACCCGGACCGTTTTTGACAGGAGGGAGCCTGAAAACATCGGGATCAACAATTATTATGTTCCCTTTTGGGTAGAAGAAGTAGAATAGGAGCTTGCTAATCTGTTTAGCAAGCTTGGAGACAGGCGATGTCCACTGCTCATTGCTCATCGTCTGTCTTAACCATTCTCTTTCGACAACTATATTGGCTTGGAACGAGCTAATACCTAGGAAGCGCTGCGATTTACCATCAAAAAATGCTTATGATCAGGAGTCCTAATTATGAGGCCTGGACAGCAGGATGGGGAATGCCGCCCTGCATTTAAACCCTAAAAGTGCTCTTCAGTCTAAAAAAAATACACATCTACAGAAAAAAATGAAGCTTCTAAGCTTAGGAGTCTAGATTGGCTTTTGTATTAATTGATGCGCTTTTTTTAAGGCATTATCATCACTGATACACCTCACCTCAATAAACATCAACCTCCAGTAACACAACACTAAGGAAGGCTATAAGACTTCGTGGTCCGAACCAGAAGGTGGCCATGCTATGCATTTTATTCATCACCCGATATAATTAAAACAACATGAGTACAACAAGTAAACTTAAAACCAATGAGTCCCAGCAAAATCTAAAATTAAAAATAGGCCTAGCTTTCTTTTTAGGCTTATTCGCGCTGGGCCTGGCAACATGGTTAGGCGACTTTGCTGCCAATAATTGGGGCTACAATTATCAAAAACGAATGCTTGTACAAAGCTTGGTCATGTCCGGCATAGTCCTTTTGGGGGTCTGGTTTCTCCGAAAAAGATTTGATCGAAGATTTCCAAATAGTATAGGACTTGGGTCAGCTAGCAATGCCCTAAAAAATTTCCTTTTTGGGATGAGCATCATCGTTTTACCGATGGCCATCACTCTGGGGTTTACCGAATTATTTGGTTGGGCCAACATAAAAATCAATACAAATGCAAGCGTCCTGCAAGCCATTTTACCGGGCATCGCATTCGTGTTACTTTTTGAAGCTTTACCCGAAGAGCTATTATTCCGAGGATATATCTATAGCAATCTAAATACCCGATACCGCCGCTGGAAGAGCGCCTTACTTACCGTCGGCTTATTTGTTTTATTATCCATGCTCATCGTGCCTTTCCAAAAATATCTATTCGGAATCTCTGGTGATATTGGAGGGTCAGACTCCATAACGGGGTCTTATATCATTGCCATGATATTTTTTGGAGCCTTTGTTGTGTATCTGCGTATTCTAACGAATAGCGTTTGGGCAGGAATAGGCTTTCATCTCGTTTTTGTATACGTCAATAGACTAATGGGCCTTGAGGACACTAAGCTATTCCAGTTTACCGAATTCACTAGTGAAGTACCCGCACAAATTACTTTTATCAGTACTTTATTGTTGTCTTTCCTTGGCCTAATCCTTTATCCTCGTTTCAAAAAGCAAAGCCTCGGTTGGCAAGAAATACAAGATAAATAGTTCAGAAATCCCTGTTTTGCAAGTCCTTTCAAATAAGTATCTTGGAAATACTTAATTGAAAAACAACATGAATACAGCACGCCTTAAATCGCAACGCAGGGATTTTTTAAAATACTGTGGCTTATCAGGTCTTCCTTTGTTTTTACCCCAACTGGGTACGGCTCAAACGTCAGAACCCCCACCGCTTTTTGACAAAAAAGATGTTAAGTCACCCGTCAATTTTCTATACGACGGATTGTCTTTCACTCCCCAAGCTTACCTTGATCAGCTCAAACTCATCGACCAGGATAAACCCCTGCAAGGCGATTTCTATGGCGTTGGAGGTGCTACCAAAGCCCTGGAAGAAACTTTTGCCAAACTAACTGGAAAAGAAAAAGCCATTTATCTGCCGACCGGCACTATGGCTAATCAACTAGCCATCAAATTGCTAAACGGGTCCAAAACCAAAGTTATCGTCCCGGAGAATTCCCATATTTTCAGAGATGAAGCAGATGCCGCCCAAAGTGTTCATCAAAAACGCTTGATCCCGGTCGGAAAAGAGAAAGCCTTTTTTGATCTGGATGATTTAAAAGCTACCCTCAATTATCTGGATCAAAACGAAGTCTTTAAGAGTGGTTTAGGTACGGTGGTCATCGAAAATCCCGTGAGAAGAGCTGATGGAAAATTTGTACCGCTAGAAACCATTAAAAGCATAGCGACCTACTGCCGCGCGGAAGGTTATCAATTACACTTGGATGGAGCCAGAATTCATTTAGCCGCTGCCTATAGCGGAGTTTCGGTCAAAGATTATGCTTCCTACTTTGATACCGTTTATATTTCGCTCTATAAGTATTTAAATGCCGCGGGAGGAGCGATACTTTGTGGAGATGCCCAAATAATCGATCAACTCTCTCACCAGATTAAAATCTATGGGGGCACTACTTACCAAACCTGGACGAATACCGCAATGGCTTTACATTATCTGGAAGGTATTGACCAAAGGTGGAAAAAAGTAGTGGCGCAAGCAGGCCTTTTAATGGCTGCGATCAACCAACTCGAAGGGCTCTCGGTTAGCGCTTTGGAACAGGGTACCAATATCCACCATTTAAAGGTTGCTAAATCTATTTCGCTAAAAGCCCTGGCCAACCACCTTTACGAGGAACACAATATATGGTTGGGGCGAGCCAATGCAGAGGGCATTGTACGGTTTACAATCAATGAAAGCCTGTTATCAAGAGATTTGGACTCCATTATTAATGCTTGGAAAGCAGGATGGAAAATAGCCCAGAAGAGTTAAACTCAAATAGCTTCTTATGCTTAGATTTTTTCGAAAAAAAAGACAAACCGCTGTGGAAGAAGGAAGCAGTCAAAGTTCTGCTACTGGCGTCAAAAAGTATTTCCTTTATGCCCTTGGAGAAATTATTTTAGTGGTGTTAGGGATTTTATTTGCCTTGCAAATCAACAACTGGAACATCCGACAGGGGAATCAACAGGTCCTGCTCAAGTCCTATGAACAATTAATACAGACTCTGGAAACAGATATTCAAGACCTGGACCGAGTCATAGAAGTACACACCAGGGCATGGAGTTCCGTAGAATCCTACCTGAATCAACTCTTAAGTAAGGATGATTTCGATAATGAACTATTAAGAAATTTAAGATCTGTTACTTCTGTAGCAAATTACAAGCCTCGCTTATCCTCTTTTGAAGCCATAAAACTTAATGGATTGGAACTCATTGAAAATGTCCGATTAAAAGACCAGCTTTTTTGGGTTTACGAAGAAGGTACCGATGATTACAAAACCAAGGAAGCCGATCTCAAGCATATTTTGCAGACCTACATCAATCCTTTCATCTCTAAAAACACCAAAGTGAAAGGCGGAAATTTTAAAACCTTTGAATTAAGCAATTTTGCGGATTTTGCGAATGATCCTGTATACCTTGGAAACACGCGCGTCCTCCATATTCACCATTTTTTGGTCTATGAAGCAGCGATGAAGTTAAAGGCCCAAATTCTGCTGCTGCAAAATTTGCTGCAAATCGAAAAGGAAAAAATACTAGGAAGATCCAAATCAAAAAATCCATTAAAACAGGTCAACTTTGCCCTGCGGGCTCACCCGGAAGCCAAAAATGTATTTTTGACGGGTACTTTTGCAGACTGGAATTCGGATAAACTAAAGATGCAATGGAAGGATGATCATTGGACGCTTAATATGGCTCTAGAGCCTAGCGAAATCCATTTTTACAAGTTTGTGGTAGATGGCAATTCAATCCACGATCTTGACAATCCAAACCGCGTTCCTTCCGATGCGCTGGGGGGCTACAACTCTTACCTCATTCCCTAAAGATTATTGCTTTTAGTCTACCTTCAATAGCCATTCAAAACTATCCATTATGCGCGTGCTTATTCTATTCCTGCTCTTTACTCTTTCCTGGGCTTGTACCCCCAGCACTCCATTACCCGATCTATATGCGGAAGCCTGGATTCATGGATCACCCGATTGCTCCAGCAATACAGACCCTTTGATCCAGGTGCTGCAATATGATCAGGATACCTGGATTTTGAGACAAAACAAATGCACCAATTACGAAGCGCCTTTTATGTTTTTGTTTTTCGGAAAAGACCGAGCGTTACTCATGGATACAGGGGCGACTGAAGGTCAAGACAGTTTTCCACTTTATGAAACCGTGAAAAAGATCATGCTTGCTCGAAGTAAGGCTTCAGCATCACTTCCCTTGGTCGTGGCTCACACCCATAAACATGGAGACCACTACGCCGCCGACGGGCAGTTTAAAGGAAAATCCAATGTGGACTTAGTCGGCTTAGAAGTCGAGGACGTGCAAGCTTTCTTTGGAATAAATAACTGGCCAAACGAACCCGTAGATTTCGACCTGGGAGGCCGTAACTTGACCATCATCCCAATCCCAGGGCATCAGGCGGCATCCATCGCGGTTTATGATCCGGCCACCCAGATCTTACTCACGGGCGACAGCTTCTACCCTGGTCGTTTGTATGTCGGTGATTGGCCTGCTTTCCGGCAGAGCATTAAGCGTTTAGTGGATTTCACCGGCACCCAGGAGATTAGCTATATCCTCGGTAATCATATTGAAATGAGTCAAACGCCAGGCCAGGACTACCCCATGGGTACCACTTACCAGCCTCAGGAGCTTGCTCTTCCACTGAACACCTCGGATTTAGATGTCTTAGCCAAGGCCTTGGAAGAATTGGGGGACAGCCCGCAAAAAGCGGTTTATGATCGCTTCATTATTTACCCAGTAGATTGGTAAATTCATCGTTTGTACTATAATTTCTCCTCCCAAAAGCGCTAATGCCTTAAATTTAGGAAGCAAAAGAAAAATTTGATCTTCTATAACGCAAATATAAGTACCGGACAAATCCTCATCATTAGCCATCCAGCGCCTTAAATTCCTAAAGGATGCTCTCCCTCGGATGGATGATAAGGCTTTGTAAAACAAAAAGGTTCTATTATATTATTGTCCTGTACATAAAACGCAAGTAATCATGAAACACAAACATTTTCTACTTTACCTAATAGCCCTTTTATTCGTGGCCTGTAATCCATCTGAAGTGAATAAAACTCCCCAGGAAAAAGCGCCGGAACAGCCAACTAATTTTTCTACTAATGGGAAGGCCGTTAGCGTTTTCACCACCGCCAGTAACAGCAATCTTCGCTTAGTAAAGACAGAAGACTTAACCTTTGCTGCTGCCGGACAACCCTTGGAATCGGAGGTTTCTGTTTTCGTGAATCCTAAAAAAACTTTTCAATCTTTCTTAGGAATTGGAGGTGCGATTACTGATGCCTCCGCGGAAATATTTGCGCAATTACCGGCTGACAAACAAGAAGAATTCCTCAAAGCCTATTACGATGAGGAAGAAGGAATCGGATATACTTTATGTAGAACCCCCATCCACAGTTGTGACTTTAGTAGTGCCAGTTATACTTACATCGAGGAAGGCGATAAAGAGCTGGCCACTTTTAGTATTGAACATGACCGTCAGTACAAGATTCCTATGATCAAAAGGGCCACGGAAGCAGCCGGAGGAACACTACTGCTCTATGCTTCGCCCTGGAGTCCTCCTGCCTTTATGAAAGACAACAATAATGTCTTGCAAGGTGGAAGCCTCTTGCCAGAATACTATGATCCCTGGGCGCTATATTATACCAAATTCATTAAAGCCTATGAGGAGGAAGGTATGCCCATCTGGGGTATCACCATCCAAAACGAACCCATGGCGGTACAGCGTTGGGAATCCTGCATTTATACAGCTGAACAAGAGAGAGATTTTCTAAAAAATCACCTCGGCCCTATTATGGAAAAAGAAGGTTTGGGCGATAAAAAGATCGTGGTTTGGGATCACAATCGAGACTTGATCAATAATCGCGCAAATACCATTTTCGAAGATCCTGAGGCGGCCAAGTACGCTTGGGGGATCGGTTTCCATTGGTACGAAACCTGGGCCGGTGGAGAACCGATGTTTGCAAGTCTAGGGCAGGTTAAAGAGTCCTTCCCTTCCAAAAACTTATTATTCACCGAAGGGTGTCAGGAACGATTTGACCCTGAAAAATACCAGTTTTGGGCACATGCCGAACGCTATGGGCGCTCGATCATCAATGACTTCAATCAGGGAACGGTAGGTTGGACCGATTGGAATATCCTTTTAGATCAAAATGGTGGTCCGAATCATGTCGGTAATTTTTGTTTCGCTCCTATCCATGGGGATACCGATCAGGGCGAGCTGATTTACACGCCTACTTACTATTACATTGGTCATTTTTCTAAGTTTATTCGCCCAGAAGCTAAACGGGTAAGTACCAGCAGCAGTAGAAGCCATCTTTTGAGCACCTCCTTTCTGAATGTAGACAATAGCCTGGTTACAGTGGTCATGAATCAAAGCGATCAGGATATTGACTATCGGCTTTATGTTGGATCAGAAGCGGTATCTTTAAAAATAGCAGCACACGCTATCCAATCTATCATCACCAAATAAACTCGTTTAGCCTAGGCGATTTTTCTTAAAGAATTAAAAGCAGCATCATGGATATCATCGCATTGAAACCGAGGCCTCAAATGGGAGAGAGCCCTAAGCTTCAGGCTCACTTTGATCATTTAAATCAAATCCTGAGCGCCATAAGAGTCAAGGACATCCCAAGTGAAGTAAGCGATATTATTAATATCGAGATTGATCGCCTTAACACCTATTCAGGAGAAGCCAAAGCCATCAAAAAGCAAATACGAATTGCGAAAAGCAATATTTTTACGCTGCTCGAAAAAGAGCTCAAACTAGTCCCTAAAAATTTCTACCGCAATAAATGGCTAGCCTTAGGCATGGTAGCTTTTGGCATCCCAATTGGCCTGGTTTTTGGCACCACTATGAACATGGCTTTTATAGGTATCGGCATCCCCATTGGCCTGGCCATTGGCGTCGCTATCGGAACAGATTATGATAGAAAAGCCAAGGAGGAAGGAAATCAGCTGGATTTAGAAGTGGAGTTTTAAGGACTTAACCTTCCTATTGTTATCATCGAGTCTTTTGTGTCTTAAGAAAACCCATACCTATGCAAGCACGCTATCTACTCTTCTTTTTGTGTACCCTGATGCTCTCCTGTAATAGCAATTCTGAGCTCCAAGAATCTCCAGTAATCATCATTGGTGGGGGGCTAATGGGCAGCTCTACGGCTTGGCAACTGGCCAGGCAAGGGCAGCCCGTCCTTCTAATTGAAAAACAGGATTCCATCTACACGGAAGGCTCCAGCTTGGGAGAAGCCCGAATCGCCCGCAGCAGCAATCGGGGCAATGACATCTGGTCTTATCTGCACAATCGTTCGGTGCAAGAGGTCAGTGCTTTGATCGATTACCTCAATAGTACAGGAGCCGAGGAAACTTATCAGATGGAAGACATCTATACCACTTCTCCGGTTTCTTATGTGGGAAGAACCAGTATTTACGATAAGTTGATGGCCTCCCTGATCCGACAAGAGGTGGAATATGAAATTGCCATTAACCCGCAGGAAGGAGAAGAAAAATTTGACGTTTTACTGCCCGAAGACATTCTACTGCAAAGAGAGTATAATCTGCATTCCGGAACCATCAACCCCAAAGTGCTCATCGAGTATTTACATGCGGCCATTAAGCAAAAAGGAAACACCATCCTGTATAATCAGAAGGTGAGTAATCTCCAATTAAACCCACAAACGAATTTATTCGAACTGGAACTCGTGAACGAAAAAACGGGTGCCACTCAACAAATGAAGGCCCAAAAAGTAGTCAGTGCAGCGGGACCTTACACCGGGCAACTCCTTAGTGATGTTGCGCCCTATATGGATACCCTGATCAAACCCCAAAGGGTCTTTCTGGCTTATTTTAAAATCCAGGATGCCGTATACCAGCAATTACCCAAGACGCATCAGGAAAAATTAAAATCCTTTTATCCGGTCATCAATAGCTCGACCGGAACCCGAATGGGCAGCTTCTTTTCGATGATCGAATACTACGACGACCAGCAACAGCCGGTTATCAAAGTAGGCGGCCATTTTCAAAGATCAATGATCGACGACTTAGATCAGGTCTGGAAAAAAGAACTGAGTCCCGAAGAAATCGAATGGAGCCAAAGTAGTACCGCCCGCTATTTGAAACTCCTAAAATTACCAATTGAGAAAGACCAGTTGGTGCTGGTTAATGGCTATTCTTGTGTGTATTCCCTCACGAATTCTGAAGTACCTTTCGTGAGTCCGATCATGGGCGAAGACAGAGCTCCGAATCCGAATTTTATTATGCTCGGTGGTATGTCCGGCGTGGGTGGCAAAGGGGCTATGTCTTACGGATTGATCGCCGCGAATCTACTGACCGGCACCAACACGGAGCAAGATTCGCTGTATCAGGTCAGTGCAAAAGCCCTGGGGTTTGAACGCTTGGTAGAAGATGTGTACCATTAGGGGTCACTTTTCGCGCAAGCGCCTATGCGTCATTTAAGGGAAGGCTTGCTAAAACTTAAGAGGACAGCTTGGATATCAAGGCTATAATTCTTTTGTTCTTCTGCCTCCGACGGACACTTTCTCTTGATAAAAGTGGTGAATTCCGCAAGCCTGCGGAATGCGGAAAGGAACAATAGCCGGATATTTCGAAAATCAGTAAATTCTTGACCCTGGAACGATAATTCTAAAGAAAAACTATCTTTAAATGACGCCTATGCATGCAAGCGAGAGGTAATAAGCGCTTTTTTTAAAACCTACACCTATGAAAGCAAATTCGATTGATGAGGTAATCCTCTTATTGGAGGAGATCATTCAGACTTCCATCACCACAGAAGATACTATGGAATAT
>Ga0316204_10011932_pt1 | contig 10735 bp, 10 predicted proteins | sample 6monrhotite_MG_2_FD_205661 | JGI IMG/M metagenome (GOLD analysis project Ga0316204, IMG submission 205661) | Microbial mat bacterial communities from mineral coupon in-situ incubated in ocean water Damariscotta River, Maine, United States -... | ecosystem: Environmental > Aquatic > Marine >... | reverse complement strand
TCGGCCTATAGCCCGCCGGCGACGCCAGCGTCGCCGCGGGGCTCTTCGCGGGGCAAGTCGTGGCTGGCCCTCAGCGCTTCTGACCGCCGGCTTTGCCGCCCTTGCCGCCGCCCTTACCGTCGCCCTCGCCCTTGCCGCCGGACTTGCCGCGGCCCCGGCCGCTGCCGCTCTTGGAGCTGAGGGAGGCCGAGCCCCCCGCGGTCAGCTCACCCGATCGGCCGCGCACGGTCTCCACCGTCATCTCCAGCGTGCGATCGCCGATCTTCTGGGACTCCGGCAGGGGGAAGGACTGGGCCGCGGCGTCCACGATCGCATCCAGGATGATGCCCTTGCCCAGCAGCGCCAGGGGATCCACCAGGCCCGCGCCGGTCGACGACTCCTTCTCGGTGGCGTTCTCGGGCTTCAGCGCGAGATCTTTTCCCTCCAGGGCCAGCTGGCCGGTGATCTCGTAGTCCCGCCACCACCCCATGCCGCTGAGCTTCCAGATACGCAGGCCCAGGGTGAAGCCGTCTCGGGAGATGGCGAGGCTCGTGGGCTCCGCCCAGACGTCCTCGGTGACCTCCCCGTGCTGGAAGGCGGCGCGGCGGGCGAGATCCAGCAGCGTGTCCTGCGACACCGACACCTGCCAGCCGTCCGCCGGAACGGTGGCGCTGGAGACGGCCAGCGGCGCGCCGTGGGCCGCGTCAGTCAGCAGCTCCAGCCGGATGGCGTCCGACTCGGGCACGACCCGCACGGCCCTGGCCGGCAGGTTGTCGCCGCCCACCTCCAGCAGCGGCAGGGTGGGCACCGACTCGACGATGCGCTCCCGCGCCCAGTCCATCAGCGAGCCTGAGAGGTCCACGGCCAGCCCCCGGCTGCTGCCGAGCTTGACGCTCAGCCCGGACAGCTCGGTCAGATCGCCGGTGACCTTGAAGGTGCCGCCGCTGCTGTCGTTCTTGAGCTTTACAGTGGCGGTTGTGGTGAGGTCGAAGGGCACGTTCCCCTTCAGCCCGGCGATGTCCCAGTCCGCGTCGCCGGAGGCCTCCAGCTTGACCTTCAGGCAGTCGGCGCAGTCCCCGCTGCCCTTCAGGTCGATGGACTCCAGGGTGGCCGTGGGCGTGAGGGTGGCGATGCTCAACGAGAGGGACTTCTTCTTGGAGAGCTCGTCGTTCACCGACTTGAGGATCAGCTCCTCGACGATGTCGTCAGCGAGCCAGACGGCGGCTTCGGCGCTCCAGCTGCTCCCGGGGTCCGCGGCGGCCTCCAGGGCGTAGCTCTTGGCCTCCTCGAACTGGGAGTGAATGTTGGTGGCGCAGCCGGTGATCAAGAACAGAGCGAGCAAGGGGCCTCCAGAGCGACACCGCCGGGTCCGACCCGGGTTAATCCGTTGCTTAGACTGGTGGAGAGCGTCGCATGGCTGAGTCAGCATTTCCTGGGATTGACAGTAAGAGCGTCCACGATCGGGTGAAGGCTGTCCAGATGGCTGCCCTCGAGGGCAGGGTCGATGACATACCGATGTTGCTGGGGCTCGCCCAGAAGGACAAGTCCCCCGGGGTCCGCCTCGGCGCGGCCGCCGCTGCCGCGGATATCCTGTCCCGCTACCGTACGGGCGAGGCCGCCGCATCCTTCACCATCCCGCAGAAGCTCGCCGTCCTGGGCGCCTTCAAGGGACTGGACCCGGGCATCAACCCCGCCCTGTTCCAGGTGCTCGGCGCCCTGGGCGGCAAGAAGGCGCTGGGGCGACTGAAGATCGGCGTGCGCGACCCCCGCTACGACGTTCGCAACGGCGCCATTGTCGGGCTGCTGCGCTACTGCTCCTCCCTGGCCGTGGCAAAGGACGAGGCTGTGCGCGACACGGTGATCGGCCTGCTGGATGACGATCGCCTGCGGCCGGATTCCCGGGCGGGGATCATCCTCATCTGCGCCAGCTGCGGCTGGTCCGAGGCGCGCGGACGCATCGAGGCCGAGCTCGATCGGGAGGATCAGGTCGGACAGGCGGCGGCCGCCGCGGTGGAGCGGCTGGACTACGCCGCGGATCCCACGACCATGGCGGGCTCGTGGTACTCCAGCGGCCTGGACGCGGGCGAGATCAACCCGGGGGCCGGGATCAGCGCCTGGCTGCTGCTGCACGGCGAGCTGGGCCTGATCGGCGCGGTGGGTGAGCTGTCGCCCATCCGCTGGCGCATGGAGGGGCCCGCCCACCTGCGCATCCGCCGCGGCAATGAGCGCGTCGACTGGGACGTGCGGCGCATGTGGCTGTCTCCCGGCCCCGATCAGCCCGAGGCCGGAGCGCTCCAGTTCGAAGGCCGCATGTGGTACCCGGCGACGATCGAGAACCTCCTGGAGCTCTCCGAAGTACTCCTGGACAGCGGGGGCGGCGTCGATCGCCGGCGGCGCGAAGAGGTCGTCGCCCTGGTGCTGCCGATGCTCCCGGACACCGAGCCCGGTCGCCGGGCCGCCGCGCTGCTGGAGCTGTCCGTCGGGCACTTCGATGAGTCCATTGAGCTGCTCTCGGCGATGATGGCGAAGAAGAAGGCGGCGGTCGAGCTGCACTTCTTCCTGGGCGAGGCGCTGTCGGGCGCGGGGCGGGAGGACGAGGCCCGCAAGTCCTGGCAGACCTACATCGATCAGGCGGGCAAGCGCGGTCCCCACCTGACCAAGGCAAGAAGGCGGCTGGAGAAGTAGCCTTCACTACAATTGACGGGTGAAATATCGTCCTCGAAAACCCACCGGAACCAGAATCGCTGGCGGTCGGTGAGGGTGGGGTCTAATCGTCTGGTGTCCTTGCGGAATACCGAGTTTTTCCGCAAGAATCAGTCGAACACCACCCGCCCGGGACTCGCATGGACAAGAAGACGATCAAGTCGATGAAGACTGCTCTGCAAGCGGTTCAGGCTACCCCCCGCAACTTCGCGTTCGCGCCCAATCGGCAGCGGCCGGTCATCCTGATTGAGCCGACGCAGCCGCTCAAGCGCGAGGACTTCGCTGGCAAGGTCGAGAAGACCCTGGGCGTGCCTGTTGAGGGGAAGGCCATCTACATCGGCACGATCACGAAGGTCCAGGGGACCTACCACTTCCAGGTGGACCCCACGAAGTCCAAGGGGGAGATCAACGAGGCCAAGGCGCGCAAGGGGCTGCTCAAGCTGGGCAGCCTGCTCAGCATGGGCACCTTGCAGAAGTCCACCATCCAGCTGGGCACGAGCGGGCAGGAGGACGAGGCCCCCGAGCGCTTCGACGAGGTCGTCACGACGCCGCTCGACGACTTCAAGACCTTCTACCAGACCCACCTGAGCAGCAAGCCGAAGCCCGAGGACTGGCAGGGCCTCATCCAGCAGAACCAGGCTGTGTACACCGCCCTGTTGGGGCATGAGAAGAAGCTCAAGGCCTATCGCGACGCCATCAAGCTCAACCTGACCCGCTACGGCAAGCTCTCTCGCTGGAAGCGCCGCAAGGTCAAGGTGAAGACTTCGAGCTGGGAGAGCCAGCTCAAGGACGCTCAGAGGGCGCTGGCGACGGTGAAGATCCTCAAAGCCAACGTCCCGAAGTCCAAGCCGGAGTCAGCCCCCACACCGATCGGCGTCCTGCGCAGCGGTGATGGTCGGGCAGCCAAGCAGTCCAAGGCCGTACGCAAGCGTCTGAAGCGCTATGACAAGTGGGTCAAAGAGCACCGGAGCAGTGGCCTGCCGTACAAGGAACACCGAGAGCAGCTGGTGGGCCTGAAGGAGGTGCTGCTCCAGTCGCTGCGCGACTCCAAGAAGCCCAAGGCGCTCGCGGCGCTGAGCTCAGCGCTCCGCAACGTTGAAGACAAGTTGGTCGAGGTGCAGCTCCAACAGGCGCTCGATGGAGGCTACATCCGCACCACGGGTGATCAGGACACGAGCGGTGGTGCGTCCGGTTCCTACTTCCTCAGTACAGACACAGAGGAGCGAGCCTTCGTCTTCAAGCCTCTACACCAGGAGGAGCTGTCGGCACAGGTCATCGGTCCGAATCGTCGCAAACCAGGTGATGGCCTCCGGGGCGAGGTGCTCAGCTCATTGATGAATGACAAGGTCAAGGAGATGACCGGGTTGGAGTTGGGGATCCCGCGGGTCCAGATCGTCAAGCTGAAGAGCGCCAAGATCGCCTCCATCGGTGAGGTCTTCGCTGAGGACGACGAGTACAACCACAGGGACGAAGAGAAGTACAAATCCAGGCACACTGCCCGGCCAGACCAGCAGGGCGCATTGGTCGAGGGGGTGAAGGGGGTCACGGGCAACGTCAAGGAGTGGATGGGGTACCGCCACCCTGTGTTCCCCAAGCTCGTCGTCCATGACGTCCTGGATACGCCCAAGGCCTTCGCTCGCCACTACCCGGGCTGGTCTCAGCTCGACAAATCGGCTCAGGATGACCTGATCAAGGAATTCAAGGCGCTGCCCAATCCTCCCATGGCACCCACCAACGTTGATCAGACAGCGCTGACACTCGACATCGCTCGTTGCGCGCTGGCGAGCATCATCACGGGGCAGCTGGACTACAACAACCCCGACAACATCCTGGTTACCGGCACCGGGCAGAACACCCGCCTGGCGCCCATCGACTTCGGCGTCAGCATGCCCAACCCCAAGGAGGCGCTGTTCGCCTTCGACAAGACCAGCGCCTTCCGCGAGTACCCGAGTGATCCGTGGCGGGCCTGGAGCGAACTCTCCCTGGCGGACAAGCCACTGCCGAGCGAGGCCCTGGAGGCAATCAACAAGCTCGACGAAGATGTGATCTTCGAGGCGTCCAAGATGGAGTCTCTGCGCATCGAGAAGACCCTCGACAAGGGCGAGATTGTTCCGCTGAGTACGTCGCGTCTTGAGATGCAGCGCCTGAACATCCGAGTGGTCAAGGCGGCCGTCTCGCTGGCCGCTGAGGCTGGCATCCAGCTCACCCCCAAGGAACTCCACACGCTCTACTACAGCCACAAGGGAACCTCTACAAAGAGCCCTTATGTCCAGGTGCTGGCGGTGCTTCAGCCGCGCCAGAGTCAACAACAACAGGATGTGGAGCTCACCAGGGCCGACTTCGACGCGGCCTTCGACGGGACCTTCATGCCTGCGCTGCAGCTGTGGATGAGCGGGCTCCCAGCTGTTCGCCAGCAGGCTCTCCAGGATCAGCAGCTCCACGATCGCAACTGTCGCTCGGAGCAGAGTCGCATCGAGCGAGCGGCTGCCGTCGCCGTCGCGCGGCGACTCCTCAAGGTACAGAGCGCGCTGAAGATCGCAGACACGGAGCTCACCCAGTACCGCAAGGCGGTCGACGGGATCATCTCTCATCCAGCGATGATCGGCCTGCTCAAGGATCCCCCGGCGGTTGTGGCTGTGGGGCAGCTCCAGCAGCTGGAGGGGGCGGCAAGCAGCCTCGCCGCTCCCAGCTCGGCAGCCGCCGTTCACGATGTCGCCGTCAAGTCACTGGTGGCCTTGAAGCTCGACGTGGCTGCTGATCGGGCACAGCTCAAGGGTGTCGAGGATCAGGTTGATGACGTCGGCCTGTTGCTGGCCGACGCGCGCGCCAAGCTGGCCGATATTCACGAGCAGCTCAACGGTGCCTTCTCACTGTTGGATGGCTGGCTGGACATCAAGCAACGCCAACACGAGGTCGATGTGGAGGAGTGGGAGCTGCTGCCCGAGGATGGGAGGCCCTCCAAGCCCGTGGCACCCACCAAGACCTTCAACCAGAACCTGAAGTCCAGTGAGGCTGTTCTCAAGGCTCTGGTCGCCGTGAAGGATCAGCTGGGCTGAGCCCAGCGCCTACTGCGGTGTGGTGGTGTACTCGCCGGGCTTGGAGGGCAGCATGTCCTTCCGGGGCCGGCCGGGTCGCCCGGTAGGAGCCGGCTCGGTGACGCCGCCGATCTCCTCGATGGACGCCCCCGAAGGATCGAGCCGGAAGTCGGAGACGTAGTCCGCGTTTCGATCGTACTGGGCCTTGGAGAGCACCATGATCAGGCAGTCCTCCGCCTCGGTGGAGGAGCCCTGGACCGCCAGGGTGGTCATCTCGCCCAGGGCGTTGGTGGTCATCCGCATCAGCGTGTTGGGCGGGGCGTCGGGCCAGGTGGTCTCCAGGCAGTGGCTGATGGGGCCGTGCAGCTCGCGACCGACGCGGTAGAGCGAGGCCGTGAAGTTGGGATCCGTCTGATCCTCGGGGAAGACGTGCTCGCCGCGGCCGGCGCGCTCGGGGGCGACCTCGCCGTCTGCTCTCAGCTCCTCCAGCAGATCCGCTTCGGTGCGGCTGGCGGCGGCGCGCTGCTTGGCGACGACAACGGCCCAGCCGATCATGGCGAAGCAGAGCAGGAGCAGGGCGCTGAACCCTGTACCGGGTTTGTTGACGCTGTCGTCCGAGGCCTTCCGCTGACCGGGAGGGAGGGGCTGCTTGGGGTCGGCCATGACGTACGCTCGATGTCAGTGAGCTGTACAGGTACCGCGGGGAACGGACGGTCGTCAATGGCCGCGCAGTGGAGTATTGTGGGCATATGCGCGCGATCCTCCCGGTCTCTGTCCTGCTGCTCACAACCGCCTGCACTCCGGTCAAGATCGATCTGGACAGCGGCCAGCTGGGCTCGGTGGACGAGACCGGTCTGGTGACCGAGGGGACCATCGAGGACACCGGCATCGCCGACGACACCGGGACCACCGGCGCCGTGGATGACACCGCCTCGGGCAGCGAGACCGGCGAGACTGGCGAGACCGGCGAGACCGAGCCCGAGACCGAGCCGCCCCGACCGGACGCGCTGTGGTGCTACGACTTTGAGGACGGCGAGCTGACCCCCGCGGGCTACGGATCGACGGACTTCGTGGAGCTCTACGACGGGGCGCTGGTGTTCAACGCCGCCGAGGGCGACGACTTCTCGGCCCTGAACGGCGAGGAGGATGTGGCCTTTCGGGGAGCGCGCGGCCTGGGGCTGCGCTCCAGCCACGACGGCAGCGTGGAGTCGGTCGCCATCGCCACCACGCCCCTGTTCGAGGTGATCGAGCCGGCCCTGTTCTGGTGGGTGATGTCGGAGGTGGACAGCCGAGGGGTCTACCTCGGGGTCGACATCATGACGGAGGACGGCGTCGTCCTGGCCAGCGCGGAGCTGCCGGTCGATACCGGCGGCCACATCCCCGGCCTGGAGCCGGAGCACGACCCGATCGCCGGCTTCCCCGAGATTACGGAAGGCGAGGGGACCCCTGGCGCCTTCACGGCCCAGCAGCTCGACGTCTCCCCCTGGGTGGGGCAGGTCGTTAAGCTCCGCATCTACCAGCACACACAGCAGGAGGATCAGGGCTTCTTCACCCTGTTCGACGACATCTGCCACGGCGATCGGCTGGACGGCGTCGAGCAGGTCACGCTGGGTGACCCGCTCGACCATGGCGCCTGAGGGCGCCGGACCGAATCAGAACGCGCGGGCGGTCACCCGTCGCACGGGGATGTTGGAGACCAGGGCCACCGCGCCCTCCTCCCGCTCGAGACGGAAGTCGACGCCGGAGTTCTCAATCTCCACATAGCGGCTGATGACCTCCATCAGCTCGGTCTTCATGGCCTCCATCTGCGCAGGCGTCAGATCGATCTGGTCATGAACCAGGAGGAACTTCAGGCGCGCCTTGGCGTCTTCCTTGGACCCCTCGACTTCGCGACGGAGGAGGCGGGCAAACAGACTGCGCATCAGTACGCTCCTCGGACCGAGAGGCCCATCCAGCGGCGGAAGTTGGTCCAGAAGCCATACTCCGCGGTAGCGACGTAGGGGACGTCCGGCTCACCGATGATACGACGCGCCACCCGGCGGTAGGCTTCGCCGACCACGGACTCTTCGTCGAACACCGCCGGCTGACCCTTGTTGGCGGTGATGATGACGTCCTCGTGGTCCGGCACGATCCCGATCAGGGGGATGGCGAGGATCTCGAGGATGTCCTCCTTGTTCATCATGTCCCCGCGAGCGACCATCTTCTTGCGGAAGCGGTTGATGATGAGCCGGGGCTCGGGCAGCTCCGCGGCCTCGACCAGACCGATGATGCGGTCGGCGTCGCGGATGGCGGACACCTCAGGGGTGGTGACGATGATGGCCTTGTCCGCGCCCGCGATGGAGTTGCGGAAGCCCTGCTCGATGCCGGCGGGGCAGTCCATGATGACGTAGTCGAACTCCTCCTTGAGCTGGGCGACCAGGCCCGCCATCTGCTCGGGCGTGATGGAGGACTTGTCCCGGGTCTGGGCCGCGGGCAGCAGGTACAGGTTGTCTGTACGCTTGTCGCGGATCAGGGCCTGACGGAGCCGACACTCACCTTCGATCACGTGAACGAGATCGTAGACGATCCGGTTCTCCAGGCCGAGGATGACGTCGAGGTTGCGCAGACCGATGTCCGCGTCCACCACCGCCGTCTTGTAGCCAGACAGGGCAAGGGCAACACCCAGGTTGGCGCTGGTCGTCGTCTTGCCGACGCCTCCCTTTCCGGAGGTAATGACGATGCACTCGCTCATGCAAATTCTCCTTGAGAATTACTTGGGCAGACGGCCCTGGTAGGGCTCGATGATGATCTGCCCGCCTTGAACCCACGCCACCTCCGGCGACCAGACGCGTCCACCGCCGCGCCGGATTTGATCCGGCGGGAGGGCGATCTTGCGTCCGATACGGAGCTGCGTGGGGCGGAAGTCAAAGCTGATAATGAGGCCGCCGTCGTCGCCGCGGGCGCCGGCGTGCGCCAGGCCCTTCAGCGCGCCGAAGACCATGATGTTGCCGCTGGCGATGACCTCGGCGCCAGGGTTGATGTCTCCGAAGACGACAACGTCGCCGTCAAAGTGCACCTTCTGGCCGCTGCGCAGGCTGCGCTCGATGGTCTGGAGGCGGGAGCCGCCGTCGGCCAGCTCAGGGGCGTCGCTTCGGGCGGCGCGCTCGGCGCCGCGGCCGGACTCCAGCTTGGGCGCGGTGAGCTTCTTGGTCTGTGCGCCGGGCCCGTCGATGAGGACCTTGGCGGGCTCGGGGCGTGCCGCGCTGGGGCGTGCCGCGCTCACCTTGGCCACAGGGGGCTTCTTGGGCGCGTTCTCCTGCCGCTCGGTGTAGACCTTGAGCTTCAGCTCGCGCTCGGCGAACCGGGTCAGGTTCGTCTGCGTGCAGTACAGCGCGGTGACTGTCACCCCGAACTCGTCCCGCAGCAGGTGGACCAGGCGACGGAGATCGAAGAGATCGATCGGGCGTGTCGCCAGATCGAGGCGGGCGTCGTAGCCGCGGAAGCGCTCGGGGGTCTGATTGAACAGATCCCGGGTGCACTGCCGCAGGGCCTCGAAGCGCGCGCTCGGATCGAGGGAGACCACGAGGACTCCGTCGATCATACTGATCGCGACAGCGCCGCTGTCCGCGGAGATCGCAGGGGCTGGGGTAGCCATGGGAGGGAAGCTCGGAGGGGGGAGAGGCGGGGGGGGAGTCGTGGGTGGGATGGGGGGCAGACCCGGGCGGGTCAGGGAGGAGAGAGGGTGCCCCTGGGGGATCGCGTGATGGATCCGTTACAAACGTCTACCACCGCGCCGGTGTCAGCGTCAAAAAAAAATCTTGGCTCGTCAAGATTTATGAGCCGGATTCAGCCAGCCTCGAGCAGGGCTGTAAGGTCCCCCTGACGCTCAAGATCGCGCAGATCGGTGTAGCCGCCGACGTGGGTCTCACCGATGAAGATCTGGGGGACGGTGCGCTGCCCCGTGCGCTCCAGGAGCTTGAGTCGCTTCGGAGTATCGCCGGTCAGGTCGATCTCGCTGTAGGCGAGCCCCCGGGCATCGAAGAACTGCTTGGCGGCCATGCAGTAGCCACAGGGGACAGCGGTGTAGATGATGATGTCAGCCACAGTGGGCCTCCGGTCGCAGGCGGATGATGGGATCTAATCACCCGTCGCGGCCGGGGCAGCGTCAAGCCAGCACGATCACGGAGTCTGGTAAGGCCGGAAGGTGAGCAGGTCGAATTCACCGAGGGCGTCATAGGCGACGATGTCGATGGTGTAGTCCTGCCAGCCGCACTCGAGCATGCTGTAGTACTCGAGCCAGTCGGAGAACCAGAAGGACGGGGACGGGGTCTCGCGGAAGAGCTTGAAGCTCTCCAGGTAGATCCCGCGATCGTTGTAGACGTCCGCCCAGACCTCGACGACGTCGTAGGCGCCGTTGCCGTCGGACACGTCGGCCTCGAAGTACCAGATGTGGTCGGCGTAGTGGTTGTCCCAGTAGCAGCCGCCGTCGGCGTAGTCGATGTAGGGCACGTAGTTGGGGACCGGCTGGGGGTCCGGGCCGACCTCAACGACGCAGCCTGTGAGGACGGCGACGGGGAGCACGGTGAGGGCGAGCAGTTTGGCCTTCAGGCTGGACATGGGCTTCTCCACAGAAGGGGTTGTCTCCAATGCCGCCTCGACGCGCCCGGCCTACAATTCATTCATGATCGCTTCCGCTCGATTGACCTCCGAGGCCCTTGGGCCTGTGTCCCGCGGCCACCCGTGGGTCTTCCGTGACGGCCTGCGCGGGGCGCTGCCGCCGCCGGGGGAGCCGGTCCGCCTCGTGGACAGCAAGGGCCGCACCGCCGCCTGGGGGCTCTCGGATGAGGGGCCCATCGCCGTGCGTGTTCTCGGTCGACACCCCGAGGACGTGCGGAAGCTGCTGCGCCTACGAATCGCCCGCGCCGCGGCGCTGCGGTCGCGGATCGTGCCACCCGACACAGACTGCTACCGGCTGATCAACGCCGCCGGCGACGGGCTGCCCGGGATCGTCGTCGATCGCTACGCCGGGGTGGCTGTTG
>Ga0316204_10011930_pt1 | contig 10737 bp, 4 predicted proteins | sample 6monrhotite_MG_2_FD_205661 | JGI IMG/M metagenome (GOLD analysis project Ga0316204, IMG submission 205661) | Microbial mat bacterial communities from mineral coupon in-situ incubated in ocean water Damariscotta River, Maine, United States -... | ecosystem: Environmental > Aquatic > Marine >... | reverse complement strand
TGTCGTATATTCAAACTATTGTTGATCAACGAGATGAAGAAGGTTTGTATGTATTAACGGGTTCTCATCAACTCGGTGTACATCATAGTGTTGCACAGTCATTAGCGGGTCGAACTGCTATGTTGTGTTTGCTCCCACTCAGTTTTGGAGAATTAGCAGAGTCAGGTATCGACGATGTGTTGGAAAAACAACTGATCTATGGTGGCTATCCGCGAATTTATAATAAACAAATAGCACCCAAAGACTATTTCCGAGATTATGTGCAGACTTACTTGGAAAAAGATGTTCGTCAACTGATTAATGTTAAAGATCTTGTTCAGTTTCAACGCTTCATGCAATTATGTGCTGCGCGAGTAGGGCAGCTTATAGATATGACTAATATTGCTAACGATCTTGGTGTATCAAGAGCGACTGTTGCTGATTGGTTATCTGTTTTAGAAGCATCATATGTGATCTATCGTCTCCCACCATATTTTGAAAATTTTGGTAAAAGAATGATTAAATCCTCAAAATTATATTTTTATGATGTTGCGTTAGCTTCTTACTTGTTAGATCTTGAGGAAGAAAATTTATTACTCAGCCATCCTATGCGGGGTCATTTATTTGAGAATTTATTAATTACTGAGTTACTCAAGGCCCATCAAAACCGTGGTATGCCAACGCGCTTTTATTTTTATCGCGATAGTCATCAGAATGAAGTTGATTTGTTGATAGAAAAACAGGGGAAATTATTTGCAATAGAAATAAAATCATCAACCACTTTTCACTCGGATTTTTTAAAAGGCTTGGATCGCTTTCAAAAAATTGCTGGACTTAAGGTCAAGAAATCCATTTTGTTGTATGCCGGTGATCGCGAACAAAAGATCCAAGATATTGAGCTACTTAATTACAAACAGGCTGTGACTACAGTTATAGAGGATGATTAATATTCAAAATAAAGAGAATTTTTTTATTTTGGTGAGTGGTAAACAAGAATATATTACCCATATTCTACGTGTCGGCTGTGCAGCGTTAGAGAGATCGAAATCTCCATCCAAAAAAGAGATTTGTATTATTATTTAAATTTTTAAGAAAAAATAATAAGGAAAAAGGAGAGCAGTATGAGAGGCGGTGGTTACGGTATTTGTCCGATAGCAAAAGAGTTTTATGATATCGTTGGCCCTTGGATAAGCCGTTATGAGGAAGTAACGCGAGTACAAGAACAGGGATATCTCATGGATGATGATGGAGATGAAAGGGAAAGGCAACTTGCTTTGTTTGATTACTGCAAGAGGACTCTCTCTGACGAGGAAGTGGATGAACAAGTCTTAGAAGATTTCCCAGTTGATGCTAAGTTTGATTGGGTGTGTGAGAATGAGTTGTCTTCAGATGATCTAAACGGCGACGATCCCAGGGATAACTATTACCGTTTGAAATACACTGCAGTACCGGAAGATAGGCGCTTGTTGAAGAAGTTTGTAAGGCCCATAAATGCATTGAAAGGAGGAGTAGAAAAGAACATTACTATTTCTAGTGTGAAGATTAATGATTTTACAGCCGAACTTATAGCTACATTATTGCGACAAAATAAGATTGTAACTAATTTTGAAATGTCTCATTGTGAAATTTCAGAAAAAGGGCTTATAGCAATTCTCTCTTCCCTTGAGGATAATCAAAGCATTACTCAAATAAGTTTTTGGGGATCAGGTGAGTTTACATGTCAAGTTATTAATGCTTTATCAATCGCTCTTTCAAAAAATCAAACTTTGAAACGTGTTAGCTTAGATGAAACTGAGATTGGTGACGATGAGGTTGTTCCCTTAGCAGAAATATTAATTTTTAATCAAACGATCGAATCTCTTAGTATTGCTGGCAATCGCTTCGATTACACTAAAATTGGTCCAATTATTGATGCATGGGAACGTAACTACACCTTTCTTAACCTTGCATACTACTCATCAATAATCGATGGTGATTTAGGCGATGAAAATGACTTGCCAAGAGAGCTATTAAGAAAGATTAATGAGTTGCATAGTCGAAACAAATATATCGCAGATGCCAAAAAACCAGAAAGTGTTTACGCCAAATTAAACGCCAGCGATTGGAAATATGCAGATGCGTTAGGTGAATTAAAAACGCTTTATCAAAAAGAGCGGCGCAGTGTTTTAGCGACACTAAAAGCATTACACGAAGCTGGCCGATTAGGCACATCGTATGCGCGCGTGCGAAAATTATTAGGCCAGCGATCTCATCTTCGCGTCGGTCAAGCCAGCGCAGAACTTTATGGTGCTGCATCAGACGCTGCTGGTGCAAGGTCGACCGTTGTGGGATCCGCCAGTGCAGCTGCGGCAGCGAGTGCAATGGGCTCGATGCCAAGAACAGCTGATGCTCACCATTCAACTGCTGCGTCCAGTGCGAGCTCATCTCCAGTGACAAGTGGCAAAGCTGAGTTGACTTCAGCGAACGTCCCAGCATTCCCTGTTGATCAATTGCGTATTTTATTAAAAGCTGTGCAGCAATTTAAAGTCGCAGATCTTTTGACTGCTGCTGCAGATAAAAAGAAAACGGGCGCGGTGAGATTTCTGAAATGGTTCTCAAAAGTTAGGGCAAGTACTGAAACAGGCAATGTTTCTGTCAATCAGATCATCGATGCAGTACCTGGTAGCACGATATGGAGTGTGATCAAACAGGCCAATTATCTGAATGTTTTTGCTATGTCATATCGCGGGATGCCTGATGATTGGACGGATTTATTAAACCCTGAATTAAAGTCCACACTTAAGGCCGTGGATGCACTGAATGCCTTTTATCAAGATGACAGATTTAAGCCTAATCACAAAGACATTGATTTTATGTTATTAGGTTTTGTGGTTCTCCAAGATAAGCCACTCATGGCATGTATTGCGTCTGAACGAGATGCAGTTGAAGCGTTGCTGGCTTCTTTCAAAATCCCAGGCTTAGGTGCTAGTGCAGCTGAAGATGCAGTTTCGCTAATATTAGACTTGCATGCGCAATTAACCGGTGATGATCTTATTACAGATCTTCCAGGTTTGACGAAAGCACTGTCTGATGATGCTGATGCCTTTAAAAAAACAATGCATTCATTTTCCGAATTCGCTTTATTATGCAAGAAACTATACCCTATTATCCGTGCTTATCTGCAACCGCAATATGCGACAATGGCAAGCATCATTCAACATGATGTTGAACAACTATTTAAGACGCTACGAGATGATCCCAAAAAAGCACCATTGGTCGACTGTGCTACTGTTTTTAAAGGCTATAAAGACGCAGGTGCTGGTTTAGCACCCTTGCCCAAAGAGATTGCAATCAATGCCTTGGATTTGCGTGGCGTGGCATTTGTTGGTCATGATCGTTCGCGCCCCTATTTATTAGCAGCATTTGAATTCATTGGATTTAACTTTGGTTCTGCTCAATTTAATAATGTGAGTTTTTCTGGTGCATCACTGAAGCAATGTGACTTTGAAGAAGCGCAGTTTAAAGGACATATTGATTTATCAAATTTGGCTATAGATGCCAAAACAGCAAAAACGCTATTTCCTCTCTTAGTGCAAGCAGAATCTGAGGGTGTCATTACACTAGATACAAAAAATATGAAACTGGTCGAAGGTGATTTTTCTGGAATTGTGATTCCAACATCATCGAGTTTAAGTGGTTCCGTTGAACGTGCTCAGGGCCAATCAAGTCAAACGCAAATAGCGGCAGACAATGGCCAGACATTTTTACAAAAACCGGCAGGTAAAAATGCTTTTATTATTTTTGGTTTAACACGTGATGCTGCCAAAGCCTTACTTGATGGGAAAATTACTGAGATTACCAGTGTGTTGCTACCCTTTATTGAAGATGCTTTGCTGTCGCCAAAATTTCAAGCTTATTTATTGGATGAGCAATCTGAGAGCGTGCCTGATGTTTTATCAAAAGAAACTTTTGATGCTTATCGAGCAGCATTAGCTTCAAGAATGCCCACAATAACAACTGAGGGAAAAATAAAAGCTGTTGCTAATGATGCAACGGTTGTTAGTGCTTTCTTGAGTTTTCTATTTAAAGATAAAACTGCATGGCCTGATCCAAGTGTTTTGTTTGCACTGGCGCATATTCAAGAAATCCAATTGCGGTTATGGATAAAAAATTCATCTGAAAAATTAATACCGCACGGGAAATATCCACATCCTGCCCCTGTTGATTCAAAAAAAGAGTTGCTTAATTTGCTGATACAAGATGATGATGCTTTTGAAGTATTGAATTCAGTTGATGTTGATCATGCGGCAGGGTCGTTTTTTGATACGCTAAAATCGGGTATTTACGGTGGTAGTGCCAGGCTCGCTAGTGCCGTTGGTGCAAGTACAGAAAGAATACGGACGATGTCATCGTGGGCTGTTGGCAGTGGGGCTGCTGCTACTGACGCTTTGGATGAAGAATCAAAAGATGAAGCATTGAGTGTAGCTGTCTTAGAAGAAGCCGTTGAAGATGCGATTGCAGTAATTAAAGATGATATTGAACTATTACAAGAAGATGAAACAGAAAACCGTGATGAAATTGCAGCTTTGCGTCGGCAAATGGAACAGTTAGAAGCAAGTATCGTCCCGATGCAATCACGCTTTGCAGAAAAACAACATATTCGTAAAGAACGGCAGATGCTCTTACAGGCAAAGCCAAAAGAAATAGGTATCTATTATCAAAAAGTCTTCACGCAGCTGTGTGCGATGTTCGAAAGCATTTATTTATTGCAATGTGATTTTATTCAAAAAAACCAAGGGGCAGTGACATCAGTCAGTGCGAAAGTAGGCGCAGGCTCCAGCACTGTAGGTTCCGTTAAAGCGGGTATTGCAGTTACCGATATAGCGGTTCGTTTAGGAACGGCAGCGCTTCAAGCATTAGGAAAAGGTCTTGGGGCAGCTAAAAAAATTCCTTTAATTGGTGCTGTTGCTGATGTCGCAAAAGCTGCTGCTGATGAAGCGGAAAATGTATTTGATTACAGAAATTTAGTCCGAGCTAATTCAGCCTTCCTAGGTTTATCACCAAAAATGCTAGAAAAGTTAGCGGATCAAATAGCAAGACGTTTAACTTTGACTTACCAAGAACAGATTGCATTGTTAACTGAAAAAGGGGCGATGCGTTTTGCAGAGTGTAGTGCATTGCGTATTGTTGCTTGCTTGTTTAATGATTTAATCAAAGATGATGATTTTGTAGGAAATGCGGTAAAAGCCGTTCGTGCTTATACCGTTCATCAAAACCGCGTGAAATTTGAGGCAACGGGCTGGCAAATTGGGGTGCCATTTTCAGATCAACGCATCGAAAGCAAATACGATGCTGATAAACGTTGGTTCCAAGGAAAGGCTTTAAACGAAGATATGTTGCATAGACGTACTGGCTTGTGTCTGAGACAAGAAGGTGGTGCGCCTATTTATTTTTCAAATGATGCGAATATTACGCGTGGTAGGCAAAAAATGAGACCTGTTCCAGAGTCGCCAGAAACCCATGCAGCCTTAATTGGATATATACCGACAGATACGCCACCTGTAGGTGTTATGACAAACGATGCTGGCAAATTGGGTCCCAAACTGACAGTTTCTTCTGACTTAGATGCTGGCGCTGCAGAGGCTGCTGCCGTTGCTAGCTCGAGTGCAAGTGGGCATGCAGTAATATCCGCCTATGAGCAGCGGATTGCTGAATTAGAAGCGACTGTTGAGTCATTAAGCGCAATTATTATCGGCTCTGTTCCCGTAGAACATGGCACTAAAAGCTCATCAGCAAGCACTTATTCTCCGCAAGAATTATATTTGCAAAGAGTGCACCAGCGTGCTTTAGCTGCGTCTGGTGGAGGAACGACAGCGGGTCTTTTCGGCTCACGAGGCAGCAGGAGTGCCGCATCGCCAGCAAGAACATCTGCTGCGGGAGCAGGGTCACCTACGACAGATGGAACTGCATCTGCGGCATCTGGACAGGGGTGATATTGCGCTGATGAATATTTGCGACAACGCAATTCTAGCGTACAATAAGTCCCGATCGCTTTACCCACCATTATTTAAGAAGGATTTTGCTAATGCTTAAAAAACGCTTTCTATTTTCTCTAAAAGGATTTGTCTTGCTCACGCTGATGCTATTTTTGTCAGCTTGTGCTCACAAGTCGGATTCAGATTCCGATGTGAAAAAGAACAAAAAGATTTCATCTGCAGCCTGTGCTGGCAATGCTTATATGCAGAAATATGGTTGTTCACTAGAACGTATCCAAAGTGCAGCTAAAAGTGGTGACCCAGATGCGCAATATGCGCTGGGTTATATGTACTACTATGGTATTGGTACTGTGCGCGATATGGAAACTTCACGCCTTTGGATTCGCCGTGCTGCCATCCAAGGTCAGCCACTTGCTAAAAAAGCATTAGCATTGATGTCAACAGGTGGAGGCTTAGATAGTTTGCATGGTGGTCACAGACGTCACCATACTGGGGCAGGCACAAGAGTGTATAGCAGCACGGACAACAGTGGATACGATGCCACCGGTGCTACGCGTCGTCGTCAGGCTAGGAAAAAAAGAAGCAGCAGTAGCACCTCGGTCTATGATGCTGTACCCAATGTACATCAGCTAAACACGGCAAACCCAAACGCACCGCTATCCGATCATTTGCCCAACTACGGCAAAAAGAAGACAAACAGCGGCTCATCTAATTCTGTGGTTAATTCCAGTGATCAGCCTAATGATACTTCTGACAATACGCCTATTGAGCCATTGACGCAGTTGCCAATGGATGAACAATCATCTGATCCTCGCCTTGCTGAGAACGCAAAACCCATCACTGATAAGGCCTCTATGGCTGCTCAAAGAAACCTTCCGAGCCCAAGCAATTCAATGCTTGAAATGAATTCTCGCCCCTCCAGTTCTCCAACTGAACAAGCCTTGCTCCGTATACCGTCAGATCAATTCACTGTTCAGTTAATGGGAGGGCGCAGTATGACCGCTATGCGAGAATTTGTTCGTGAGCATCATCTTGGAGAAATGGCAAAAATTTACCATTCCAGCTACCGTAATAAAACTTGGTACATGCTTGTCTATGGTGAATTTACAAATGTGATGCAAGCGCATTATGCTGTCCAAAAAATGCCTCCGAGCTTGAGATCGCTGCATCCATGGGTGAAGTCTTTCAAAATAGTGCATCGAGAAATCAAATCCGGAAAGGTCCAATAAATTGAGTCGCTTAGATCTTGATAACATCATGTTTCCATCTCAAGGATTAGATTTCGGTTTTGGAGAGTCGGAGGATTTTCTGTCTCATGACATGGAAAAAGGTAAAGAAATTTATCAAGATTCTGAGCTCATTTTTGATTTTAATCAATCAGACCACATTGGAGAACGCAGCCCTGGTATTTGTGTTTACTGTTGCGATGAAATGCATGATATTTGGAGTAGGATGCGTGGTCTGAGTTTTGATGTACTACTCGCGCAAATCCGAAATTTGGATCGAGCTGCCTTCATTAAAAAAGTTACGGAGCGTGCCCTTGAAGATAAAAAACATGGCGGCAAATTTCGGGAAATGGCCTGGAAAAAAGGTTTAAGCGATATTGAAAGCCATGCTCGTCACATGAAGCATAATCAAATTTGTCGAATTGGGTTGGAATTATCAAAAGGGCGAAGGCATGCTGTGACCTCGCTTGTTTCAGAAGATGGGCTACGATGTTTGTTTTTTGATCCTAATTATGGCCTTCTTTTGATAAAGCGTCCGACCCGTTCACTTTTAGGTAAAAGAGTGCGCTATCGTGATATGGAGCGGTTATGTGAGTATCTTTATGATAAGGAAGCAGACCATTTCTCAGGTGGGCTTGGTATCCAACGAGAGAGACAACGTAGGTAGCTAATTGTGCACCGGTGCTCACTTTTTAGTTTAGCACCGGTGCTTTTTTCAAACCTTTAAGAAGTCACTTCTTCTGTTTCTTTTTGATGTATATCAGTGCTAGGTTCTTCTTGATCTCCATTGATGGTATATATGAATTCTTCACTTTCATTAACATCAACATGAACAGATTGAATATTATCACCAGATGCCATTCGTGAAAGGAACTCACGCGATAATTCAGGAAGAAGCGTCCCATTCAAAATATGCTCGATATTTCTCGCCCCTGTTTCAACTTCTTGGCATCGTTTGACGATGCTCTCAGTGATGTTTGGACTATAAGACATTTCTGCTTGATAGTTCGATGTGATTCGCTTTTGTACTCTTTTTAATTGTAGATCAGCAATAAGTTTCATATTCTCATCGTTGAGAGGAAGATATGGTATTACCTTAATCCGACCTAGAAATGCCGGTTTGAATGTTTTTAGTAGTTCAGGTTCTAACTGTTCAGAGAGCTCACTGACATCTGGCAAGTTATCCAAATCAGCGCATAGATGACTTACTAAATCACTACAGGCATTAGAGGTCATTATTATAATTGTATTTTTAAAATCGATATCTCTGCCTTCACCGTCACGCATTACACCCTTATCAAAAACCTGATAAAAAACATCTTGTATACTGGGATGTGCTTTTTCCATTTCGTCAAGCAATACAATACTATATGGCTTTCTACGAACAGCTTCTGTTAACACACCGCCTTCTCCATACCCCACATACCCTGGTGGAGAGCCTGCCAATAAAGAGATCTTATGCTCTTCTTTAAATTCAGACATGTTAATTGTAATTAAATTGCTTTCATCACCGTATAGTAATTCAGCAAGCGCTAAAGCTGTCTCTGTCTTACCAACACCACTCATGCCAACAAAAAAGAAGACACCTATTGGTTTTTTAGGATCAGTCATTTTTGCCCGAGAAGTTTCTATGCTTTTGGATAGAGCAGTTAATGCTTGAGTTTGCCCTATAATTCTTTTTTTGAGCAAGTTTTCCATGTTAAGTATGGTTTCTATTTCATTTCTTTGCATTTTTCCAACGGGTATACCTGTCCAATTAGCGACGACTGCTGTGACAGAATGAGAATCAACAAAATCAGACATTAAAGGTTTTTCACCTTGTGCTATTTCTAGTTTTTCTTTTAATTTTTTATATTGTTGTTGTATTTCTTCTAGATCGTTCGAAGAATTTTGCTCTGATTTTTTAAGTTCATGTATTGATTCTCGAGTCTTTTGAATTTCAGTAATTAATTCTTTTTCTTTATTCCATTGTTCGTTTAATGTATCAAGTAGCTCTTGTTTTTCATCAATTTCTAATTTTAATTTATCAATAGAATGAGTATGGTTAGATCCTTCGTTTGATTCTCTTTCAAGTGAAACAATATTAGTTTTAAGATTTGTGATTGTATGTGTCAAATCTTCAATTTCAGCGGGTGTGGCCGAGTGACTGATAGCTACTCTTGCACAGGCGGTGTCTAATAAACTAACTGACTTGTCCGGTAGCTGACGACCAGTAATATAGCGTTTTGAAAAATGCACAGAATCAACGACAGCTTCGTCCAGAATATGCACTTTATGGTGATTTTCAAGCGTTTGAACAAGCCCACGCATCATATTTACTGCACTATCTTCAGATGGCTCATCGACTTTAACGACTTGAAATCGTCTTGTTAGAGCGGGATCTTTTTCAAAGTATTTTTTATATTCTGCCCATGTAGTTGCTGCAACTGTTCTTAAATCACCACGGGCTAAGGCTGGTTTAAGTAGATTAGCAGCATCACCTTGACCTGATTGAGCACCGGCACCGATTAATGTATGTGCTTCATCTATGAAAAGGATAATAGGGTTGGGAGAAGATTGAACCTCTTTAATGACAGACTTTAATCGATTTTCAAATTCACCTTTAATGCCTGCGCCTGCTTGCAGAAGTCCAAGATCAAGAGACCTTAAAGAGACATTTTTTAAGGCAGGCGGGACATCTCCAGCAGCAATTTTTAGTGCAAATCCTTCAACAACTGCAGTTTTACCAACACCAGCTTCACCAGTTAATATGGGGTTATTTTGTCGACGACGAGTTAAGATATCTATGATTTGTCTCACTTCAGATTCACGCCCTAGTACAGGATCAATTTTACCGTCACGAGCTTGTTGAGTTAGATCTTCTGTGAACTGATCAAGTGCTTTTGTATTTTTTGATGCTTTGTCTGATGTGTTGGTTTTACCAGATGTATTTTCTGTTTCTTCAATGCTTGTCGATTTTATTTCATCAAAGTCAGCAATTACATTTTCAAGTGATAGTTTTCTTAGCTCGCTTGAGTAGCTGTAGAAAAGTTGTGAAAGAACATTATTTTCCAAGAGAACTCTTAAAAGATGTGCAGAGCGTATTTCATTCGAGTTATACTCAAGTGTGGTTAAGGTCCATGATTCACGTACAAGATCTATCACATTTTGCGATATTGTAGGAGGGTTGTTATTGCCTGATTTATATCTTTCTGAATATCGGAGCAAATCATTTTTTACACGATCAATCTGCACATCATAGTGATTAAAAAATCTTGATATATCTGTGTCCTCTTTATCCAATAATTTTTGAAGCCAGTGATCAATTTCTACTGAGTAGTGCGTCAGTGAAAGGCAAAGACCTGCGGATTCTTGAAGTGATTCTCTGCAGGTGTTGTTGAGTCGATCGATTAAAGATTTAAGGTTTGTCGTAGCCATTATAATTCCTTTTTTTTAGTTGATTATTAGTAAAGATTACATCATGAGCATTTTCTTCAGATTTTTTTGTCTTTAGAAAGCTATTCCAGCCAAGTCTAATTTCAGTATTATTAGAGAGATTACATTGTGGGATATCTGAT
>Ga0316204_10011929_pt1 | contig 10737 bp, 10 predicted proteins | sample 6monrhotite_MG_2_FD_205661 | JGI IMG/M metagenome (GOLD analysis project Ga0316204, IMG submission 205661) | Microbial mat bacterial communities from mineral coupon in-situ incubated in ocean water Damariscotta River, Maine, United States -... | ecosystem: Environmental > Aquatic > Marine >... | reverse complement strand
ACATGGCACGAACACGACCATATTCTTTGCCAACCAGCAAGACATCACCTTTATTCAAGGTACCGTTTTGAACCAAAATAGTCGCAACTGCACCTCGGCCCTTATCAAGGGATGACTCAACCACCAGACCTGTAGCCGGGCCTTTTTCAAGCGCTTTAAGCTCCAACACTTCAGACTGCAACAGGATCGAATCAAGCAAGTTGTCGATACCTTCACCCGTTTTCGCAGAGACATGGATAAAGATCGTGTCTCCACCCCACTCTTCACAGATAACCTCATGAGCAGTCAATTCCTGTTTAACTCTATCAGGATCGGCTTCAGGCTTATCAATCTTATTAACCGCTACAATCAAAGGCACACCAGCCGCCTTAGCATGTTTAATTGCCTCAATCGTTTGCGGCATCACACCATCATCTGCAGCAACAACCAGGATAACGATATCGGTAATTTGAGCACCACGAGCACGCATTGCGGTGAAAGCCGCATGGCCTGGAGTATCCAGAAAGGTGATCATGCCGCGATCAGTTTCTACATGATAGGCACCAATGTGCTGGGTAATGCCACCCGCCTCACCAGATGCAACCTTGGCGCGGCGAATGTGATCAAGCAGCGAAGTCTTACCATGATCAACGTGACCCATGATAGTTACGACAGGAGCACGCTGTACTTCATCACCAGTAAGCTCAACAGCGGCACCAAGCAGCTCAGTCTCTAGTGCATCTTCACGCATAAGTTTGACGGTATGGCCCATCTCTTCAACCACGATTGACGCAGTCTCCTGATCAAGCACCTGGTTAATCGTAACCATGGAACCCATGCCCATCATCACCTTGATAACCTCACCAGCCTTAACAGACATTTTCTGCGCCAACTCAGCAACCGAGATAGTTTCAGGAACACTTACTTCCCTGATGATAGGCGCAGTCGGCATTTGAAAACCATGCGGGCCATCTGTGGCAACAACCACTCTGCCGCGTTTAGCTGGTTTCTTTTTGCGTCGACCTGACTTGCCAGCAGAAACATGCAGCTCTTCACGACCGCCTTTTTTCTTTTTACCACGACCATGATCGGCGGCTGGTTTTGCAGCACGTAATCTGCCCTTAGGCCCTTCTTTCTTGACCGCAGCATCGCCAGTAGGTGTGGCAGCAGGTGTCGGTAGCATTGCAACAGCCGCTTTTTGTGCTTCTGCAATAGCCTTCTTGGCGGCTTCATTTACTTCACTATGAGCTGCCGCAACGGCAGCGGCAACCACTGCTTCTGCAGCCGCTTTGCGCTGTTCTTCTTCCGCTTTAACACGCTGCGCTTCTTCAGCGGCTAAGCGCTCTTCTTTCTGCTGAGCATCTTCAACTACAACTGGCACTGCCTCAACCACTTCTACCGCAGCCGGTTCAGCCTGCCCTACTTCAGGTGCTTCAGTCTCAGACGATTCAAGCGGTTCATCATCAGAGACAACATTGCGCTTGACGTAGGTACGACGCTTACGAACTTCAACACTCACTGTCTTGGTCTTACCAGAACTGCTTTGTTTGAGCTCACTAACGGTTTTACGTTTGAGGGTAATTTTTTTGGATGTTGGTGCTGCAGCATCGGCCGTTTCGTTACCTTTGCGTAGGTGCTTCAACAGCTCCATTTTATCTGAATCACTGATGGTTGCGTCAGCATCGGAAGGCACGCCAATACCTGCTTCACCTAGCTGGCTAAGCAAACGATCGACAGGAATACCTACCGCCTCGGCTAGTTGTTTTACTGTTACTTCTGACATATTGACAGTACCCTCCAGGCAGCTGATTTATCCCTGTTGCTCTTCTGCAAACCAGGGAGCACGCGCTTCCATAATTAATTTACTGGCCCGTTCTTCATCCAAACCTTCAATGTCGCAGATCTCATCGAGAGACTGCTCAGCAAGGTCTTCACGACACAAAATCCCTTTTGCAACGAGCGCATTAGCCAAGCTCTCATCCATACCTTCGAGCTCAAGCAGATCTGCATCTGCCTCACTAGCATGCTCTTCACCGGCAATGGCAGAGGTCAGTAAGAAATCACGGGCGCGATTACGTAATTCTTCAACGATATCCTCATCAAACTCTTCGATTTCAAGCATTTCCTGGACGGGCACATAGGCCACTTCCTCGATTGAGCTAAAACCTTCCTGAACCAGAATGCTGGCAACCTCTTCATCGACATCGAGTTGTTCCATCAATGTCCCAAGTACAGCAGCGGATTCCTGCTCACTCTTCTGCTCAGCTTCAGACTCATTCATAACATTCAACACCCAACCAGTCAGCTGACTCGCCAGACGAATATTCTGGCCACCACGACCGATGGCCTGAGACAAGTTTTCCTCATCAACGGCAATATCCATGGTATTGCTATCTTCATCGACGACAATAGAAGCCACTTCTGCCGGCGACATGGCATTAATTACAAACTGGGCCGGGTTATCATCGTAAAGAATGATATCAACACGTTCGCCACTGAGTTCATTGGAAACGGCCTGAACTCGCGAACCACGCATACCAACGCAGGCACCCACCGGATCGATACGCTGATCATTACTCTTAACCGCGATCTTGGCCCGCACACCCGGATCACGTGCTGCGGCACGAATTTCGATCAGACCTTCACCAGCCTCGGGCACCTCAAGTTTAAATAACTCAATCAGCAGTTCAGGCGCGGTACGACTCACAAACAACTGTGGACCACGCTGCTCTGAACGGACATCACGCAGAAAACCACGAACACGATCACCAGGACGCAAAGATTCGCGAGGAATCATGTCTTCACGAACGATGACCGCCTCGGCATTACCACCCAGATCAAGAATGACATTGCCACGATCCACGCGTTTAACCACGCCCATCACCAGCTCACCAATGCGATTGAGATAGGCATCAACAACCTGAGCACGCTCGGCTTCGCGAACTTTCTGAACGATGACTTGCTTGGCAGCCTGAGCCGAGATACGGCCAAACTCAGCCACTTCAAGCGGCTCTTCAATAAATTCACCAGCTGCAATACCTGGTTTCATTTCCTGAGCATCTTCGATCATATATTGGGCATCAGGATTTTCAAATGAATCTACGTCTTCACGGCTAATAACTTCCCAACGACGAAAAGCTTCATAATCACCCGTTTCACGATCGATTGAGACTCGTACTTCCATCTCACCGCCATGGCGTTTTTTGGTCGCCATCGCCAATGCAGCCTCCATAGCACCGAAAATGATGTCACTTGAAACACCCTTCTCGTTGGACACCGCATCTACAACCAACAATATCTCTTTGCTCATCGCTCAGCCTCTCGCAACACTAATCAATTCGATCCGCAGGACCATCAATCAAACACAGGCACTAAGTGTGCCTTTTCAATATTTTCGAAATCAATTTCAATTGCTTCACCCTCAAGCTCAGCATGCACAATTCCGTCACTCATTTGTTTTAACGTAACTGTCATCTTACGACGATTATTAAGTGGTGCAGACAATAACAATTTTACATCACGACCAACAAACTGTTCAAAGTGTTCAGGGCAAAACAACGGTCTATCCATCCCCGGAGACGACACTTCAAGACTATAGACACCGGTAATTGGGTCTTCCACATCAAGCATACTGCTGACCTGGCGACTCACCGCCTCACAATCTTCAACCGCAATACCCTCAGGTTTGTCTATGAATACACGCAGCACCGAATGTTTGCCCTGCGACAAATACTCGGCACCAACAAACTCATAACCTAAACCCTCTGCTATCGGTTTTAGCAGCGCCAGTAACTTTGTAGAGGCTTGTCGGATCATCACACCACCTATAAACAAAAAATGGGCCAACGGCCCACTTCCATAATTCTAAAACTTTAACCACTGTAGTTGGCTTTTGCCACCAAACTCCAGTTAACAAAAAGCCCCGAATACGGGGCTTCCTGCAACAACAAATATTGGTAGCGGGGGTAGGATTCGAACCTACGACCTTCGGGTTATGAGCCCGACGAGCTGCCAGACTGCTCCACCCCGCAACAACTGCGCAGTATATTACCCAAACCGCCCTACCTTTACAAGGCTTAATTCATTAATTATTACAATTACTTGGTCTTTAAGCTGTATTTTCCAAACAGAGCCCAATTCTAGCTGTTTTAACACTTTTACAAACTCCGCATAAGGGTTACAAAGGCGATTGCGTAATCTTTTTCATCCGACAAACTGAGATGAGCCTCACCGACACCTAGAGAATCACAGACTTCAAGCGCCCGCCCAGAAAAACTTAAAGTCGGCTTGCCATGAACATCATTAATGACGGCAATCTGAGCCAAACAGATACCATCGCGAAAACCGGTGCCCATGGCCTTGACCGCAGCTTCCTTGGCGGCAAAGCGCTTGGCAAGAAAACTGGCCTGACTCGTGCTATCAGCGAAAGCCTGTAATTCCTGAGATGCGAGGATACGCCAAGCAAATTTGTCACCAAATCGCGCCAGGCTTGCCTCCATCCTGGCAATGGCAACAATATCTGTACCGATACCGTGGATCACTAGACCCTAGCTTCCAACATCAGGCGTTTGATTTCTTTGACAGCCTGTTGCAGCCCCGTAAAAACGGCCCGGGCAATAATCGCATGACCTATATTCAACTCTTTAACCTGGGGAATAGCAGCAATCTGACCGACATTTTGATAGTTAAGACCGTGCCCAGCATTTACATGCAAACCCAGGCTATCACCATGCCTGATGGCTGCAACAATCCGCTCATACTCAGCCTCACGGGCCTGTCGATCTTCAGCATCAGCAAAATGGCCGGTATGGATTTCAATCACCGGGGCACCCACCTCAGCAGCAGCATCGATCTGAGCAAGATCAGCATCAATAAACAGCGAAGCACGCACTCCAGCCGCCGACAAACGCTGGCAAGCCTCACCAATTCTATCTTTTTGCCCCAGCACATCCAGACCACCTTCGGTGGTCAGCTCCTCACGGCTTTCGGGAACCAGGCAGCATTCTTCTGGTTTAATACGCTCGGCAATAGCCAGCATCTCATCGGTTACCGCCATTTCAAGATTCATGCGTGTCTGCAAAATATCTTTTAACATTTCCACATCACGTTCCTGAATATGGCGTCTATCTTCACGCAGGTGCAGTGTAATCGCATCTGCGCCGGCTTGCTCTGCCTCAATTGCTGCCTGAATGGGATCTGGATAACGGGTTCCCCTGGCCTGCCTCAGCGTTGCGACATGATCAATATTTACACCTAATAACATTTTCTACTCCATCCTATTATATAAACAGGCTAATCATGCGGCCTGTTCAGCGCAGCCGCCTCGGTGGTGCGCTGCAAATCCATCAACAATTGACGACTATGTAGTTTCTTTCCACCCAGATAAAAATCAAGCACTACACGGGTCAAACGTCTTGCATCTTTTAAATACTGCGGCTGATCCAGGTTTTCTTCTGCAAACGCCAGCAAAGAGCTGCCCTTGAACAACAAACCTTGATCAACATCATCTCGTTGCGCCAACATTGGCCCCTGACCTGGGTGGTAACGATAACTTCGATCCGATTCAATCGGCTCACCCTGATCCACTTCATACTCAAGCACCAGCCCATAACCAATCTCTTGCAACAATTGTTTTTCAAACAGGCGCAGATGGCGCTGTAGCAGCTGGGGCTGGTTCAGACGGTCTAGTTGGCTGAAAGTATATCGATAATATTCAAACAAATCAGGATGCGGATCATGGCGATGCAGCAAATGGGTCAGCAGTTCATTGATATAAAAACTGCTCAACAATACCGACCCAACCAGCTGATGCGCTGCACCACTCGCCTCAACATCAGTCAGCGTGGCTAATTCGCCTCGACCAGTCCAGGACATCTGCAGCGGTATAAACGGCTGTAACAGTGCCTGACGTTGTTTACGTTTACCCTTAACACCTTTGGCAACCATGCCAACACGGCCATAGCTATGTGAAAAGACCTCAAGTATGAGACTGCTATCGCGATACGGGCGCTGATGCAGCACATAGGCCGGTTCGAGTAAAACCTTGCTATTTGCTTGCGCCATGGTCGCGCCCTAACGACTTAATCGTCTGTATATCCAAGGCTTCTCAAGGCACGCTCATCTGCCGCCCAGCCTTCTTTAACCTTGACCCAGAGCTTCAATAACACCTTCTGTTCCAACAGTTTTTCCAGATCAACGCGAGCTTCTTGACCGACCTTTTTAAGCCCCGCTCCACCCTTGCCAATTACAATAGCCTTTTGCCCCGGTCGAGCCACCCAGATCAAGGCATGAATCGTCACCAAATTGCCCTCAGATTCGTAGGCCTCAATCTCAACCGTCATTTCATAAGGCAACTCCTGGCCAAGCGAGCGGGTCAACTTTTCACGCACAATCTCAGCGGCAATAAAACGCATACTGCGATCGGTGATCTGATCATCAGGATAATAAGGTGCCGCAATCGGCAATAGTTTTTCAACCTCAGCTTCAAGATTATCAACACTCTCACCGGTTTGGGCCGACAGCGGAACGATGGTATGAAAGTCCATCAATCCAGAAAGGTGTGCAAGATGAGGCAATAGCGCTTCTTTCTGCAGCCTATCAATCTTATTCACCACCAGAATCACCGGCACCTCACTGTGTTTAAGGCGTTCCAGCACAGCTTGATCTTCCTCTGTCCATTTTAGTCCTGAGACGACAAACAGAATCACATCAACATCTTTAAGTGCTGTCGATGCCGCCTGATTCAAATAACGGTTCATGGCTTTCTTTCCCTGGGTATGCATACCAGGGGTATCAACATAAATCGCCTGAGACGTTTCGGTGCTATTGATACCTAAAATGCGATGCCGAGTGGTTTGAGGTTTTCTCGAAGTGATACTAATTTTTTGTCCCAAAATACGGTTCATCAAGGTTGATTTGCCAACATTTGGACGGCCGATAATAGCGGCAAAGCCACAACGAAAATTTATTGTTTCATCTTGCATAAGGAATATGGGTTCTTTGATTATTTGGCAATGGCCCTATAGGCCTTGCGTGCTGCATCTTGTTCGGCCTTACGGCGACTAGAGCCTTTGCCTCTAACTAGCTCAGTCAAACCTTCAGCCCGACAGGCAACACGAAAAATTTGATCGTGCGACTCACCCTCAACTGCCACCAACTCGTAGACTGGCAGGTCCTGCTTACGTGACTGCAGCAACTCCTGCAAGCGGGTTTTGGGATCTTTGTCAGCCGCCTCTGGAGAAACCGTTTCAAGCCGTTGTTTATAGAGGCGCAGAATCAAGTCCTTGCTGGCCTCAAAGCCACCATCAATATAAACAGCACCAAGAATCGCTTCAACGCCACAGGCAAGAATAGAGTCACGCCGGAAGCCACCACTCTTTAATTCGCCAGAGCCGAGCCGCAAACAATCGCCTAGATTTAATTCTCTGCCAATAACGGCAAGTGTGTCACCCTTAACCAGGCTGGCACGCAGACGGGTCAATTCACCTTCGGTGGCTGTGGGGAAACGATGAAACAACTCATCGGCGATAATACAGCCCAACACTGCATCACCAAGAAATTCGAGTCGTTCATTATTTTTACTGCCTATACTTCGGTGCGTCAGCGCCTGAACGATGATTTGCGGATCATTGAATTGATAGGCTAAGGCCAGACAGAGTTTTTCCTGGGCTGATAACAAACAATCAGCGCTCTATTTCGACGGCGTTATCACCAAACACGACCACTGCATCAAGATTACCCACCATGTGCACGCGGGCTTCGTATTCGATAGACACCATGCGCTTTTTGCCAGTTGAATCAACCTTAATATGCTCCGACGTGACGGTATCAACATCATCAACCTGAAGTTTTTTCAGAATCAAGTCTTTAACCTCTCGATCTGAAGCTCCCTCTACCCGGCTATCAGTAGTCAAGCCATTTAAGGTTGAACTCACCTTAAAACCTTCAAGATAAAAAGGAAAAAGTTTGAATGCCATAGCAAGAACAAAGCCAGCTAACGCCAGTATCATCATGATACTGATCCCGGTCATGCCCCGTTGTGATTTTGGAGTTTTCAACATTATCTTCACCTACGGTTAAAAGTCGTTACTCAATAAAGCTGCCAACGCGTTGCCACGAAATCCGGTTCTGCACACCGTCCCAATTCATCCAGATCATAAAGGCCCTGCCAACCAGATTATCATCCGGGACAAAACCCCATACGCGACTATCGTTACTATTATCACGATTATCACCCATGACAAAATACTGTCCCTCGGGAACAATGAACTCACCCTCCATCGAGGCACGGCCTCGGTCAACCAGGATCTGATGCTCAACGCCAGCCAGGTTTTCCATGCGCCTATCAGCACCGGTCATATGCAGGCCCTCGCCTGTGGTGGTAAATGTTCCCAGACCTGTCTGTTTGGCTAGCTCACCATTGACGTAAACCTGCTTGCCAAAATAACTAATTGTGTCACCCGAGACACCAACCACGCGTTTGATGTAATCAACCGATGGATTTTTTGGATAACGAAACACCACCACATCACCACGTTCAGGATCACCCAGGGCAAACACCTTGTTATTTAACACCGGCAAACGAATACCATAGGTAAATTTATTGACCAGGATAAAATCACCTGATAACAAGGTTGGCATCATTGAACCCGACGGAATTCGGAATGGCTCAACCAGAAACGAGCGCAATATCAAAACAGCCAGAATAACGGGGAAGAATGACCGCGCATACTCAACCATCAGCGGTTCTTTGTAAGTGTTTGAAATTACCTTTTGCTCGACACCTTGCTGCTTTAAATTATCGACAGCCTGAATACGCTTTGGCTTCCAGACGACAATATCGACCAGCCAAATCACACCCGTGACCAGAACGGCCGTCACCATTACCGTTGCAAAATCAAAACTCATTATTTTTTACCCACATCCAGCACTGCCAGGAATGCCTCCTGAGGAATATCAACATTGCCCACTGACTTCATTCGTTTCTTGCCCTTCTTTTGCTTTTCCAGCAGTTTGCGCTTACGACTGAGATCACCGCCGTAACATTTGGCGATGACATTCTTACGCAATGCTTTGACCGTACTACGGGCAATAATCTTGGTACCGATTGCAGCCTGAAGGGCAACATCAAACATCTGCCGGGGAATCACTTCCTTCATCCTATCCACCAGGGCTCGTCCCTGATTTTCAGATTTATCACGGTGGACGATAACCGCCAAGGCATCAACCACTTCGTTACTGATGAGGATATCCAGTTTGACCAGATCAGCTACTTGATAACGTTTAAATTCATAATCCAATGAAGCATATCCACGTGAAACCGACTTAAGCCTATCAAAGAAGTCCAATACCACCTCATTCAGAGGCAGTTCATAAGTCAGCTGCACCTGGGTTCCGGCATATTGCATATTCTTCTGCACACCACGCTTTTCCACGCACAGGCCAATGACATTACCCAAATACTCTTGTGGCAGCAGGATATGAGCCTCGATAATCGGCTCGCGGATTTCGGCGATTTGATTAGGTGACGGCAACTTTGCTGGATTGTCCACCAACATCACTTCACCGGCGGTGGTCGCCACCTCATAGATAACGGTTGGCGCAGTAGTAATTAGATCAAGATCATATTCACGTTCAAGCCGCTCCTGAACAATTTCCATATGCAGCATACCGAGAAAACCGCAGCGAAAACCAAAGCCAAGCGCTGTTGATGTCTCAGGCTCATAGAACAGGGCCGAGTCATTTAGTTTAAGCTTGGACAGAGCCTCGCGCATATCCTCATAATCATCTGAACTACTTGGAAACAGGCCGGCAAAGACCCGCGGTTGAACCTCTTTAAAACCAGGCAGGGATTCTGTGGCAGGATTCTTAACGGTGGTGATGGTATCTCCAACAGGCGCTCCATAAATTTCTTTGATGCCAGCGATCATGAAACCGACTTCACCCGCCTTAAGTTCACCTGTATCGAGTCTTTTGGGGGTAAACACCCCGACATGGTCAACCTGGTGCTCGCCATGAGTCGACATGATTTTGACCTTATCTTTCTTGCGCAGAGTGCCATTCTTCACCCGCACCAGCGACACCACACCGACATAACTATCAAACCATGAGTCGACAATCAGGGCCTGCAGAGGGGCATCCGGGTCACCTTCTGGTGGCGGAATACGTTTGACCAGGGCTTCCAATACCTCATCGATGCCAACGCCGGTCTTGGCACTACAGCGCGGCGCATCATGAGCCTCAATACCGATGATGTCTTCAATTTCCTTGGCGACTCGATCAGGCTCTGCTGCAGGCAGATCGATCTTATTCAACACCGGCATTACTTCCAGGCCCTGCTCAATGGCGGTGTAACAGTTGGCCACACTCTGGGCCTCAACACCCTGAGAGGCGTCGACCACCAACAAAGCACCCTCACAGGCCGCCAATGAACGTGACACCTCGTAGGAAAAATCCACATGCCCGGGTGTGTCAATAAAATTCAGCTGATAGGTCTCCCCATCGTTAGCTTTATAGTTAAGTGTGACGCTCTGAGCCTTGATGGTAATGCCCCGTTCACGCTCCAGATCCATGGAATCGAGCACCTGCTCGGCCATATCACGCTCCTCCAGGCCACCACAGGTCTGGATCAGCCGATCAGACAGGGTAGATTTGCCATGATCGATATGGGCAATGACGGAAAAATTTCGAATATGCTTCATTAAGATTGTGACTTCGTCTGTTCAAATGCCAATACGGCATTGATTTGGAGCGCAATTC
>Ga0316204_10011928_pt1 | contig 10737 bp, 9 predicted proteins | sample 6monrhotite_MG_2_FD_205661 | JGI IMG/M metagenome (GOLD analysis project Ga0316204, IMG submission 205661) | Microbial mat bacterial communities from mineral coupon in-situ incubated in ocean water Damariscotta River, Maine, United States -... | ecosystem: Environmental > Aquatic > Marine >... | reverse complement strand
CCGTAATCTGGCTTCGAACGTAATCTCTGATTACATCCTCATTAGCACTCCCTATCGTTTCAACGAAATAACTCTGAGTCCATAACTTACCACCCCAAAAATACCGCTTTCTTATCTCAGGGTAGCGCCTAAAAACTCCCTCGCTGAAATACTTTTGATCACCTGCATTACTTGACTAGGAGACATTTTAGGCCCTCCCCGAACAACCATGTGAATATGATCATCAGGTACTTCTAATTCGACAATATCAATATTATAGTCATATCCAATTTTTCCTATAATTCCCTTCAAGGCTTCGCGGGGTATGGCTCTCGAAATATTTTGTGTCGATATTTCGGTATCCATACGAAGTGATACATCAACCTATATACATGATGTGAATTCTTCTGTAACTCCATAAAAGGGATACCCAACAATGGGAAAAGCCCCATTGTAATCTATCCCTCTCGGGGGCAAGCCACCCGAGATTCTCGCTATGCGGTTAAAGAACCCGCTGCATTATGTGAGGCAGCATTGGATAGAACGGTCTCCCTGGCGCAAAACAATCAAGCCAGCCTGACGGTGATTGATATTGCGGAACCGCGACCCAAAGGTTTCAGCACAATCCCGAAAGGATGTACCTCTGAAACGCTACAGCAGACCATCACCGAAGAGCGGCAAGAACAATAGGAACATCTGGTCGCGTTGACACGTAAAAATACAACCATCGAGATCCAAGTGTTAACGGGTATTCCTTACATTGAAGTTATTCGTAAAGTGTTGCGTTACGGATACAAACGGGTCATCAAACCCGCCTATAACAGCGGCGGCCTGAAAACCCGCCTGTTTAGTGGAACCTACCTACATCTATTACGTAAATGCCCAGTGCCAGTTTGGCTGATGAAAATACCAAAATCCGGTAAATTCCAGCGTATTCTAGCCCCAATTGATATTGGTCACGATGAAGACAATGAGCTGAGGGATGCCCTCAGCCTGCAAATTTTAGAGTTGGGTTCGTCGCTGGCAATAACTGAATTTGGCGAGATTCATATTGCGCATGCCTGGAATGCGGTAGGTGAAATCACCCTGCGTGGCGGACATTCGGCACATGAAGTGGACAACTATGTCGAAGAAGAAAAGATGCGTCATTGCCGTTGGGTCGAGGAGCTTTACCAAAAAGCGACCAAACATCTGGGCAGGGATGCGTTGCAATATCTCAGTCCTCAGTTACACACCCCCAAAGGCTGAGCCAAGGATGTGATTCCCCAACTGGCCCAGGATCTCGATATCGAGCTAGTAGTGATGGGCACCGTGGCGCGCGCCGGGCTGTCCGGGTTCATCACGGGTAATACCGCCGAAATGATCATCAACAACATCAACTGTTCGCTGCTGGTAGTAAAACCCGAGGGTTTTATTACCCCAGTGACCCTTGAGGACGAGTGACCCATCGCGACGTTTGATCTTGTCTTCGCTGTTTTGTTGCTGCGGACCTGGGCGCTAGAACAACACTAGACTGACAACGTCGGTCTGGGGTTTATTCGTTCTGGATATACGGGAGGCGTACAAAAGTTATTGGGTTATTGAATCCCATCCAAAAAAGAGCTCCGCCCCCTTTAAGCCACTGAAACAGAAAAAAGTTTGTTTAAACACAAGCTTTAACGTGTAAAAAAAATTGACAGCACTATCGCTTCGACATCAACAAACCCGCTTTCGACAAGAAAGACAACACGATGCCTGAAAAAAAGTGAAAACATTGCACAACGCAATATGCGTAAATACCTAGAAGGGGACTGACAGCTCTAAAAATAATATTTTTTCCTACTCTAACCACTAAATCAGCGCCACATAAAGGTAGTCCCTTATCATTTTTAAAAAGTTTTTCGAACCATCTACATACACAATAAATGTCAAAATTTTTTACACTTCATAGCTCTTGGTTAATGCATTTTCCTTGTAAAACAAAGGGGTAACAATATGGCACTTTCAATGCATCCTATAGTAATAGGAAGTGCTTTATCCAACATAGGGAGAACAGGAAGATGAAAAAAAGATTCATTGCTCTAGCTCTACCAGCAATCATGTGGACCACGCTGGGTAACGCTGCACCAATTTACGACACTTATGTCTCTTATACTCACTCATCAAGTTCTGGCACCACGACGGTTGATAATTCGGCAGGCCCTGGCTCGCCATCGTCAGCTTTGTCCGTGGAAGTCACCACCGCAAATGGTGCAAGCCTGGGCTGGCATGACGATGCCTATGCCGAAGCAACTGTTAATGACTTTGGTATTACTGGTGTGGGTGTCAATGGTGTAATGTACAACCCAGATGGGGGTGACTATCTTACCAACCCAGACCATCTCTATTCGCGAGTAACAATGTCGGATAGCTACACCAATGCAGGTGGCAGTGCTGAAGACCTCAGCTATAGCTTTTTCATGCAACCGCTGGACTTGGCGATTGGTGACTGGGCAGGTGCGGGGAACACAGACCCTAATGCTCCTTATGGAGGAGAGCCACTTGTTGAATATGGCATGACTATTACTGGCAATGGCAGCACAGTTTGGGAATCATCTGCCAGCTTACGTGGTGGTCGTATTAGCCACACACTGACCGAGGCCGGCACTGACCTCGGTGGCACTTACTATGAAGAACAAGGTGGTAGTGTGTTTGGTTACACATTCGACTTGTATGCCGACACACTTGATCTCGGCGTTCTGAATCCCGGTGATACTATGGATCTAATTGCTGAAATATGGGTGAGTGTAGCCACTGCTCCATATGAGCTGGGTGGACGCGCAGGACTACTTGACCCAGGTGCTGGTAATCTTGGTTGGGGAGGTGAACTTCTTGCTGATGCCACAACAACCCCCCTACCCGTTCCTGAACCTTCTACTTTGCTATTGTTAGGAGCAGGCATTGCTGGGTTGATGGTAGCTAGAGGCAAAAAAGTAGCTGCGTAACTTAATCCAACATAATCTTAAATATAAGGTCGGGCGGCCTCTAGCTCGACCTTATTCTTTTTCTCCATCCACAAAAGAAATGTTCTTAACACCCTCCTGCACCCTTCTAGATCTATGAAGGGACTGCTGCTCATAAGAACAAAGCATGTAGTGGTCAGCTAATGCCGGACAGTATATTAAGTTTTTCTTCCGTAGCGACAGGCGATAAGCCCACATTATGCTGATGAGGACGATCGTGATTGTAGTGCCTCATCAAGTAATCACTTATATCTTGTTGAACCAGCTCAAGTGATGAGTAGCTCACGCTTGGTATCCATTCGGTCTTTAAGCTTCGAAACACTCGCTCCATAGGCGCATTATACCCAAAGCAGTTCGTGGGGCAGGCTCTCCCAACAGTTACCTCGACGGCTCATGCTTTGCTTAATACGATATCGCCACAAGCATTGCCTAAATTGACTACTGCCATACTGACTACCCTGGTCTGAATGAAAGAGCAGCTCTTTAGGTTTGCCGCGCTGCTCATAGGCCACGATTAACACCTTGCAGGTTAAATCTGCATCGGGGTGTGCCGACATCGCCCATCCCACAATTCGTCGAGCAAACAAGTCCAAGACCACAGCCAAGTAATACCAACGCCCTGCAGCCCAGATGTAGGTAATATCGCCACACCAAACCTGATTAGGGGCCGCGACTGTAAATTCACGATCCAATATATTCGGGGTATCGGGGCGCTCTTGTTTAGCTGCTTCATCGTTGTGAGGCCCAGGCTGGCTACAAATCAATTGTGCCTCCTCCATTAAACGCATCACCTTAAAGCGGCCAATGCTCACGCCACTTTCGTGCAGTTTGGTCACAATCGTTCGGCTACCCGCTGCCCCACGAAACTGATTAAAGAGAGTCATCACTTGTGCTCTGAGCACTAAACGTTCGACGTCAATCACCTTACACCGCTGACGATAGTCGTAATAGCTTGACGTTGGGACGCCTATTGTCTCACAAGCAATCACAACTGGCATCCGCTCTCCCAATGAATCAATCAACAAATACGCTTCAGATCGTCCGACATTAAGAGAGCGGTAGCCTTTTTAAGATAGTTTTCTACAGCTCTAGCCGCTTAACTTGAGCCTCTAGCGCTTAGATACGTTGCTGATCGCTTGTGAATGCTTTCGATTTATGTGTGATGCCCGTTCGCTCTTCACTCAGTTGCTTAATCCAACGTTTCAGAGCACTTTCACCCACACCGACCGCCTTACAGGCGGCAGGATAAGTGTAGCCTTGGTCGATCACTAAAGCAGCCGCTTCACACTTAAATTGGGTAGAAAACGTACGTCGTTTATCCGTCATAGAGCACCTCTTTTTTGGTGATGAGATTACCACCTTAAATGGTGTCCGGGTTTATTAGACCACTACACTCAAAATCCATACGAAGAAAACACAACTCAAAAGGCAAGGAAGAGAAAAACAAGAAAATTAGCAAAAATTTAATGTGGGTTAAAGTGTGGACGGTAGAAAGCAAAAAAGCCTATAAGCACCGAACCCCATATTGGCTCGCTTTTTGGTATAGGGCCGTTGATAGTTAAAAACCCAATACTTTGAGCCATTCGGCTTAACTCTCAAGGCCAGCCCTCGCCCATCGGCCAAATTATATTCTTTAGGTCTAGCTTTAGCTTGGGAAATTTCTGTATTAGTCAGTGCTCTAGTCGAATTAGCCATTGTAACAACAAGCCCATTGTCACATTCAGTGTTACATTAAATCGAGGATGTTACCAAACCTTATCGGACACTACAGACATAAAAAAAGCCGCAAACCCTGATAGGCTGCGGCTTTCTGGTCGTCTTCGGACTTCTTGAAAACTGTATTTGGCGGAGAAGGTGGGAGTCGAACCCACGGTACGCTTGTGACGTACACACACTTTCCAGGCGTGCTCCTTCGGCCACTCGGACACTTCTCCAATACTTCATCGGGTTTGTTATTTGGCCAGACCAATGAAGGGCGCAGAGGTTACCCCAAATTCCAACAAGATGCAATCTATATACTATTATTTCCCCCATACCTTTATTAGGTGTTTTGTGTATAAAATCCCTTAGAAGCCGATAACTTATGAAAAGAGCTGTGTGGTTGATTTGGGAGCTTAATACGCCTTCAGTCACTGCCCAGCATTAGCAGGAAGGGTATTTGTATGATTTACAGCACATCACCGTTGGAGCTAAGCCCGCTACGCCAGGCGATTAATTTGGTTTATTTGGCAGATGAGCACACGCATCTTGAGTCTCTACTAGCGTTTGTGCCTCAGTATCCTGAGCAACATGGACGGATTGAAGAGCTGGCACGAGAGCTGGTGCTTTCTGTGCGAGCCGCACCGGTGCGGAGCAGCATTGAGGCATTATTGCAGGAATACGATTTAAGTTCTCAAGAAGGCGTAATGCTAATGTGTTTGGCAGAGGCCTTACTGCGCATTCCTGATGATGAAACGGCGGATCGCCTGATCAAAGATAAGTTATCTCAGGCCGAATGGGATACGCACATTGGTGCAAGCTCCTCAGTCTTTGTTAACGCCTCGACCTGGGGGCTTATTTTGACCGGGCGTTTTGTCAAACTGGCGCCGGATATAATCAATAACTCACGTTCGTTTTTTAGTGGTTTGGTGGCCCGCTCAGGTGAGCCAGTGATTCGTCTCGCAATTCGCCGTGCCATGCGCATTATTGGCCAGCAGTTTGTGTTGGAAGAAACGGTTGAAGAGGCACTCAATCACACCAATAAAGATGAGCATAAACGCTATCGCCATTCTTTCGACATGCTGGGTGAAGCGGCCATTACTCACACCGATTCACAGCGTTATTTTTTAGCCTATGCCAATGCGATTAAAACCCTTGGGCGGCATGCACAGGCTAGTGCTTCACTATTTGAGAACCCTGGCATTTCGATCAAACTCTCTGCTTTGTATCCACGTTATGAGTGGGCACAACGCGAGCGCGTGCTGGAAGATTTACCTCCCAATTTGCTGCAATTGGCGCGACTCGCCAAACAAGCCAATATCAATTTAACCCTGGATGCTGAAGAGGCGGAACGACTTGATTTGTTGTTGGATATTTTCGAGACCATTTATCGCTCGCCCGAGCTTGAAGGGTGGAATGGTTTTGGTCTGGCGCTACAAGCGTATCAAAAACGAGCGATTTACGTAATCGATTGGCTCAAGGCCTTGGCCTTGGAAAAGGGCCGACAAATTCCCGTGCGCTTGGTCAAAGGTGCCTATTGGGATACCGAGATCAAACGCGCCCAAGAACGCGGTTTATCCGGCTACCCAGTGTTTACTCGCAAATCGGGCACCGATGTTTCTTACTTGGCCTGCGCGACGCAATTACTCGACGCGGGTGAATTGTTTTACCCGCAATTTGCTACCCATAACGCCCATACCTTGGCCAGTATCGTGACGCTCGCGGGGGATAATCAGAATTTTGAATTCCAACGCCTACACGGTATGGGCGAAGCACTTTTTCAAGCGCTGTATGAGGATGAGCGATTTGAGCATTTGCCTTGCCGAGTGTATGCCCCCATCGGTGATCACAAAGAACTACTGCCCTACCTAGTACGACGCTTGTTGGAAAATGGGGCAAATACCTCGTTCGTGAATAAGATCACCGATGAACAAGTGTCAATCACCGAGTTAATCGGCGACCCGGTCAGTGAAATAACTATTTTACAGGACCGGGCTCACCCCAGCATTCCGGCCCCTATCGACCTCTATGGCGGTAAGCGTCTCGGTGCATCAGGCATCAATTTGCACGACTCGGATGCCTTAAAGAGTTTAGACAAGTCGCTCACTGAGGCCTTGGAAGAAACCTGGGACGCAGGCCCCATTGTTGATGGCAAACTCGGTGATGGTCCCGAGCGTACGTTGTACAATCCGGCTAATCGTGAGCAAGCAGTGGGCATCGTCAAACTGGCCGAACCCCATATCATCGAACAGGCCTTGCTTAGCGCCTACACTGCCGCACCTGACTGGAATGCGGTAAGTGTGGCTGAGCGTGCCAGTATTTTAACTAAGGCCGCTGATTTATTAGAGTCACACCGCGTAGAACTCATGGCGCTGTGTATTCGTGAGGGTGGCCGCACCATTCCCGATGCGCTTAACGAGGTACGTGAGGCCATCGATTTTTGTCGCTATTACGCTCAAATGTTGGCACAAGATTTCACCACACCGATACCACTGCCAGGCGTCACAGGTGAGCATAATGAGTTAACACTCATGGGCCGAGGCGTGTTCGCCTGTATCAGCCCGTGGAATTTTCCTATCGCTATTTTTACTGGCCAGATTGCCGCGGCTTTAGCGGCGGGTAATACGGTTATCGCCAAACCTGCTGGGCTAACACCTTTGTGCGCCGCCCACGTCATTCGTTTAATGCACCAAGCGGGCGTACCGACGCAGGCCCTGCACTTGCTGCCAGGGGGTGGCCAAGAGGTGGGCATGACGCTGGTGAATGATCCACGCATTGCCGGGGTTGCTTTTACAGGTTCCACCGACACTGCGCGTGAGATCAACATCGCCCTTGCCCATCGACCTTGCATCATTCCCTTTATTGCTGAAACCGGCGGGCTGAATAGTATGATTATTGATAGCTCCGCCCTGCCTGAACAGGTGGTGCTGGATGTAATGACCTCGGCCTTTAATAGTGCTGGCCAACGCTGTTCAGCACTGCGAGTTTTGTTTGTTCAGGATGATATCGCACCACGTATTTGTAAGTTGCTCAAGGGCGCAATGGAGGAGCTAGACCTGGGCAATCCGATGCTGCTCAATACGGATATTGGCCCCGTCATCAGCCCCCAAGCATTAAGCCTGCTGGAACACCATGCCGAGCGAATGAATCACGAAGGTTTACTCATCAAACAACTCACCCTGCCTGAGCATTGCGAATCGGGTCATTTTTTCGCGCCAGTGGTGTATCAAATCGATGATTTAAAACAACTACACGGCGAAACCTTCGGCCCGATTTTGCATGTTATCCGCTATCAAGCTGGGCATTTAAATCAAGTCATTGACGCGATCAACGCCACTGGCTATGGCCTGACGCTGGGCATTCATAGCCGGATTGATTCGACGGTGGATTACATTAATCGACGCCTACGGGTGGGCAATGCGTATGTGAATCGCAACATGATTGGCGCGGTGGTGGGCACCCAGCCCTTCGGCGGTGAAGGGCTGTCAGGCACGGGCCCCAAAGCGGGCGGCCCGTTTTACCTGCATCGCTTTGCCACTGAGCGAGTGCTTACGGTGAATACAACAGCCGTGGGCGGCAATGCGACCTTGTTATCGCTTAACGATCAAGACATCAAACTTCAATAAACTCTAAAGCATTGGCATCAGGGTCGCGGCAGAACAGCGCTTTGCGACCCGATTTGCTCAACGTATAAGCCACAGCGGCATGATCCAACTGGGCGGCCAAACCCTCTAAATTAAGGACAGACATGGCAAAATGACGATCTCGCCCACCGTGCTCAGGCCGCCCTTCTAGGGGATCGGGATTAGGCAGTTCCATTAAATGAATTTGCTGGCCACCCAGCGCTAACCACGCACCGGGGTAACCCAAATCAGGGCGAGCATCATCTATTGGCAAACGCAAAACGCCGGAATAAAAGGCTAAGGATTTTTCTAAATCGGCCACGATAACCGTGGCGTGTAAAATCGCTTGAATGTTGTTCATTAAAAAAAATCCTATAACAAATAAAAAAGAGTCGCAGTCTAAGGCCAAAGCTGGATTTGTTATCCATGTTATAAATAAGCTATAGCCCACATTCAATTTAGATAGGACATCGTATGAAAGGCGTATTTCTGGATCGAGACACCCTAGACCGTTCAGACCTGGATTTCAGTCAGATAGAAAACACCCTGCCCGAGTGGGACTTTTTTGCCACAACCTCAGCCGAGCAAAGCGCTGAACGTATCCATGATGCCGAAGTGGTCGTCACCAATAAGGTGGTCATCGATAGGGCATTACTGCTCGCCTCACCGAGGCTGAAATTAATCTGCGTCGCGGCCACCGGCACAAACAACATCGACCTAGAGGCTGCCGAACAACACGGCGTAACCGTGTGTAATGCTCGCGGCTACGCTACCCCATCAGTGGTGCAGCATACATTCACGCTGATACTCGCACTCACCACGCACTTATCTCAATACCAAGAGGCCATCCAGCGCGGTGATTGGCAACTGAGCCCGCATTTTTGTTTGTTGGAATACCCCTTTCACGAACTGGCTGGCAAAACCTTGGGCGTTATTGGTTACGGCGAATTGGGCCACGCTGTAGCCGATGTAGCGCGAGCGTTTGGCATGAACATCCTCATTAGCCAGCGGCCAGGTAGCCAAGATTGCCCGCCCGATCGAGTACCCTTGGCGACGCTACTAAGCGAGGCCGATATCGTCAGCTTGCATTGCCCTTTAACTTCGGACACTCACCATCTAATTAGCTCACGCGAACTAGGTTTAATGAAACACTCGGCCTTGCTTATTAATACGGCCCGAGGCGGTATTGTCGACGAGCAGGCCCTCGCCACTGCATTACAAGAAGGCAGCATCAAGGGGGCCGGTGTTGACGTGTTGACACAAGAACCAGCACAGGACGATAACCCACTGCTGGCTCTGCACATTCCAAACCTCATCATTACACCCCATATTGCCTGGGCTAGCGTACAAGCTCGGCAGCGCTTGTTAAATGAAATCAGCCTTAACATTGAGGCCTTCCAACAAAACCAACCCCGCAATATGGTGAGCCCCAACCCATGAGCACCTACACATGAATAACTCGCCCCTGTATCTCGCCATTGACCAAGGCGGCCACGCCAGTCGTGCCCTGGTGTTTGATGACACGGGTGCGATGTTGTGTGAGGCCTTTACGCCTATCGATACAATCACACCTCAGCCCGACTGGGTTGAGCACGACCCCAAGGCCATGCTCGACTCTATTCGCTCAGCCACCGCTGACGCCTTGCAAAAGCTGGCTCCCGAACAACGACAAAATATTAAAGCAGCCGGACTAGCCACCCAGCGCTCCAGCATAATGTGCTGGGATCGAATAACAGGCAAAGCCCTGTCACCGATTATTAGCTGGCAAGACACGCGCAATGCCACTTGGCTAGATCAATTCCGCGATCAACAAACAGACATCCAACAACGCACTGGCTTGATGCTCTCAGCCCACTACGGTGTCAGCAAGATGCGCTGGTGCCTGGATCATCTAAGCGCCGTACAACAAGCGAAGCAGCAGCAACGCCTCATCATGGGCCCAATGGCCAGCTATGTTATTTTCCAGCTCACACGCAGCGCCCAACTTGTCGCAGACCCGGCCAACGCCTCGCGAACTTTGTTATGGAATTTAGTCCAACAAGATTGGGATGAGCATCTACTCACACTGTTTAACATCCCTCTGCAGTGTTTGCCTCCCTGTGTCAGCAGCGATGATAATTTTGGAGTATTAGATATTCCCGAGTTAGACATTCCTCTTCGCCTAGTCACGGGCGATCAATCCGCCGCTTTATTTGGCCAAGGGCAGCCCAGCACCGATAGCCTCTACATCAACATGGGCACTGGTGTTTTTATGCAACGCCCCGGCACTGGCCCGACACCAAGTTCAAACTTGTTAAATAGTGTCGCCGTGACACAAAACAGCCACACAGATTACACCTTAGAGGCCACCATCAACGGCGGTGCACGCGCACTGCATTGGTTTGCCGAACAGCATGGCATTTCCAATATCGAGCAAGCACTCGACACTTGGTTAACTGAGGAACAAACACCGACGC
>Ga0316204_10011927_pt1 | contig 10738 bp, 8 predicted proteins | sample 6monrhotite_MG_2_FD_205661 | JGI IMG/M metagenome (GOLD analysis project Ga0316204, IMG submission 205661) | Microbial mat bacterial communities from mineral coupon in-situ incubated in ocean water Damariscotta River, Maine, United States -... | ecosystem: Environmental > Aquatic > Marine >... | reverse complement strand
GGCTCGCAACCAACCTTATGTGCGTTGCGCACCCCACCCGGACGCTCGGCATGTCCGTCACCACTCATTGAGTTTGAACTTACCCCCCATCTCTGGACCACCGAGAATGAGAAGATCCCGGCTATTATGCCTCAGGGCAGGCATGCCTGCCCTGAGGCGCGAGCCAACTCAATTGGGGCTATTCAGTCTGCTGAGAAATTCCCGACGAAGAGACAGAGGATGTTTTGCAATCCTTCAATGAAGCGATCGCAACACTGCATGAAGAACCAGACAATCAGCTAGCTTCATCACAGACATATCACTGGTTTGATCACTTTATGGTCAAATCAGAAGGCAAAAAAATGGTGATCAGTATAGATTACAACTAGTCGAAAATGTTTATCGCACTCAGGGCCGTCAAATCAGCACCATTCTTGTCTCGACCAGCTGTTATATTGCCGCGCCAGACCTCAATCCAAGAGGATCGCGCCTAAACTCTCTCCGTCAACCCACACCTCCGCAACGATCCGACCGTAGTAGCTACGTCTGATTTTTTTTCAGCTCTACGGTTGTCGCCGCCATCAAAAGTGATGCTGTAAAATCACGAGCCTTGATGGCTAAATCTAATTCGTATGCACAACGCCCCTTAACTTCAGGGGTGTCGATGTTGGCAACACGTATCGGTACGTGGTTATAAAATTCAAAAGAGGAATAGAGCAACCAAGAGTGAGTTAGATTTACGTCCGCTTTCTGTGCAGGTGTGGACGTAAACCGATGCCCGCCGGAACTTCCGAAAATAGCCAAAAGCAGCACAAAAACTTGCGTTAACCAATACCGTTCATTTCATGAAGGTTCGTGTCAGTGCACACGTTTTTCCTACGCCATCATGTTCTTGAATCGGGCAAGCCCTCGTTTTACGTCATCGCTTATCAGATAAAGGCAGGGAATGAGCAGTAAGGTTAAGGGCGTCGCGAACAGCAACCCCCAACCAAGAGCCAGCGCCATGGGCCCCATATATGTGTCCGCCCCGCCGATACCATAGGCCAGGGGCATCAAGCCGACGATGGTCGTTATGCTCGTCAACAAAACCGCCCGCATTCTATTCGAGGTACCCAGGCTAACGATTTCGACCATGCTCTTATCGGCGAACTGGTTTTTCAGCGCATTGATATGATTCACCAAAACCAAGGAATCATTCACCACCACACCAGCCAATCCAATGACCCCGGTCATCGCGAGAAAACCCAACGTTTCATTATGAATAGCGAACCCGGCAATAACGCCTATGAAGCCAAACGGAATGGCGATCATGGCCATGAACGGCTGCCAGACGGAGTTAAAAAGTAAGACCAACAGGAAATAAACGCCCAGGATCGAAATGCCCATAATAATGAACAGTTCGTTCAACGAGTCTTCGCTTTCCTGGGCTTCGCCGCCGACGATCAGCTGAAGTCCTCGATAGTCCCGGTCGACGTCGAAGTGAGCTTGAACCGCCTCGGAAACTTTAATGGCTGTGGTCAGGTCTTGATTCACGTCGCCTGTAATGGTGATTGAACGCTCGCCTTTGAAATGCACTATATTTGCGGGGCCCGGCGCATCTTCAAAACCCGCGACGAGGCCCAGCGGCGTTAGTTCTCCGCGTTTGTTGGGCAGCGGCAGCAGCTTTAGGTGTTCGGGGTTCTGGCGAACCTCTTCTTGAAAGATGACCCGAAAGTCCACATCCTCGTCACCGTAACGCACCGTGCCGACAACCTCGCCATCATAGGCTATGCGCACATTTTGCGCGATATCGGCAACGGATGTGCCGATGCGTGCCAGCATTTCATAATCCGGTTTGATTTCAACTTGTTGTTTGCCGACATTATCGTCACGGTCGAGATCTTTTGTGCCTTCCAAGGTTTGCAAATAGGCGTAAACATCATCCGCCAGGGCCTCGCGCAGTTGGTCATCGCTACCGACCACCCGCAGCATGATCGGCCTGCCGACCGGAGGCCCCCCGGCGTCAATTTCAAAACTGATTTTCTCAAACCCCTCCAGCTTGTCCGTATGCGCGCGAATCTGTTCGATAATTTCGTCGGCCGTTCTGTCCCGATTTGCGAAGGGCGTAAGCGCGACGAACACGGCAGCATTATTTTCCCGTTCGCTCGATCCTATATCACCGAACGTGCCAATCCGAGTGATGTAAGAATCAAGTTCGCTGTCGCCTAAATCAGAGAGCAACTTCTCGACGTTTACCGTTAGATCGGACGTCGCCTGCAGAGATGTGCCACTCGGCGTTTCAATCATAATGACAAACCTATCGGCCGACGATGAGGGAAAAAGAACGAAGTCCATGTAGGTCTTGGCATAGAAAAAGGAGCCCGCCAGGACGGCGACAAACGCCAGTGTCAGGATATAGCGAAGCCTAAGTAGGTAGTGTAATTTCGCCTCGTACCATGTACGCAATCGGTCAAGTATTGCTCGCTTTTCCCCACTCTGGGGCCCGCCCTGCTTGCCCAGGCCCGCCGCTATATGCGCAGGCAAAGCCAGTGTCGATTCCGCCAGAGAAATCAGCAATGCCAGAACAATGACCAAGGGAATCACATATACAAATTTCCCCAGCATTCCGGGCATGAAAAACAGCGGCGCAAACACCACGATTGTCGTGAGGACAGTCGTCAAGACAGGCTGGTAGACTTCGGCGATACCTTCAACTGCGGCGTCAACGGCCGACAGTCCACGCTCATAACGTTGATATATGTTTTCGGAAATAATGATCGCATCATCGACGATGATACCAATAACCAGCACCATTGCCGTCATGGTGACACTGTCCAAAAAACTTCCGAATAGGGGCAGCATAAAGATGACCCCAAGCACCGTGATCGGAATGCCGAGGGCGACCCAAAAAGCGATCCTGAAATTCAAGAAAGCGGTGAGTACGATAAGGACCAATATCAGGCCGATAAGACCGTTAGTCGAAACAATGGAAAGTCTGTTGCGCACATAGGTGGAGCGGTCATCAGAAACTAAAATTTCCACCCCCGGGGGCAGGTAGGCTCTTTGCTCTTCGATGAATGCCCGTATGTCGTCAACCGTGCGTATGATGTCGGCGGATTCGGTTTTATAGGCGACAAAGGAAATCGCCGCCTGCCCATCTACGCGAGAGCGTAGCTTTTCTCGTTCGAACCCGTCCGTGACGATGGCCATATCCTTGATCTTGATCAACGGGCCATCGAAGGACGTCTTGACGATGACATCTTGTACGTCCAGCGGATCGCGAAACTGCGCCAATGTGACAATGTTCTTTTCGCTGGTGTAGGATTCAAATGACCCCCCGCTTGCGCGAACATTGCGGTTCTGTACTGCGGCAATGATTTCACTAAGTGAAACCCGCCATCGCTTTAAAGACTCGGGAGAAATCGCCACCTTGATTTCACGCGCGAGATAGCCATATTGATCAACCCGCGACACCCCCTTCAGGCTTTCCAATTTCTTCTTTATGTGCCTCGAAATATCGCGCAGCTCCGCATAGGGGACTGTGCCGGTAATTCCGATTTCGATCATGGGGAAAATGGATGTGCCCAATTCCGTGACGAGGGGCGATTGTGTCACCTCCGCCGGCAGGTCAGTGACCCGGGAAACGGCCTCGCGCACGTCGCGTATCACTTTGGTTTGATCTTTTTCATCCGGATCTATGACGACGTGAACGATTGAGACGTTTTCCATCGACCAGGACTGATAACGCCTGATTCCCGTGACTTCCCGGACCTCTTTTTCGATTTCATTCGTGACCTTTAGCTCCACGTCTTCCGGTGACGCGCCGGGATATTGCGTGGTGATGAGCATTTCCCCAAACTCAACACTTGGGAAACTGTCTCTTTTTATGGTCAGAAGCGTGCTCGCGCCGAGCATAATGATCAGCAACGATATGAGATACGCCAGTAACGGTCGTTCTGCGAAAAACCGGAAAAAAGATTTCAAGACAGGCACCCCACTCTTGAGAACTTAAACGCAAATCAGTCTATCTTATGGCGGTGGTAAAGCGAATCCGGCGGACGGGATACGTCCGCCGTCAAAGTCGGCCCGGCCGCTCACATTGCGGAAGAAGCTGCCGTCATCGTCAAACTCTGTGCGGGCGTTGCAGTCGAGCACCACCCGATCTGGGTCATTGAGGTGTTGGCTAAGTCAGTCGGTCGTTACGAGCGTATCCATGAGTTCAACTCCTCTAGTTTTCCAACACCGCCCGCCATGCCGTCCGGGCAATTTGCTGCGCCTCTTCCTCTTGGTGTTTCCTGCTAAGCGCTTTCGTCTTCGCGGTACAGCCAGGCGCCAGCAATGGCGGCGATGGGGACTTCGAACAGGCCCCAGATGATGGTGATGACCGCCAGCTCCATCGAGAACATCCCGACCGCGAAGAGCATGGCGCTCATGAGCAGCCAAGCGGTGGCCCACAACGTGAGCCCGGCGATCACCGCCGTTTTCGGTCCCGGTCCGAAACGCGGCCTGATGGTCGTATAGATCCAGATCAACGCGATCCCGAACAAAAACGTAAGGATAACGCACGACGCAAATTGACCGACGCTGAGCTCACCAATTCCGAATTTCGCAAAAAGGGCGGACCATTGCTCCGCGAGAATGATCCCATTTAGGATGGACTCGCCAATGTTGAGCACGAGACCTGCGAGTAGACCACCGAGAAGCATGCGTGTGCAGTTGACGTTGCCCATAATGACCTCCTTCTCATCTTGCGCATTATTCTCAGGTGTCGGAATCTCTGCGCGCGCAAAAGGTGCATGTATAAGTTTACTGCAACGCAACAGACAGCGCCACACAAAGCATGACATTCCTCGCGCCTCCGCTGCCCCATCAGGCCAATGATTGCCGCTGGTCCAAACCAGCCGGGACTCACTTTTTCAATGGGGGGAACGCCAACCCACAGAGAATGATTTTCCGTTTCGTATCCACGTTTCCAACTCCATCCTTCCGTTACCAGATTCCAGGCACCAACTGCACCCGTGAATCATCAGTCGAGCAGGCGGCTTTCACCAACTTTTAAGATCCATGCGGTTTCCTCTGTGTAACCATTTTCATCGGCTACCTGCCTAAAGCGTTGTGGCGGCTCTTCGAAGGGTTCGGCGCTTAATCGTATCGTTCCCCAAGTCGAGGCAACGATCGTCTTCGCGTGGAGATCCTGTCCGATCCTAAGGGCTTCCACGGGATTTACATGATGAGATTTCATCCGCTTGCGCGGTTCGTAGGTCCCGATGGGCACGAGGGCGTAGTCTATCGGTCCAATTTTCCGGCCGATTTCCGGATAGACCGTACCATAGGCCGTGTCACTGGAAAAAAAGATCTGCTTGGCGTTGTGTTTGAAAACGTAACTGGCCCAAAGCGTTTCGTTATGATCGAAAAGGCCGCGGCCCGAATGATGAATGGCAGGGATCGCGGTCACGAGGACGCCCTCCACCTCTGTAGAGGCATACCAATCGAGTTCCGTCACCAAGGTATAGCCGCGCTCCTTGAAGAAGGCCCCCATACCAAGCGCTACAATGACATGGATGTTATCTTTTCTTGGCAGAGCTTCGACGGTCTCGGCATCAAGGTGGTCATAGTGGTTGTGGGATACGACGAGGATATCTATGTGCGGCAATTCCTCGACGGACAATGCCGGGGGCGTTGCGCGCCTCGGCCCGAAAGGCGGCACCCCTGTAGCGTATTCGGATAGGAACGGGTCCGTCAGGATCGTCTTGCCGCCAAGGTTGATGAGAAAGCTCGCGTGGCCTAACCAAGTCAACGCATCCATGCCTTTGACTTGTGCCAACCCATTTCGGGCTTTCGCAGGCGCAAGTCTATATTCGGGCGACAATGTTGGCGCATAACTGCGGATGCCTTCTATAATCCTATCACGAGAAGCGGAGATGATGTCCTTCAAGCTCGCCACGTATTGCGGGCTGCCAGGAGGGTTGCGAAAGCCGCCTTGGACATGGTGATAAGGTGTTCCTTCGACGTGGACACTGGTCTGTTCGCATCCGCCGAGAACCAAGAAAACAAGCGTCAGAAACACGCCGCTGATCGTGGTTTTCCAGCGCGTTTTCTCATTCATGCTCTGCCACCAATACGACATGCGTTAAATCCTTCCCAATCTTACCTGACCCATCACCAGATCCCAGGGATTAACCGAAAGCGCGTTTTTTTGGCGTACGCTGGATAGCCCGGCAACTCCGCGTGCAAAGTCCGGTCTTCAAGAGCAGTGCGCACCAGCAGAATTGCGACCATCATCGCCGCGGGTATCAATGCGTAGCGCGAGCCAAGCGCCACCGGCACCGCGAACACCAGGATGATCACTGCGACATACATCGGGTGGCGCACCAACGCGTAGGGTCCGGTGGTAATGACGCGGTGTCCGCCTGCGGTGTCGATTTTCACCACCCGCGAAAGGTGGGGGTTTTCGCGGGTGACCCAGGCGAGAAACAACAGGCACGGCACATGCAGGACCATCGCCGAAACCTCGACCCACACCGGCAATGGTTCGCTCCAGCCGAACAGCATCACGTCAAACCCAGGGACGATGTAGACGAGAATGCCCACCGCGAACATCAGCACCGACAGAACCTTGTCCCATGTTTTTTGCCCCTTCTGTATGGGGCTTGCTTTCATCCGTTCGGCCAGCAGGGCGGGGTCATGGCGCAACAGGAACGGGAACATCATGGCTGCGTAAGCAGACCATATGGCGATCACCGCCCAAGCCTCAGGCCACCACCAGGTGCCCGACGGCCACAGCAGCGCCAGCGCAAAGCTGCCCATGCGCAGGGCAAGGCTCAACCACAGCTTGGTGCCTGTTATCGCTGGTCTCGTCTGGGTCATTACATACTCCAGTCAGCTTGACTTACCGGCGGGCCAACCGCTGGATGCAAGCGCTCCCGCTGAAGCGGGATCGTGGGAGCCCAGGATGACCAAGTCCGGCAACTGTTCCTTGAGCGCGCGGACCTTGGCATATGTTGATCGCAATGTGTCTGCGTCACCCGTTCCTGGAACCTGGTCTTTCATCAGCAATTTGATGTCATAGGCCAGGTCGGCCACCAACAACAGCGGCGACAGCCCGTCGCTACGCACCAGCATGGAGAGCGACCCCGGGGTATGGCCGGGGGTCGGCATCAGGATCATCGAGCCGTCCCCCATCACATCGTAGCAGCCGCCGAAGGGTGCCAGCAACGGATCGTCGGTCGGCGCGAAATCGATCGGGTTCCATTTCGCACTGGGCAGTTCGATATGCTCGCGCAACACCCATTCGCGTTCCGGGTGCGGGCCGGAGAGCTGATCCCATTCGTCCTTGCCGACGATCAGCTCGGCCTCGGGGATTTCGGCGATACCGCCGATGTGGTCGAAGTGCAGGTGGGAGATGACGGCCTTTTTAACATCGCCGGGCGCCAGTCCTAACTTTTCGAGCTGCTTACCCAGCGCGTCGTCGGGGGTGATGTGCAGGCGGAATATCCGGCCCAAGAGAAAGCGACCGATGACGCTGTCAATATAATTGGGGTCCGATTTGATGGCCGGGTCCAAGCCGGTATCGAACAGAACCAGGCCGTCGCGGTGTTCTATCACAAAGCAGGTTATGGGAACCTTGATCCAACTTTGTGACGTCAGCACCCACCACAGTTGCGGCAATCGGCTGCCATGGCGGTGCTCTTTGTGCTGCTCGCCCATACCCGTTGAAAGGATATGGACGGCTTTAATGGCTTGATCGTTATCGGGCCGTGACATGGGGAAGCCTCCCTACAGGAATATTGAAGTCACTAGGCTGTTATGGGGCCGGATTGTCCTCTCTTTATTTGATGATCGTCGTGACATCGAATTTCTCCGGTTGTGATCGTTGGCGCCGCGAACAATGAGAATATCTATGTTGGTAGATAATGTCTGCTAAGGGTGGTGATCTCAACCGGTCGCTGCAACACAGGAATAGGTCCGCTTACCGCTCAAGGGCGGACGTTGTTCTGCGTGTACGCTGACAGCCGCTTTTAGCCAGAAGCGGACATCATTTGACGATCTCTGTCTCGATGCTTCCAAATGGCTGGGCGTGGACGATGATAGCGTCGCCGGGCTGAAGAAACCGGCCTTCATCATCGTTGGCGGAGGAAACCGCTGACAGCTTAGCGAAGCGGTCCATCATCAATAGTTTGCCGATCCGTTTTTTCCATCGTGGCGCACTCAAGGCCACGCCTGCTGGCGATCCCGTGATGATTGCCGTGCCCGCTTTGATGACATCCCTGCCATAGGTTTTAGCAACGAAGCCTAAGATTTGCGTGTTTGTGTAGATGCGGTTCCTCGTGTTTTGGTTTTGCCGCAATTCGCCATTAACGCGGGTTTGAAGTTCAATGCACAGCAATGAATTTGGACGTTGAGAATTTGGAACCCACATACTTTGGCTCACCGGCAAGAACCCCGGAAAGCTACCTTTTTGATTCAGAAACGGGGCTTGGCGCTCCGTTCCCAGCCCAAGAATGCCAAACGTCGTGGATTGCAAATCATTGGCGAGGAAATAGCCGAGTTTCGGTGCAAACGCTGGGTCACGTATTTGATGAATAGTGATGTCTTCCAGCACAACGATGCCAAGCTCGACTTCGTAATCCAGCAACACTGGTAGCGTTGTAAATTTTGCCCGTAACTGGTCCGCTAAACCGGGCTCAAGCGTTTCAATAGTTGCCAGCATTTCTTGTTGAGCTGGGTATTTAACGTCACGTCCCATACTCAACGCAGGGGCTAACTTTCGAAAAATGGGAGGAGGGTTCTGCGGGTCATAATCGTATCCACCTTGGCGAATAATCCCAGGGTAAGTGAGCGCGACGCCATACAGTTGATTTCTGTCGACCAGCAAGGGGGCCAGTTCACCCGCATCCCCGTTTAAGGGTAGACACTCGCTCGGCGCTGGGACCGGAGTGTGCGCGGCAGGCCAGAAAACGAAACCAGCCAGCGCGACCAACAAAGTCGAAAGAAACATGACTGAATATTTGATGCACGAAAGCATGGCATTTCCCATATCCCACCCCCAGTGTCCATATCCAAGTATAGCCGGTTTGGTGGTTTCAGGGAATCATGGTCCATGTTCAGAACTGGCTACGAAAGAGCCGGTAGATAGATGCATGGTGGCCGGTCGGATAGACCGCCGCCTTCACGCCAGTGTCCGCTCGGGTCAACAACACACATTCTGAGGTCGTCTGAAACAGGTCCGGTTATGCCTCGATAGCCGACAGTGAAATCGGAAAATTGGTTTTTATATTTTTGAGTTCCGTTTAGACCCCAGCTGCTCTTACCCAGTCTTCTTTGCCACAATAAACACGGCTTCGCCTTTGCATGGCTGCCATTGGTGGTTAATTTCAAAACCAGCACCGGTCATACTGTCTTCCAATTCTTTCATGGTAAAGACCTTGAGTGTCAGGCCAAAGAATTTACCAATCGGTGCGATGAGCTTAAAATATTTCATCGTATCTCCAAGGCATATCGTACTGGTGACGAAAACACCGTCCGGTTTGAGCATTTTATAAACCTTGGCGATCACCTCTTCCTTGTTATCCAATAAATGCAAGATACTGAGCCCCAATACGGCATCCAAGGTTTGATCGGGCACTCTGAATTGATCAATGGCCGCTCGTTTAAAAGTAACATTTTTGACATTTTTCGCGTCAGCTTTGCCTTGGGCGATTTCAATCATTTCTGACGAGATATCAATCGCCTGAATATGTTTCACATAAGGCGAATGGGCGATGGCGGTTGACCCTGTCCCGCAGCCAAACTCCAATATCTCCATATCCGGCCGGAGATATGCGCGTGTGATCTCAATTTTCTTCTGGTAAGCCGCTTCATTAGCAATGGGTTGTTTCGAATAGCGTTCTGCAATTTTATCCCAAAAAAAAGCCCGATCCATAGCAGACATTCCCCTATCCCTGACAAGCCGTTCCGCGATGCTTGTCGATCCAAAAACCCCACGAGACAACAACCATTGCAAATGCCCCACCCACGCGAGGGCCTGGGTGCTTGGGGGCAGCAGCTTTTGCGCCGAAACCCACTCCGAAGTGCCCTAAGAACATAAGCCCCACCCCTTGTTCAAGATGACTTTTGATCACCTAGTATGCGCCATAGCCCCCACACGGCCCAAGATGCAATCAAGGGTAAGACGACCCAATATTCAGATTCCTTTGGCAAATCCCAGCCTTCCGCCCCCCTCGCAGCAGCCACGGAAGCAAGCGCTACAACCGGCCAATAAACGGTTATCCCAAGCGCGGCTGCTAGTACGACCCTTCCCCATGCTTTTGCAGCCCAATGCCCGATCAATCCCATGACAAGAAGAGGGATGTATATGACCAGATCGCCAAAGGCAAAGCCCCACCAAAACGACGTCCCGACTTCTGTAATTTGCTCTGCTGACTCCTGCGTCCCCATGCTAACGCCAAGGTCATAATCGAAGGCCGATATTCCCTGTGCATATAGCAGGTAGATAGTCAGTAACCAGCCCGGTCCCTGAACCATCCAAAAACCAATTCCTCGGCTCGCCATAATAAATCTCCACATGTGATTGTGGGTGACGGACACCACCATTTTCCGCCATGTATGAGGATAGCTATATTGGTTGGATATGTCTGCTTCGGGTCAATTTGGGACCTCATGAGGCTTCATAAATTTAGTCTGGTCTATAGCCAACACCGGACGAAACTATTCCATACGTCTCTTGAAACTGGAAGGCACTCCAGTCTTCTTTTGATCGCTCCATTCCTCTGTTGATCGC
>Ga0316204_10011926_pt1 | contig 10740 bp, 8 predicted proteins | sample 6monrhotite_MG_2_FD_205661 | JGI IMG/M metagenome (GOLD analysis project Ga0316204, IMG submission 205661) | Microbial mat bacterial communities from mineral coupon in-situ incubated in ocean water Damariscotta River, Maine, United States -... | ecosystem: Environmental > Aquatic > Marine >... | reverse complement strand
CAATTTTCTTTTTTACCATATCTCAAGGTGCCTTTGCTGAGGACTGTCCCTCTGATATCAAAGCGGTAACTAACAATGATGCGATGGTGTCGGTGGAAGTGCTGGCCCACCAGGTCAAGCCGCTGACAAAGTGCGAGCTCGAAGCTGAAGCTAAAGCCTGGGTGTTATTGTTGCAGTCAAAGGTTGCAGAAATTAGTAATGCTGAAGTTGCTGCTATCTACAAGAAAGAAGAGATAGAAAAAGCTGAAGTAGTCGAGGATGCGCTTGAAGATGTAAAGCAAGCAAAAGAAGAAGCTGACAGTGAAGAGACAAAGGAGGCCTCAGAAGAAGCAAAAGAAGCTCTGGCGGAAGCCAAGGAAGCTGAAAAGAAACTGGCACAGGATAAAACTTTACAGAAGGCGGTAGAGGCCGCCAAGAGTAAGGCAGGTGAAGAAGGTGAATCTATTACCACATCAGAAAACTCAAAAGAAGGTAAGGCTGATCTGAAAACTGCGCTGCTCGAACATGTCACTGATCTGATGGCTGAGAGAACTGCACTGATCGACCGCTTTAAAGTCGTTCTGGCAGAGTTTTCTGCAAAAGGTGGTGACACCGAGGAATATGATACTTATATCAAAGCAGTATCAGGCATCAAGGTTGACGTGACTGACGCCAGCGCAACATGGACTACGATTACCGGCTGGCTGTTGTCAGCAGAAGGCGGATTCCGCTGGGCTGTTAACCTGGTTCAGTTCGTTGTTATCATCATCGTGTTTTATCTGCTCTCTATCGTTGCTGGAAAAGCGGCTAAAAAGGCATTTTCGAAATCGAAGCACTTCTCAACATTGTTACGTGATTTCCTTGTCATGAGCGCTCGTCGACTAGTTTTGTTCATCGGTCTATTTGTTGGCCTGTCTGCCCTCGAAGTTAATGTCGGACCGGTACTCGCTATCATCGGCGCCGCTGGTTTTGTGATCGCATTTGCACTGCAGAATTCACTGAGTAATTTTGCCAGCGGTATTCTCATGCTGATCTACCGTCCTTTCGATATAGGTGACATGATCAATGTGGCAGGTGTGCTTGGCAAGGTCGAATCGATGAACCTGTTGTCTACGCAATTAAGAACACCGGATAACCAGCTCGTTGTCGTTCCCAATAATTCGGTCTGGGGTGATGTCATAATTAATGTCACCGGCATAAATCGTCGCCGAATCGATATGACATTCGGTATCGGTTACGGTGACGATATCGATAAGGCGCAGAAGATTCTGGAAGAGATCGTATTCGGGCATGAGCTTGTTCTTAAAGACCCTGAAGCCGTGGTGAAGCTGCATGAACTTGCAGATTCATCGGTCAATTTTGTTTGCAGACCATGGGTAAGTCCTGATGATTACTGGGATGTGTACTGGGATATCACACGTGCAGTCAAAAAACGCTTCGATGAGGAAGGTGTTTCAATCCCGTTCCCGCAGCAGGATATTCATATCTACCAGGAAGCCATCGAGAGTAAATAAAAGTGAAAGGGGCCGGTCAGTTAATGATCGGCTCCATTATTCGCACTAAGGGCTATAGGTTTCTTTATCCCCGGTGTGAATAAAGGTTTCGAGAACTTCCTGGCCCTGGCCATCGTAACCCATCAACCTTGCCTGAACACGAATGACTTTCAGCTGTTTTTCATCCAGAACTTTTGCGAACAGATGGTACTGTTTAGCGCAGAGTACTGGTCGCTGCCAGGCCTGCGTCTCAATCATCTGGCGTATGTCATCATCATAGTTGTTTAGTTGTAACAGCCATGGCGCCTGCCACGCCAGGTAATCTGCTACCAGTTGAGCGTCTTCTGCATTATCCCAACTTTCCAGTAATAATCGTTGCGGTATGTCAGCAGACGGGATTATTTCATCGTTATCTTTTATTGCATCGCCGCTATAGCCAAAGTCAGTCTTTTTACGTTTAACCCACAGGGTGCGCGAGTCATCGCCGGCCCGTTCGTTTATCAGTTGTTTTAGCCGTGTGGCATCACCGTGATCTGAGTGAAATTCTTCGAAGGCCTTTGTGCCGGGGTGCCATGTGGTCTTATCAAATGACTGTTTCTTATTCTCGTTGTCGACGGTGTCGAGTAATGCGAGTAGTTTACCGTTATCGGTCAGCAACCAGCATTCATAACGATCGTTCAGTGGGAAAGGTATCGTGTCGGCGTACTCTTCTACAGCAGCTGCTAACTTCTCGCCGACAGTGTCGATGAGATTGCTGGTTTCTGTTCCACGTACCATGGATAGTTGAATGCCTTCATGCTGGCTCCAGCTGCCGTAACGGACTTCGGACATGCCGGTATGTGAGACGATGTCTTCATGGGTTACATATAATACCCAGTTGATGCCATCGGTGGTCTCAGCTTCTGCATGCTCTATAGCGATGACCTGCATGACACCATGAAATGGATTTAATAGACGTTGCGCATAACATTTTACCTGGTTCAAGAGGCATCGTTACCTGTAATGACGACACCGGAAAAATCATCGGCGTCATGCTTCTGATCATCAACTAGCAGGTCTTTCTGTAATCCTGTTTCATCGATGCTGACACCGAGATGTCCTGCGATCGTACGCAGATCTATCTCTGCATTTTCAAGACACGAGGTGCCGCCGGGTGAGGGTGTCATATTGAATATGCCGCCGATACCGGTATCGATCTTTGCTTCGCCCATGAGCAGCTTACAGTTATCTTTATCGATGAGCTGTGGTCGGATGCCACCTACTTTTTTTGCAAATTTCAGGTCACGAAATTTTAGTGAAGGGATGATCTTGCGGACATCTTTCAGGAACAGCCCTTTTCGGATCAATGGAATTTCGAACAGCATGTTTTTGAACATGTAATTACGGATGTCACTGACGCGGAGCAGGTCCCACAATACTTTTGCCACGCGCCGGTCGAATCGAAATACCTGGAAGAAGTCAGGCAGGGTCTTGAAGTTGTAACGTTCCAGAATCGGCAGCACCAGTGCTGTCGGGCCAAAACGGGTCTCACCTGGTACCAGTACATCCGGGTCACCGTGAATGGCGGCAAACGGCAGTGCATCATTTTGTACTGTGTAGACTTTGCCTTGTAATACATGCGGGGTGAAATAATAACTGCCAGCGATCGGTAGTACCGAGTAGTGGTGACCATAACCCATATCATGCGCCAGCTTGAGGCTATGTCCACCTGCACAGGCGACCAGTGAACGTGCCCGGTAACATACGCCCTGTGTTTCGACGATAAATTCATCACCATCAATCCTGATATGTTCGACGTATTCATTATAGTGAATATCGACGGTCTTATCCGGCTGCTTCTCAGCTTCAATCTGTGCCTGGCGGACGAATGAACGTGACAGCGCTTCGAAGTTAACCGCGGTGTACTCATCGGTTGAGCCCAGTGCGACGATCTCATCTTCGCGGAACTTGTCGCCGTTCATCGCGACGTTGGGTTCGATCCGGGCGATGGCTTTTTTGTCCAGCAGTTTCAGCTTGGGATAATGCGGGCTAAAAATCTCATAACGTTCTGTGAGTAACTCGCATTCAGCTTTGCCGACACCCAGCACCATCTTGGGGTATTTAAAGATAATGTGATGTGCATCGGGTTGTGCCACGGCATAGTTGCGCAACATCATGGCAGCTCGCTGAACTTTAAGGGCTTTATCGAGTGTGTAGTTGGTTTCGATATCGCCACAGTGAAGCGTCTGGCTGTTGTTGCTTGACAGCGAATTGACCCGGGCAGGTGCAGCGTATTTGTCGATGATACCGATGTGTTTTATGTCGGTATATTTTGTGCCCAGGTAGAGCAATGCACTACCTGAAACACCGGCACCTATAATTAACAAATCGTACTGGTTGCTAGACATTGGTATTCTCTAGAAATTGATAAACATCGAAACCTGATATTATTCTACACTGTTGAAAAATATGTAATGATAAAAAAATGTGTATAGAGGACGTCTCAGGTGAAAACCAGATAGAAACCATCGAAGCGCTGGCTGAGGAGATATGGAGTGAGCATTTCACGCCTATCATCGGCAAGGCGCAGGTTGATTATATGCTGGGAAAATTCCAGTCAAAGCAAGCGATATGTGAGCAGATTAATAATGGTTTTCTGTATTTTCTAATAAAAAGTAATGATAACTATATTGGATACTTCGGTATGCAGCTAAATAAGGACCATTTACTATTAAGTAAACTTTATATCAGGGCGGCTGAGCGTGGCACAGGATTCGGCAGGAAAGCGATTACGTTTATTGAAAAACTGGCGATTGAACAAGGTGCCAGTAAAATCTCGCTGACGGTAAACAAGTATAATTCTGGTACGATTGAGGCTTATAAAAGATTGGGGTTCAAAACCACTGAATCGATGGTCCAGGATATCGGCAATGGGTTTGTTATGGATGATTACAGGATGGAGAAATCTGTCTAACAGGTTCTAGAGACCTGTTTTTTCATTACCGGCAGGATCACCAGGTGGCATCTTCTATTATGCTGCTTATCAGTTCGATGATTTCTTCGACGATCTTTTCTGAGCCAGGGCGTCCGGTTGGTTTGCGAAATGATAGACGGACATATTCCGGTTCACTTGTCAGGGTGTAAACACTGATGGTGAATGGACACAATACTATATTGTCCGGGTTCTGGCGTGCCAGTTTATGAGATATGCGGGCACTGCAAAATTCAAACGTTCTGGCCCTGTCATAGGTAGTGGTTGAGTAACCGTAAGCTTGCCCTGTGCGGTTTAACATATCACTGGCAGGTAGCTCATGGGCGATATTGATCCCTTTGCCGATGATTGCCATGCGGATGTTATTGGCGACCTCATGAAAATTACCTTTAACTTTCGTGGTAACAACAGGGTCTTCAGCAGCGGTGGCGGTGAGCGAGGTTAGTGAAAATATGGCACAGAGTAACAGCTGTACTAAAGCTTGTCTGAATGTATCAAGAGATGACATGCATAACCCTAAAGATTGATTAAACAGGATTATATTAAACCATTTGCCGGGCCTTATGTAGAGAGGGTGCTAAAGCATCTTCTTGCTATCCGGTGAAGCATTTCTTTATGGGATATAAATTCAACCATGTGGTTGACAAATGATTGTCCTTGCTTATAATAAACCATATGGTTGAATATAATAATGACAAAATCCTCTCAGCTTTACTAAAAGCAGTGAGTGATACGACCCGACGTGATTTACTGGTCCAGCTTTGCCAACAGGGGCCAAGTCGTGTTACTGACCTTGCCAAGGTTTACGATATGTCATTAAACGCCATCTCCAAGCATATAAAAGTGCTGGAAAAAGCTGGTCTGGTTTCACGTAAAACGATCGGTAGAACCCACTGGATAGAGGCAGATCTGAAACAGGTTGCAGTGGTTGATAACTGGTTCAACCAGCTTAAATCGATCTGGGCACTACGTCTGGATAAACTTGATGAACTAATGAGTTCAGGAGACGAGTTATGAGTGATTTAACATTGAATGTAAGTAGAGCCATTAATGCACCCGTCGAAAAAGTTTTTGACGCATGGCTGGACCCGATAATGCTGGCGCAATTTATCCTGCCTATGCCAGGTATGCCACAGCCGGAGGTGGAAAATAAACCTCAGCAGGGCGGAAGTTTCACTATCGTCATGCATGTTGGAGATAACAAGATTCCGCATACTGGTGAGTACCTGGAAGTGATTCGCCCAGATAAACTGGTGTTTTCATGGGTATCGCCTTTTTCAACAGATGGTAGCACGGTGACCATTGTATTCAGTGAGCTTGCTGATGGTGTGACCAATGTCGAGCTAACACATGTACGCTTTATCGATGAAGAGGCGCGCTCGGATCATGAAGGCGGCTGGACGAATATTTTAGAAAAGTTAGGTGATGTGTTTAGAGAGGCCGAGGTGGTATGACCAGGATTAATCCCATATAAAAATTAGAGGAACATGGGGGTCGTTTAGTAGTAGGGTTCCTTTTTTACAATTATTTAGAGTTTCTAAAATGAGCGAAGATGCAATAGAAGTGACTGCTGAAAACAGCGCGGTTTGGGATAATCATATTTCTGTTCCGGATACACCTGAAGGTTTTACCGTGAGAACGACGTTTCCAACGAATCCAGATGGCGCGGAAGTGATGCTGGAACGTTGGCAGGCGGGTACGAGTGAACCGCCGCATTCTCACCCCGGTGATGATATGACTGTGGTTGTCGAAGGCAAGATGTCGATCCAGTTTTACACAAAATCGTCAGAAGGGCTTGTTGCTGACGGTGAAAAGGTTATTCTAAACAAGGGTGATACCGGGTATATCAAAGCCGGCCGTATCCACGACGCAAATTACATAGATGAATGTAAACTGGTGTATGTGCACGATAAGGCGTTTGGTTTTACTGCAGAAAGGTAATGTCGTTTTTTTCGCTAAGCTAAAGCTTATCGTAAAAATTCAATTTGATAGCTAAACAGGCTTCTGAGCTGTTTGATTGAAAGAGGATGACTTAATCCTTAATTAAGCTTTCTATCTTGGATAATAATTCTTTAGGATTGGGCGGTTTTACGATGTAGTCTCTGGCACCCTGTCGCTTGGCCCAGACTTTATCTGTTTCCTGGTCCTTGGTCGTTAACATGATTACCGGGATGTGTTTGGTATTATCGCTGGTGGTCAGTTTACGTGTTGCCTGGAACCCGTTCAGGTCTGGCATGACTACATCCATCAGGATGAGGTCAGGCTGGTTGCTAGATGCTTTTTTTATACCGGATTCACCGCTCTCTGCCTGGATAACATCGTAACCTGCAGACGCTAATATTTTCGTTGTTCCTGACAATATTGTTGGCGAGTCATCGACAACCAGAATTGTGGCCATATATTTATCCCGTATAGATTGAATATTAGTATTAATTTGGTCTTCTGATTATAGGCGGTGTTGAAAATATGACGGGGTATTGAGAGCAATTAATCTGTGGTGTCAGGATAATGAATCTGCAATTTGGTAATATCCTGTTGCTAAAGGACTGATATAATTGGTGTTTTATTCTTCCTCAGTAATTCTTCGTTTGGATACACAGACACTCAATATACGATTGAAAAAATGCATGTTATGTGACGTGCAGCGTTTTCGGCGTCGCCTGCAAAAAATCAATAAAGCAAAACCGGTTGGTACGCAGACCAACAAACAGACCATCACACAGGCAATAGGACAGCTGGCAAAAGAAATAGATCTGTCGATCGCAAGGGCGCAGTCGCGTAAACAAAACCTGCCGGTCATTACATTTCCCGAGAATTTACCAATCGCTCAGAAGAGCGGCCTCATTAAAAAAACCATCCTGGAAAACCAGGTAACGGTTTTATGTGGAGAGACCGGCTCTGGCAAGACAACACAGTTACCCAAGATATGTCTCGATATCGGTCTGGGGATTCGGGGGAAAATCGGGCACACGCAACCACGTCGACTGGCGGCGCGTGCTGTGTCACAGCGTATCGCAGAGGAGCTAAATACCGAACTGGGCAATGAAGTCGGTTTTAAAGTCCGCTTCTCTGACAGAACAAATGATAAAAGTTATATCAAGCTAATAACGGATGGCATCCTGCTGGCTGAATGTAATCATGACCCGTACCTGAACCAGTATGACACCATCATTATCGATGAGGCGCATGAGCGCAGCCTGAATATCGATTTTCTGCTGGGTTACCTGAAACGCCTCATCAAAAAACGAAAAGACCTGAAGATCATCATCACTTCTGCTACGATCGACCCTGACCGGTTCTCAAAACATTTTAATAACGCACCGGTGATCAATGTGTCCGGTCGTACTTATCCGGTTGAAGTTCGATATCGTCCTTACCAGGTCGCCGAAAATGAAACCAGCAGGACATTGCAGGATGGCATTATCGATGCGGTCAATGAACTATCGACCAACGACCGTGGTGACATACTGGTTTTTCTCAGTGGTGAAAGAGATATCCGTGAAACTACCGATGCCCTGGCGAAAGAAGCGGGTAACCGGGCACTGGATAATACCGAGGTGTTGCCGCTGCTGGCGCGCTTATCCAATGCTGAGCAGAATCGTATCTTCCACCCATCGAACAAGCGGCGGATCGTGCTGGCGACTAATGTTGCTGAAACTTCTTTAACCGTACCTGGCATCAAATACGTTATCGATTCGGGTGTCGCCAGGATATCGCGGTATTCATGGCGCAGCAAGATCCAGCGCCTGCCGATCGAGAAGATCTCACGTGCCTCAGCCGATCAGCGAAAAGGCCGATGTGGCCGTGTATCAGAAGGCATATGCATCCGTTTATACGATGAAGATGATTTTGATCAACGTGAAGAGTTTACCGTGCCGGAGATACAGCGCACCAACCTGGCGGCTGTTATCCTGCAGATGGAAAATCTCAAACTGGGCCATATCGATGATTTTCCTTTTGTCGAGCCGCCCGAAGACAGGCTGATCAATGACGGTTATAAACTGTTATTCGAACTGGGTGCAATCGATGCTAAGTATCAGATCACCAAGATAGGCAAACATCTTGGTCATTTCCCGATCGATCCAAAACTCGCCCGTATGTTGCTGCAGGCGAAAAATGAAAACGCGCTGAAAGAGGTGCTGGTAATCGTGTCGGCACTTGCCACGCAAGATCCGCGAGAACGGCCACTCGATAAACAGCAGGCAGCCGATGAAAAACATGCGGCCTTTACCGACAAGGTTTCGGACTTTATCTTTTATACCAATCTATGGGATGCCTACCATGCAGAGAAAAAAGAACTGTCTGGAAACCAGTTGCGTAAGTGGTGTAAGAAGAACTTTATCTCATGGACGCGGATGCGTGAATGGATCGATACCTATAACCAGATAAAGCAGATGCTGTTGAGCCTGAAGTTAACACTGAATACGACGGTAGCGTCTTATGAGCAGATACATCAGTCTCTATTGATAGGGCTGCTGGCAAATATAGGTTTTAAAGATGAAGGCAAAGAGTACCTCGGTGCTCGCAGCAAAAAGTTCAACGTATTTCCGGGGTCGGCATTATTTAAGTCTCCGCCGAAATGGATAATGGCGGCAGAGATAGTAGAGACATCACGTGTCTATGCGCGTACCAATGCAAGAATTGATGTGACATGGATAGAAGATAAAGCCAGGCATCTGCTCAAGTATCATTACAGCAATCCACACTGGGAGAAAAAACGCTCACAGGTCGTCGCCCTCGAACAGGCAACATTGTATGGTCTGGTAATCCATGCTGATAAAAAAGTTAGTTATGGACGGATCAATCCGGCTGAAGCCAAAGAGATATTTATCCGCTGTGCACTGATCGAAGATGACTTTGACTGCAGGGCTAAATTTTATATCCATAATCAGAGCTTGCTCAAAGAACTCGAAACCATGGAAGCAAAGTCGCGGCGCCGTGACATCATCGTCGATGAGAATGTTTTGTATGATTTTTACGAGCAGCATTTTCCCGATGAAATATACAGCGGTGCAAAGCTGGACAAATGGCTGCGACATAATCCTGAAAAGGAAAAGATACTTTTCCTTACCACTGAAGACCTGATGCGCGAGGATGCTACGCTGGTGTCTGATGTTTTGTTCCCCGACCATCTGGAAATGAATGGTTCGCGTTTCCCTATCGAGTACCATTTTGATCCGCGTAATCACTGTGATGGTATTACGCTGACCACACCGGTAGCCGGCTTGAATGCGATCAACCCTCAGCGTTGTGAGTGGCTTATTCCCGGCCTGCTGCAGGAGAAGATAATTGCGCTGATCAAGTCGCTGCCAAAACAGTTAAGGAAAAATTTTGTACCGGCTCCGAACTTTTCAGATGCCTGTGTTGAAGCACTTACGCCTTGCGACGATGCTTTAACTACGGCTGTGGCAAATCACCTTAAGAAGATGACAGGTGTACAGATTCCGTATGATGCATGGGATATGAACAATATAAATCAGCATCTGCTGATGAATTTTCGGGTATTGGATCACGATGGTTCTGTGATAGAAGAGGGTCGTGATCTGCAGGCAATCAAAGATAATCTGACGGGTCATGTCGATGAGGTTTCTGAAATCGGTGAAGAAGCCGAGCAGGATACCGAGTATCACCAGGATGACGTCGGGCATGCTATCCTCGATACGTTGCCAGAGACGGTCGAACTCGAGCTGCAGGGTGTTTTGATAAAAGCCTATCCTGCACTGGTAAAAGAGGGCAGGCAGGTTAACCTCAGGGCACTGGAGAACAAAAAAATCGCGACACGCGAGACCGGAAAAGCATTGCGGCAGCTTGTCATCAATGCATTGCCCGAGCAGATAAAACATCTTAAACGTTCTATTCCAGATATCCAGAACCTGTGTCTTAAGTATACCGATTTTGGCAGGTGTGATGATCTGAAGCAGGACATCATAGATAAAACGATCGATGATGTGTTCTTATATGACGATATAATGACGGCAAGCGACTTCGAAGCAAGACTTGAACAGGGAAGAGGTAAGTTGCATGATAAAGCAGAACAATGGAGCCGGCTGTTAACCACCATTTTGGATGAATACCGTGCTCTTAAAAAGATAATGAAAAATCCGCAGCTGCCTCAGCTGGATATGGTGACAGATATTCAGCAGCAGCTGAACCATCTGTTCCCGAAAAATCTCATCACTGTGATCGAGAGAGAATGGCTGGAACAATACCCGCGTTATCTGATGGGTATCAATAAACGTTTTGAGAAATCAAAAACAAATATGACACGCGACCGGCAGCTAAAAGTCGAGTTTTCTA
>Ga0316204_10011925_pt1 | contig 10741 bp, 7 predicted proteins | sample 6monrhotite_MG_2_FD_205661 | JGI IMG/M metagenome (GOLD analysis project Ga0316204, IMG submission 205661) | Microbial mat bacterial communities from mineral coupon in-situ incubated in ocean water Damariscotta River, Maine, United States -... | ecosystem: Environmental > Aquatic > Marine >... | reverse complement strand
GGTCCTGTTATCCATGCCCCAACTGGCTTCTGTTGGTGCCCAAAAGCCGGGAATCAGCCGTGTATAAGAATTAACGGTCGAGGCGATCATCGCCAGGGTTTCAGACATCAGTTGCTGCTGACCGCCTGCGAAGTAGCGCATTTCATCGCTCATATTGTCTGGTTTCGAAGCGTCGTGAAATACCGTTCCGCCGTCTTTTTTACGGAGTGAGATATGAATGTGGCCGCTCTGGCCCGGCCAATCCGGGGACCATTTCGCCATGAAGGTCGCCATAAGGCCATTTTTTTGAGCCATGACTTTGGTAAACGTTTTAAAAAGTGCCGCTTTGTCTGCGGCGTTGAGCGCGCTGTCGACCTCGATGGCGGCCTCCAGAACTCCGGGGCCGGTTTCTTCATGCAGCCCTTCCAGCGCCATATCCATTTGAATGCAGCCGTCGAGCAATTCCTGATAAAGTTCCGAATCAACCGTATTGCGGATCACTGAATACCCAAAGAACCCCGGTTGGATCGGTTTCATGTCGCGGTAATTTTTTTCGCGAACTGTGTGCGCCGTTTCTTCAAAAACAAAAAATTCGTACTCCACACCAGCGAACACGTCGTACCCCATTGCATCGGCTTTTGCGAGAATGCGCCTGAGCGTGCCGCGCGGACATACACTTTCATGCAGGCCATCAAACTCGCCCAGGAAAAACAGCATACCTTCTTCCCAGGCGATTTCACGGCAGGTTTCCGGCAAAATGCGCACAGTTGCATCGGGATAACCGGTATGCCAGCCGGTTACTTTTACATTGTCATAGAGCTGATCGGCAGAGTCCCAACCCAGCACCACATCACAAAACCCAAATCCGCTTTCCAGGGCCGAGAAGAATTTTTCTTTCTTCATGTATTTTCCGCGCATGATGCCGTCGATATCAAAAACACCGACCTTCACGTAGTCCAGGTTGCGTTCCTCGACAATGGCGCGTGCATCAGCCGCATTTCTTACATCTCTTGCTTCCATTCTGGGTCTCCTATCCGGGGCCGTTGGTGTCGCTATAGTGTCGATAAAACAGGCTTACTCCAAGGCCAAAATCGTCCGCTGGATCATATTTTTTTGAGTAAGACATTCAGCTATATAGGGGTATAAATCTGAATTAACCAACGCTCATTCCTTTAATGTAGAAGACGGATCAGATAGCCTGTTCGTATGACGCAAGACACCAAGTTTGTTGAAAGTATACTTCGATCTTCGATCGGCGCGCATCAGCAAGGCCGACTTGAGGATGCTGATCGCGGATACACGGAGATTCTGGCGCGTTTTCCTGACCATGCCGATGCGTTGCACCTGTCGGGTTTGGTGGCCTTTCAGCGAGGCGCTCTGCACGATGCAAAAAACTGCATCGAACGAGCAATTCAGTTAGACGCCGCGGTTCAACTCTATCACGCCAATTTGGGCCGTATTGCAATGGCTATGGAAGATTATCAGGCGGCGCTAGATGCCTGGAGTGTGGCTTTGGCACTTTCCAATGACGCGGCGGATATTCATTCCGATATGGCTGGTGCGTTTATTGAGCTGGCGCGCCCGGAAGAAGCCCTTTCGGCGGCCGACAAGGCGCTGGAGATTGATGCGAACCATGCCTTGGCTCTCCTCAACAGAGGATTGGCCCTATCGCGTCTGCTACGGTTCGGAGACGCGGCATTGAGCTTGCAGACATCCGCGTCGTTGCAGCCGGAAAATCCCGAAGTCTGGTTTCAACTGGGACAGGCAGCCCGACAAGCGAAACATTTGGATATGGCCGAGCGAGCCTATGGAAATACGGTTCGGTTGCAACCGGAACATATGGAAGGATGTAACAATCTTGGCAACATTCTCCGCGATCAGCTGCGCTTCGATGAAGCTATTGATATCTACCGCCAAGCCATCGCACTCAATCCCTCACACAGTGATCTCCATTCCAACCTGGGTGTAGCGCTGCAAGAATGTGGCGATACGGATGCTGCCGTTACCTGTTATCGCGAAGCCGTCAGGCTGGAACCCACAAACGCCGAAGCGCATCGAAACCTGGGCATGGGTTTATTGCAGCAGGGCGAATTTGCGGAAGGCTGGGCTGAGTATGAATGGCGTTGGCAAACCCGGCACTTCGAACCGATTGCAAGGCACTGGAAGATGCCTCGCTGGCAGGGTGAAGAGGTTCCAGGCAAAACTTTGTTGGTTCACTGCGAGCAGGGCTTCGGTGATTGTTTGCAATTTGCTCGATATTTGACCCCGGCGACTGGGAAGGTCGACCGGCTCATCGTTGAAGCGCCGGATGCTTTGGCGGCCCTGTTTGCGCGTATCGACGGAGTTGAAGAAGTTGTTATCACCGGCAGCCCGCTACCAGCCTGCGATTTTGAGATTCCGTTAATGAGCATGCCACAAGCGTTTCAAACGACGCTCGAAACCATCCCTACTGCTATTCCTTATCTTGAGATTGATCGAGAAAAAGCCATTTATTGGCAAGGGCGCTTGGACCAACAATCGGAGCAGAAACTTGTTGGCGTTGTGTGGTCAGGTAGTGGCGCGCATCCGCGTAATCTTATGCGCTCTCCGGGGTTAGCCGCGTTCGCTCCACTTTTCAAATTAGATAAGCGCGTGCGGTTTGTCTCCTTGCAAAAGGACGAGGACGTGGATGCAAATGTCGCAGGTTCGCATCGTATCGAAGATTTTACCGGGGAACTAACTTCGTTTGACGACACGGCTGCTCTCATCTCTCAGCTGGACGTGGTGATTGCGCCTGATACAGCCGTCACGCACCTGGCAGGCGCGCTCGGTGTGCGAACCTTTTTAGCGTTACCAAAAATTGCCGAATGGCGCTGGCTTAACGCCCGAGATGACAGCCCCTGGTATCCAAATACCCGTCTGGTTCGTCAATCAGATCAAGGTGACTGGTCGACGGTTTTTCAGTCTATCGCGCGCGAGCTTTCGTAAGCGAATTGGCTCTTTACAACATTTAATAAAGGCGATGGTTTTTGCCATCGCCTTTATTAAAATACTCAGAAACAAAACACCAGATTATTGCCCCCAGGGCAATGAGAAGGTTTTGACGTTGGTGTAACTCTTCATGGCTTCGACAACGCCTTCTTTATAACCGAGGCCGGAATCTTTGATCCCGCCAAAGGGAGACATTTCAGTTCTGTAGCCGGGCACTTCCCAGACGTTGACTGTACCGGTGCGCAGTTCCTGGATCAGGCGGTTGATGGTCTTCCAATTGTCTGTAGCGACGCCAGAAGACAAACCAAATGCCGTTGAGTTGGCGATACGGATGATATCGTCCAGGTCTTTACAGCGAACAATGGGGATAACCGGACCAAAGGTTTCTTCACGGACCAGTTCGCAATCATAGGGGACTTTGTCGACCACGGTCGGTGGATACACGGCACCGACGCGATTGTTGCCATGCAAAAGTTCAGCCCCCAGCGAGACCGCATCAATCACGCGAGCTTCAAACAGTTTGGCGGCTTCTTCGCTGACCACCGTACCAATATCTGTATCTGGATTCATGGGGTCGCCGTATTTGAGGACCTTGGCTTTTTCGACCACCAGTGCGGCAAATTCATCGGCGATACTTTCCATGCATAAAATGCGTTTCACAGCCGTGCAGCGCTGACCGGAGTTTTTGGTAGCCCCAGCGACAGCCATTGCCGCCGCCTTATCTAAATCTGCATCTTCCATAATGATGAACGGCGCATTGCCACCGAGCTCAAGCACCGTGCGTCGGTATCCGGCAGTCTCTGCTATGTATTTGCCCGCCGGAACACCACCTGTAAATGTTACCAGGGCGGCATGTTCATTGGTGATCATTTCATCGCCAAAATCACCGGGAACGCCGGTGACGACCTGTAGCATCTCGGGGGGCAATCCGGCTTCATAAAGGATATCCGCCAGGATAATCGCAGTGAACGGCGTCACTTCTGCGGGCTTTAACACCATGCAATTATTGGTTGCTACAGAGGGCGCAATTTTATGGGCGACCATGTTCAAGGGGTGGTTAGAAGGTGTGATCGCACTGATCGCGGTTAGAGGCTCGCGGGTCGTAAAGATGCGGCGCTTTTGCCCGTGCGGGGTGAGGTCACAGGAGAACGCTTCGCCGTCATCTTGAATACACAATTGGCCGCAAAGGGTGAACACATCAAAGGAGCGCCCGCACTCATACAGCGAATCCTTTTTTGATATGCCCAGCTCAGCCGTGATGACATCGGATATCTCGTCTTTTCGCGAAACGATGATTTCCGCAGTTTTCATGAGAATCTGTTGGCGTTCGTAGCGAGTTAACGTCGGCTCATAAGCGGCGGCGATCTCAAACGCTTGTTTGACGTGTTCGCGGGTTCCTCTGGAGATGCTCCCGATGACGCTACCATCATAGGGGTTGAAGACGTCAATGCGGTCAGCCGTATCAACTTTCTTGCCGCCAATTCGCATCGCTTCGTGACGCTGGTTTGAAGATGCATCCATTTTTTTGTCCTAACTAAGCTGCTCAGGCCGCGTTATTGAGCGCGACGCTGAAGATGTCAAAATTTCTAAGTTGTGTGTCTTTGGGTAATCCGGTTACCGGTCGATTGACTATGAGCGGTACATTTTGCGTGGATAAACCACCGTGTGACCGTAAAGGGTCCTTGAGACCGCTCAGGTCATGTTTATCTGGCTGACTGCCAACGGCCTTGTTGGCGGTGGAGATCACGACGATGTCGCCAACCCGATCATTGGGGAGCAAATATCGGCTGCACGCGACTTCATTGGTCAACGCGACTTCGATCCCTTCAATGGCTTCAAGATCGGCGCAAACTTTGGCGACATCTGTGCCAACTGGGAGATAGGCGGTCGCATAACCACCGAGGGCACCGTGATGGACCACATAAGGATCTGTAATGGGTAAAATGACCCGCGCGGCTCCTGCGCCCAGCATATCGTCCATTATCGGCTGCAGATAGACGACATCTGGCTCGCCCACCGCATCATGCATGTCTGCCATACCGTGATCTGCGGTTAGCGCGATCGTTGCACCTTGGGCATCCAATTGAGCCCAGTAACCATCCATCATCGCATAAAAATCATTGGCAACCGGCGAGCCGGGTGCGTGTTTGTGTTGGATGTAGTCCGTTGTTGAGAGATACATCAGGTCCGGCCGGTCACGTTCCATTAACTTAACGCCAGCATCAAAAATAAACTCGCTCAGTTCGGCAGAATAGACGGAAGGAATGGGACGTCCGACGAGCTCTTGAGCGTTCTCGATCCCGTGTTCAGCAAAGCTGGTTTCGTCGGCTTTTTCAGATGAAAAACACATGGCACGGCCGCTTGAATAGTCGAGGCCATGGCCCAACAATTTGCGGAGTTTATCCTTGGCCGTAACGATGGTGATTTTGGCACCCGCATCGAAAAACGCTTTGAAAATGGTGCCGGCACGCAACAGCTGCGGGTCGTTCATCATCACTTCGGCACCGGTTTCAGTGTTATAGAAAAAGTTCCCGCAAATGCCGTGTACGGACGGCGGTGCACCGGTGACAATCGAAAGATTGTTCGGGTTGGTAAAAGCCGGAACGACGCAGTGCGCACGCAAGTCGGCACCCGTTTTGACAATACCCGCGGTATAGGGCATTCGCCCGGCCTTAATCGCTTCTTCGATATAAGCCGGTTCTGAGCCATCGATACACACAACAACAAGCGGCTTCTCTGGCCAGGCATAGTTGCGACCATTTACGTGAACGGGTGATTTAAGAGCGGACATTTAATTGTTTCCAGTCTGGGTGCTAGAGATGGGAATTAAGCAGCTTTGGCGGCACCATTAGCGACGCCCATGCGGCTAATCGTAGCACGAACGGCATCCAAGGCAGACGTAATCTCGTTCGTTCCCAAGGCACCTATGCAACCAATCCGAAATGAAGGGGCTACTGTCAGTTTGCCGGGGTAGATGATGAAACCCTGATCTTTTAGCTGATCGTAAAAATTCTGAAAATCGAATGCAGGGTCGGCCGGCATTTTGAAGGTCACGATAATCGGTGCCTGCAAATGATCCGGCAACAGTGTTTCAAATCCCATCTCGCGCATGCCATCGACCAGAATCTTTCGGTTTTCAGAATAGCGTTTATTCCGCCCAGCAACCTTTCCAGCCTCAACAAACTGTTGGATGGCTTCGTCAAAGGCAACAATGACGTGGGTTGGTGGGGTGAAGCGCCACTGGTCCGTTTTTTCCATAGCAACCCACTGGTCATACATATCGAGGCTCAAGGAGTGTGCATTGCCTTTGCATTGTTCGAGCGCGGACTGGCGGATCAGCGCGAATCCCATTCCAGGCACACCTTCTAGGCACTTGTTGGATGATGCCATCACCGCATCAAATTCAATCGATATGGCACTCAACGGAATTGCACCAAAGGCGCTCATGGCGTCGATGATAAGGCGGCGTTGCTGTCGGGAGACAACTTTAGCGATTTCCTCAATCGGGTTGATAATCCCCGACGTCGTTTCGCAATGCACAGCGAGAACGTGGGTGATCGCCTTATCTGCGACCAAGGTGCTTTCTAAATCGTCTAGTGAAGGTTGAGTATCCTCGGGTGTTTCCAAAACCGTGTAGGCGCGGCCCAGATAATCGATCATTTTTGCCATGCGTTGCCCATAGGCGCCGTTCACCAGGATCAGAGCTTTGCCGTCGCGGGGCAGGAGTGTGGCGATGGTTGCCTCAACGACAAAAGTGCCACTGCCCTGAAGAGGAACGCATACGTGCGTATCACTGGCGTCGGCAATATCCAGTAACTGAGAACGGACACGACGATTGGTTTCTATGAAGTTGGCATCTCTGGAACCCCAGTCATGCAACATCGCCTGTTTGGTTCTCAGCGATGTTGTTAGGGGGCCAGGGGTTAATAACCAGGGTTCTTGGGCGGTTGAGTTCATAGGATGTGGATCCCGAATTTTGGTGTTTAAGGATGAAAACATTATCGGTCATAAACGGTCAATAATCAACATTAAACACAATATCATTTGCTCTTTTAATGTCTTGTAAGAGTCGCGTAGGCGTATCTATTGAAAGACGTTCGACCTTATTAAAGAATTATTTGGGGAAGGCATTCTGATTAACCTAATTTCCCATCCACAATCATGTTAACCTATATGCCGGAAATGAGGTTGATGAACGAAATCAGGTGCCAAATGACGAATAAAGACAAAACAATCAACTATATAGAGCTCCCAATGACCAAACCGACCGAGACCAAATCCTTCTACTCGAAGCTGTTTGGGTGGGCGTTTACGGATTGGGGCCCTAAGTACATGAGCTTTGACGGGGCGGGTATTGATGGTGGGTTTAATGGAGAGAACGATGCTTCTGTTAGTTCGCCGGGGGTGTTGGTTGTTCTCTATGCCCAGGAACTTGAGGCCATGCAACAGGCAGTTGCAGATGCCGGAGCTGCAATCGTTAATCCCATATATGATTTTCCCGGCGGCCGCCGCTTTCATTTTGAAGACCCGAACGGAAACGAACTCGCGGTTTGGTCAGAAACCTAAAACTCGTTTAGCGATTGCGCCAAGCCTGGCTATGTTTGAGCAATCCGTGCGTCAGAAGCACATGCAGGATGCGCGCGCCCGCGCAGGTATAAGCGATCATCATGGCCATGGCAGCTGCGGGTGCAATGTCTCCGGCATCGTCCATGTTCATAACCGCAATGGATGCAAGCGTGGTATCTGACGAATAAAGAAATATCACCGCTGATACCGTCGTCATGGCGTTCAGGAAAAGATACATGGAAACATCGAGAACCGCTGGCGTACAAACCGGCACCGTAACCCTGAAAAAGGTTTTGTAAAAGGGCGCTTTCAGAGATGCTGAGACGGATTCGAACTCCGGGTCCATTTGTTTAAGGGCAGTAATCGCTGTCAGGTGGCTCACTGTATAAAAGTGGGTAATCGTCACAATGACCAAAATACCGAGTGTTCCATAGAGAAAGTTAAACGGGTTGGCTGGATTGTTGAAAAAGAAAATGTAGGACAAACCAAGGACCAGCCCCGGGACGGCCAGTGGAAGCATAGCCAGCATATGGAATATGGTGCGCCCAGCGCCAAACCCACGGCCTTTTTCCATCAGATAAGCGCCGAAGAAAATGACCGCAGTGCCGATCACAGCGGTATAGAGCGACATGTAGATCGAATTCCAAAACGCATCCCAGCCGCCACCATCCATGACATCAAAATCATAGTTGCTAAACCCGAGTTCCAGATTATAGGGCCAGAATTTCACCAGCGCGGCATACTGCGCCATTCCGAGCATGCAAATAATCAGCGCCGCAATGATCGAACAAAAGATAAGCATACTGGTGTCGCGCACGGCATCTGGTTTTGGCTCGTAAGGAACGGCGCGTGCAGATAACAAGGCGACCTGCTTTTTCTGCACGATGCGATCAACTGTAAAAGCAATGACAGCGGGGACCAAGAGAACCATTGAGACGACGGCACCCATTTGGAAGTTCTGTTGGCCGATGACTTGTTTGTATACATCCGTTGCCAGCATGTTGTAATTGCCGCCAATGACTTTGGGCACACCGAAATCTGTGAATACCAGCGTAAACACGACAAATCCGGCACTAATCAATCCATACTTACATCCCGGCAAGGTCACGGTAAAAAAGGTTCTGATCTGGCTTGTCCGAAGCGCGATGGCGGCTTCATAAAGCCTCGCATCGGTGATCGAAAGTGCTGTGATTACAATCATCAACGCGTGAGGAAAAACCCAATAGCTTGAACCAATCGTAATACCGATGGGGCCGTATATGCTCTCGCCGAACAGCAGGCCATTGGCCACACCCTGATTACCAAACCAATAGACCAGCGAAATTCCGCCAAGCAGAGACGGTGTCAGCAGTGGGATGAGCGCAATAATTTTAAAGAACCATTTGAAAGGCATGCATGTCCGGGTCAGCGCGTAGCCGTAAACAAATGCGACAATCAGGACGATAAACGTCGATATGAGTGCGATTGTCAGACTGTTTCCAGCCGATAAAAAGAGCGCGGGCGTCGAGAAATACTCGATGTAATTGGCTAGGCCAATGAATACTTCGTCTTTGTTTTCGACGCTTTTTGAAAGCATCGTGTATAGCGGCAACAAAATAAAGGCAGCTAGAAAAAGTCCGATGATGATCATGCAGGTCCGCATGATCCAATCATCTCGGCTTAATTTCTCTTTTACGATTGGCTGCGGGTTGGTGGGCGCGGGGGGCATGGCGTCAGTCACCGGTTAGCTCCCACTACTTGCGTAAACCTGGACGAATTCCGCTGGCAACCGAACGGGTAACTTGGAGCCGATACCGACGGATTTTCGACGAACGAGGTTTGCGGAAAAATCAGCAAGTACATCGCCATCACCAAAAGTCGGTCCAACCAGATTTGCACGATAGAAAGACCCCATAAACTCGAGGCTTTTGATTTCGGCATCGACAACATTCGCATCCCCATCGCTTATATCCTGAGCGTTGATGTTCTCGGGGCGTATGGCAACTGTAATCGCGTCGCCTTGTGCGTGGCCAGCTGTATCGCAGGCGAACGTTGATTGGCCGACGGAGACGGTGCCTGGATCTCTGACTATACCCGGAATGAAATTCATGGTGCCGATAAAATCTGCAACGAAGGCTGTTTTTGGCTGGCCGTAGACTTCCTGGGGTGTGCCAACTTGAACAATCAGGCCGTGATCCATGACCACAATCCTATCGGCCATTGTCAATGCTTCTTCCTGATCGTGCGTAACCATGATCGTGGTGACGCCGAGCCTACGTTGAAGATCCTTGATCTCGCCACGTAAACGATCACGAACCCGCGCATCTAGGGCGCTAAGGGGCTCGTCCAGCAAAAGTAGCCCGGGTGAGGTCGCCAACGCACGGGCGAGCGCAATGCGTTGCTGCTGCCCACCTGATAGCTGTGCTGGATACTTGATGCCTTGTTCGGGCAACCCAACCAGATCTAGCAGTTCTTTGACGCGGGCGTTAATTTGATCCTTTGGTAGTTTGCGGTTCTCCAACCCATAGGCGACGTTTTTGTCAACCGTCAGGTTAGGAAATAGGGCGTAAGACTGAAATACGATCCCAAAATCGCGCTCTGACGGGGGCAGCGCAGATATGTCATTACCATCTTGCTCAATGACGCCGTGTGTTTGAATGTCCAACCCGGCAATTGCCCGCAAAAGCGTTGTTTTACCACATCCCGACGGTCCTAAAAAACAGACGAATTCGCGCTCGTAAATTTCGAGCGAAATATCATTGAGAGCTGTAAATTCGCCGAAATTTTTGGTCAGGTTTTCGATTTTCAAATAGGGCTTCTGGTCCATTGTGGCATCCATTTTTCTTCACCTTACGTGAGCATCTGTTTATCTATCAAAACATGAGACACGCCTAAAAACAAACCGGCCATCCAACTGACTAGAATTGGATGGCCGGGCAACTCAAGTTTGGGGTGTTTGTGACCCCGATCAGATACTTATTTAGCTTCGGACTTCGAATCGTAACGTGATTGCCATTCGGTGAGAATACGTTTGCGATTTGTCGCAGCCCACTCGAAATTGTTATCAATCATTGCTTCCGTGATGCCAGCCGGAAAATTCTTGACCGGTTTTGCAACACCTGGATAAGCGACAACGGCATATCCAGAGTTATACATCTCGTTAGCCTCTTTGGTGACTGTGAAATCAACCAACTTTTTAGCAGCTTCAAGGTTTTTTGTTCCCTTGATGATCGCGGTCGCTTCCATA
>Ga0316204_10011924_pt1 | contig 10741 bp, 12 predicted proteins | sample 6monrhotite_MG_2_FD_205661 | JGI IMG/M metagenome (GOLD analysis project Ga0316204, IMG submission 205661) | Microbial mat bacterial communities from mineral coupon in-situ incubated in ocean water Damariscotta River, Maine, United States -... | ecosystem: Environmental > Aquatic > Marine >... | reverse complement strand
GTCACCGCTCAGCAGTTACGTCGAATTATCGAAAAGATTAATAATCGGCCCATGAAGGTTTTAGGCTGGAAAACACCGTATGAGGTTCATTTTGGGGTAAGCGTTGCATTTATTTCTTGAATTCAGGGAGGACCTTTTTTATAACAGTGACTTGCATTCAGTGCTTTCGTGAAAGTATACCCAACCGATTATTCTGTCAGTGTAATAAGGAGCGTTGTCCCTTGCGTACGCCGAACTAAAAGGTATTTGCAGTATTACTCAGACGAATACCGTGTTATTGGGCTAAGATAAGGGGGTGGTTCGAGAATTTTTTGCATGCTAGGGAGTTGTGTTATGAATCAAGATGATTTAGCTGTATTGCGTCAGGCCTTAGTTACTCAGCGGGCAGAAATAATGCAGCGCTTAGAGGGAATCGCTCAGGAAATGCGTCATGAGACAAGGCCCTTGGAAGCGGATTCTGCTGAGCGGGTGAGTGCGGGTGAGAACGATGAGGTGTTGAATGCCCTTGGTAGTTCTGGGCAAAAAGAGTTAGCTGATATTAATGCGGCGTTAGCGCGATTGGATGATGGACATTATGGTATTTGTGTTGCCTGCGGTGAGTCAATAGGCTTGGCTCGTTTGCAAGCGATACCTTACGCGAGCAAGTGTATTCGATGTAGCTAGACTATATGCGGGGTAAGCATGAGAAACATGAAGCTCTATTATTCAGCCACATCTCCCTATGCCCATAAGGTTCGCTTAGTTGTGATGGCTAAGGGTTTGAGCGAGCGCATCGGTTTGGTTTCGTGCAATCCATTTGAAAACAACGTGGCGTTGTTAGCGCACAACCCCTTAGGCAAAGTACCGGCACTGGTGTTGGATGATGAACGGGTGTTGTTCGATAGTCCGGTGATTTGTGAATACCTCGATTCGCTATCACCGGACAAACAGCTGATACCCGCAGCAGGGGACAGGCGATGGGAAGTGCTGCGCTGGCAAGCACTGGCGGATGGCATTATCGATCAAGCTTACAATGTTGTGATGGAGCGGCGCAGGCCTGAACAACAGCAATCAGACGACTGGCTGACGCGTTGGCAGCTCGCCATCAATCATGCCCTGGATGAAGTCGAACGTTCGACGCCAACGCTAGCGGAGGATATCAACTTAGCCCATCTAGCACTGATCGCCGCGTTAGCTTATTTGGACCTGCGTATGGAGGTCCTAGCCTGGCGACAGGCAAGGCCAGTGTTAGCGCAATGGTATGAATTACATCGAAATAGGGTGACCGCGGTAGGTGAGTGAATAGTGACGGCCGTAGGGCGCAATAACTGAAAGGCATCGCGCCGAAAGAACGGAATCTGACGGAGGCTTCTCCAGGCTACTCGTTGATACCAACCATGCCCTCAAGCAAAGCTTTATCCTGACTCAAACAATGTCTTAAATGGCGCATCAACGCCTTTACTCTTGCGGTTTGTTTTAGGTCTGCATGGGTGAGTATCCATAACTCGCTATGAGTGTCGTCGAGTGGGAGGTGAATTTGTTGTAGTGCTGGCTCGCTATCACCAATAAAGCAAGGTAAGTTTGCTGCGCCGATACCATCTTTTGCGGCGTTAACGGCCGCTAGGATGCTGTCGCAACTAAACACAATGTTGGGTTTTTTACGGTTTTTCCAAACGCTGGGCGAGCACCAGTTGATGCCGTCATTCATCATGATCATATTGTAATCGGCTAGTGCCAAGTGTTTTGATTCTTCCAGAAACACTGGGCTGGCGTAGATGGCAATTTTGAAATTGCTCAGCTTGTGACCGATACAGTTTTGCGGTGGTTTAGTGGTTACTCGCAAGGCCAAATCTGCTTGGTGCTGAGCCAGTTTGAGTGAATGGCTGGTGACAATCAGCTCAATCTGGATATCAGGGTGTTGTTGCTGAAAACTGGCGAGATAAGGGCTTAATAAATAATGGGCAACGCCTTCGGGGGCGGTGAGGCGAATGTTGCCTTGGAGGCGTAAATCCTTGCCGTGGAGGCTAAGGCTGAGTTTAAGCACCTCTTCTTCAATATTGGTGGCGCTTTGAAGTACGGCTTCGCCAGCTTCAGTCATTTCGTAGCCATGTGGGAGGCGCTTAAAAAAGCGTGTCGACATACGCTGCTCAATAGCGTTTAGTTGTCGAAATACCGTGCTGTGGCTAGTTCCTAGCGATTTGGCGGCCCCGGCGAGGGTGCCCTGTCGGCAAATGGCCAGCAGAACCCGAAGATCGTCCCAATGAGTTGTATTCGTGTTTGAGGGCATACAGGGTTTCTCTTTGCATTATTGCAAACAAGTTTAGCAAGTTTGTGGAGTTATTTTTCCAAGTTTGATTCTGTAGCATGGGTCTCAATAGCAGTGTGAGTTATTCAGGCGGAGACTTAAACGATGGCAGTTAAACAAAAGATGTTAAGCACGGTGGTGCCTTGGAATGAGGTGGCAACAGGCTACGAGCAGGTAACTATGAAGTTTTTTCAAGGCTATGCCGATCATGCTTTGTCGATCGCACAAGTGGGCCGTGATAGTGATGTGCTAGATATTGCCTGCGGTCCAGGGACATTGGCACTGTCTGCGGCAAGCTTGGTTAAAACAGTGAATGCTGTCGACTTTTCACCTGCCATGATTGATTTGTTAGCCCGGCAGAAACGACAGCAGAATATCGATAATTTGATGTTTTATTGTGGTGACGGCCAATGTTTGCGCTACGACGATGGGATGTTCGATGCTGCTTTTTCAATGTTTGGTTTGATGTTTTTTCCCGATCGTGCGAAGGGGCTATGGGAGATGCACCGTGTGTTGCGAAAGGGAGGAAAAGCCGTGGTATCAAGCTGGGCCCCGGTGGCGGACTCCCCCGCAATGGAGGCGGCTTTCGGCACCTTGCGCGCCATGAATCCGGACATACCCGCACCTAAATTTGATATCGAATCCTTAGAGAATCCTGAGGTGCTACGAGCAGAGCTAGCTCAGGCAGGTTTTAAAAATATCGAGATAAAACGCGTTACTCAAACCTTTAGTGCTGACTCCCTTGATGACTATTTGTCTGACCTGGTGACTGGCACCGCCCCGGTGGTAATGCTTAAAAAGACCATGACCGAGTCGCAGTGGTTGCAAAGCCTAGCTGTGGCGCGAGCACACTTGGTTGAGGTGTTAGGCGAAGGGCCAGTGACCTTATCGGCAGATGCTTGGTTGGGCATGGCGACAAAATAAGCGACAAAGAATCTTTCGACCAAGGTGGCATGTCAGTTGATAATTTAAATAAAAAATACTCAGGCGCAGTTATTGTGTATTTGGGTATGCTAGACTGTCCCGATACTGGCGTACCGAGCATGAATGTGTGGTGTGAAAGTCAGTTATCGTGGGCGGATGGCATTGCAGGCATTAAACAGCTAGCCCAGGGCGTTGAAAATAGAGACACGTAGCCAGTGTGCCCTCTTTAATCGTTGTTGCTTGATATCTGTTTTTCTTGTTTATTCCTGAGGCTTCTTTTTCAGATTTTCCCATGGGTTGGTACTCTTCTTTACTGGTCGAGGTGTTGCTCGGATGTTTCGTGTAGCTGATTTTTTTTCACGTTTCTCGCGCAAGCGTTCTGCATCTTCAAAGCTTAATTCCTTCGGGCTTCCAGGCGTTTGCTCGGTTGGAATGATGCGCTCTCTCGGAGGCAAGGCAAATTGCTGGGAAGACGCTCTAGGTAAATTCTTAAAATCATACAAATAGAAATTTTCAACTTTTTCACGGGCCCAATCCGTTTTTTTAAGAAACTTCACGCTGGACTCAATACTTGGGTTGGTCTTAAAGCAATTGATATTTAAATACGCAAAGAGTATCTCAAAGCCATACTCATCGATTATTTCAGTCAACAAATTTTTTAAACCAACGCCGTGTAGAGGGTTGTTCTTGTAATTAATCTCATCGTTCATACTAATATCTTCTCAGCGTGGGTGTTGCGGCATTATATCCGTTAGAGCATAAATTAAATGCCGCACAGCCACTTTTTTAAATGGCATGAAATATTATCGACTTATCCCAGTTAATCTATAAACAGGCTTTGCTGTGCATATCATTTCACGGTGTTCTAACGATGTTATTTAGCCCGAACTGGACCTAGGCTATTTTTCACCATCAATCCAGCTAACAGCAATGCTGATGCCTGATAAAACAACGAGTGACTCATGTCATGTTCATGGGCGGCGACATTGTATACGGTGAAATTAAACTCTGCTACCAACCAGTTGGTGAGATAACCGAACAAGATACTGGTGACCAAAATTGTCGTTACATAGATCAGCACCACTGATTTTCCCAGCTCCTGTTTAATCATGCCCATGGTGGCCAAGTTAGTTGCAGGGCCGGCCAACATAAAGACGAGTACTGCGCCAGGTGATACGCCTGCGGCCAAAAAGCCAGCCGCGATAGGGGTAGACGCTGAGGCGCAAATGTACATCGGTATGCCAATCAAGGCCATGGCCAGCATGGCGCTAAAGCCATCGCCCCACTGGGTTAAAAATTCATTGGGCACCCAGGTTTTGACACAAGCAGCTAAGACTAAGCCGAGTAATAGCCATTTTGTGATGTCTTGTAGTAGTTTGCCGCTTGAAAAAGCCCATACGCCGGTCATTATTTGTGTGGCTGATAGGCGCTCGCTGGAGGCTTCTTTTTCGCTATTCTTCTTTGATTCTGAACCGCAGCAACTTTTTTTTGCATTGCTACACGATGGGTTAGGTGTTTCGGTAGGCGTTTTTTTCGGTGCAAACATGACGAGAATCCCCGCCGTGATGGCACTAGCAATGGCGCTAATTGGTCTGATGATCGCCATAAAAGGTCCGAGCAGGGCATAGGAGATAGAGATCGAATCCACCCCAGTTTCCGGTGTCGCGACTAAAAATGACACGGTGGCCGAGGGCGATGCCCCGGCACGACGTAAACCAATGGCGGCAGGAATCACACCACAAGAGCACAAAGGTAGCGGCGCACCAATCAAGGCGGCTTTGGTGACGGAGGAGACATCGTCCTTGGCCATATGCCGTTCTAGCAGGCCGACAGGCAGTAAATATTTCATCACCCCTGCCATGAATAAACCCAACAACAACCATGGGGCGGACTCAGTAAATAAAGCTAAAAAGTTAAGCAATAATTCCATTACTTTTTCTCCCTGTGGGTGAATAAGTCATCTTCAAGCGAGCTGAGTATGGTGCAGTGCGTGGCGCTTTTCGGCCCACCACAACAGGCGTCGTGCAAATGAGTGAGTGCCTGATGAATGCTGTTGAGGTCTTGCAAGCGTGCCTCGACGTCGGCAATTTTCTCCGCTGTGTATTGTTTCACCTCGTCGCAGCTGTGCTCATCTTTATTCAAGCGAAGTTCGAGTAAGGTCTTGATCTCCGCCAAGGTAAAGCCTGCCTTTTTGGAATGGAGGATGAATTTGACGCGCTGAACATCTTCGGGCAAGTACAATCGATAGCCCGACGCCGTGCGCCCTTGGGGCTGAATCAACTGCTGCTGCTCGTAGAAACGCAGGGCCTCAACAGTTAGCCCACTGTGTTTGGCTAGCTCACCAATTTTTAGTTTTTGCATGCTCATGAGGTTAATTGTAAACCCTATAGTTAACTATAGGGTCAATGGCAGGGTCGTTTTACCTCGCTGGCTATCTTCACTATCCATGTCGAGCAGTTAAGGTGTAATAATACTAAGAAAATTTTGCGCTAAAAAAATTTAGTGCTAATATTTCTTAGCGCTAATGCACGCAAGGGAATGTTTATGGACAATATTGCAGGCTCTCCCGTAGAGGGGAGTAATTTTTACGGCCGTGATGCTGTCGTTGAGCATCTGCGACAAGTGCTCGATAACGACGACATATTGCTTTTAGGTCCCCGTCGTATTGGTAAAACCTCCGCTGCTCGCGCGATTATGGCGGCTGTTCGCCGTGACGATTGGCAGGCCATTGAAGTGAATGTGGCCAGATGTGTGAACGAGCAAGACTTCCTGATTAAGTTAAAAAGTGAGCTGAAGCCCGTCTTAGACACAATCACCAGCAAGACAAAGGGCGCAATAATTGATGCATTTAACGCAACAACGAAGCGTATCAAATCGATTAAAGTGGGTTCTATTGGCGTCGAGTTGAATGGCTCGCAATCTGAAGATTGGCCTATCGTCGCCTGTGATTTATTACACTTGATTGCTCAAACAGAACAACGCTGGCTGATTTATGTCGATGAACTGCCCATCATGCTGTTCAATATTATCCGTAATGACCCACAAAATGGCGTCCAGCGCGTACGCCGCTTTCTTGATTGGTTTCGTAACGATGTAAGGGCATTGCCAGGTTCGGGCAAAGTGCGCTGGCTAGTGTCGGGATCGGTGGGTCTTGATACCTTAGTGCAGGAACATGGTATGGCGGACACCATTAACAGTATGAGCCATCAAGGCTTGGAAGCTTTCAGTGATGAGGTTGCTGTCGCTATGCTGGGCGAGCTGGCAGCTAGTTACGGGATGGCTCTGTCAATCGATGATCGGCGGAAAATGGTCGCCGCTGTGCAGTGGCCCCAACCTTATTATCTGCAAACGGCATTTAATCATCTGCGGGTGTTGAGGATGGCCAATGTGAAGGCAAATCTCCCCGACTTAATAGAACAAGCCATCAATAAAATGGTGCAACCTGGGGCTGATAATGATTTTCATCACTGGGAGATGAGACTCTCTCTGCAGCTCTCTCGGCCTGACGCGGATCACGCACTTGCTCTACTCAACTTAGTTGCCCAAGATTCTACAGGCGCTCGCCCTGAAAACTTACTCGCTGCCTTGGAAGAGCGCATGCCCAACGCCACCCCTGACGAAGCACGACGAACCTTTATCCGCCTGCGCGACATTTTACAGCGCGACGCTTATTGGGGGGCTGATGGAACCACTGGTACAAAGCGCTATCGCTTTCGCCTCGAACCCTTGAGGCGTTGGTGGCTTAGAAGGAACACACTATGAGCACTAATCTTGGTCACCACCATTACAACCCCGATTGGCTGAGTGATGATGCCCTGGTCGCCAACTTCATTGCCCGCATGGCGGAGTTTAATTTTCTGCGTGATGATTTAGCGCGCATGCCGCTTAGCGGTACTGTGCAGCACTATTTGCTGGTCGGCTTGCGCGGTGCGGGCAAAACGACGCTGCTCAAACGCCTAGCTGTGGCCATTCGTCGTGATGTTGATTTGAATGATCATCTCATCGCGTTATCGTTTCCAGAAGAACTCTACCAAGTAAAAAGCTTGGCGGATTTTTGGTGGGCCGCATGCGATGCCCTGGCCGACGAATTGGATCACTTGAGTCAAGTTGAGCAGGCAGATTTTTTGGCTGACGAGGTGGAGCGACTCAAGAGCACTACAGATTTGTCGGAGGATGCCGGCTTCCAGCTAATGCTGAAAACCTGCCAGCAAATGCAACGTCGCCCCGTACTGCTGGTGGATAATCTTGATTTTGTTTTTCAGCGCATCGATAAAAAAGGCAAAAAACTTAAAGACCCGCATGCCCCTGCCTATTGGGCATTTCGTGAACAGCTCTCCACTGCGGCTTCTCCGATTGTCATCGGAGGCTCGGTGCGTTTGTCCGAACCTTTTACGGATTATGACAAGGCTTTTTATGATTTTTTTATCCCCAAGCGTCTCGGTAAATTGAGCTTAAAAGAAGTACGCCAAGTGCTGGAGCGTTTAGCCGATGCGCAAGACGCGCCCGAAGTTAAGCAGCGATTGAAAGAACGCCCGAGCCGAATTGAATCCCTGTTCGAACTTACGGGCGGCAACCCCAGGGCGCTAGGCCTAATTTTTGAATTGCTACGTCAAAGCCCCAATAGCCGAGCGGTAGAAGATTTTGAACGGTTGATGGATATCACCACACCTTATTACAAGGCTCGCTTTGAAGGTCTGTCCGAGCAGGCCCAAGTTGTTATGCATGCTTTAGCTGTGCGTCGTCCTAGTGATGGCAGTGGTTTGCGTTTTGGCCACACTGCCGCAGAAACTGGCAAACATGCCGGATTACCGACCGGCACGGTCTCAGCCCAAATAAATATTCTCGAAGGTGAAGGGCTGGTTGAAAAATCCGCCGCCCATGGCCGCACCCAATACCGTATCGCCGAACAACTTTTTCGACTCTGGTTACAAATGCGCAGCAACCGCCGCATCCGCCAAAATGTGCTGGGGCTAACTGAGTTTCTTGAAGCCATGTTCGATCTTGAAGAGCTGCAGGCCCATGTGGGGGACGAAGGTAAAGCCGCAGTTTTGGCTGAGGTAGGAAAGGGTCTTGAGGCTGGGGGGACTGATCGACTATTGCCGCGTGTGAACGAGCAGATAGGAGAAACTAACGATTTTTTTGGATCGAGTGATTTGTCAGGGGCTTCAATTGAAACGAGCTTGCTTGGGGACTCGCATCAGCGCACAAATCGTGGTTTAAATGATGAGGGACAACAGCCAAACCTACACATCAGTACCTGCCAGCAAGCATTGAATGCTGGAAATCACTCAGCAGTAAAAGCCGCCCTGCAGCTACTATTTACTGATGCCAAAGACCTCACATCAATTCTGGTCAGCGAAGCCTTTATCGAGGGTTTTTTAGCTTTGCTGTTGGCTAAGCGTGACGGCGCTAATCTCGTGCTCACCGCCATGCGTGAGCTAGGTTACAACAAATATGCTCGCCCCATGTTGTTGGCCTTTGAGGCCGCGATAGTCGATCAACCTAGTATGTTGGATGAGCTGGAGCCGGAGGTGCGGGGGGCGGCCAAACGTATGTTTGGACGCATTGTTAAGATTGATGCAGAAAAGGGTGAAGCGTAGAAATATACGCTGGAATATGGGTCGTGTGGTGGTTTTTCTTGTATGCTTCGCCCCTATTAAATTTGAAGTATTTATTACTAGAGGTTGTTCATTATGATACGTCGTTTTTTAGTAGTGCCATTGGCTTTATCGTTGGTGGTAGGTGTTGCTACGTTGAGTGGTTGTTCAGAGTCCGCTGTCCCCGCTGGCACAACGGCCAAGACGGTAGCGAGTGTGACTGAGTTGGTGAAAACCGATGTAGTGCTAGGTGAGGGAACTGAGGCGGTGGCTGGTCAATCTGTCTCAGTACACTACACCGGCTGGTTATATGACGAATCTAAGGCCGATAAAAAAGGGGCGAAATTTGATAGCTCCCGTGATCGCGGTAAGCCGTTTGGATTTCCGCTGGGGGCAGGTCGAGTGATTAAGGGCTGGGATCAAGGGGTGGCAGGCATGAAAGTCGGCGGCCAACGGACTTTGACGATTCCTTCTGAGCTTGGTTATGGCGCACGCGGTGCGGGTGGTTCAATTCCACCAAATGCTGCACTGATTTTTGATGTTGAATTATTGAACGTCTATTAAATAATCCGGCTTTGGCTGTGGTTCGGTCGAGGCCAATCTGTGTAATTATTGAAAGAGAAACAAAGTAATGAACAAAAGTGTTTTAACTAATTTATTGGCCATTATTGTTCTTGCGGTGGGCTGGGGCCTGCAAAATGACTTGGTCATGATGATTGGTTTGTTTGCCTTGTCGGGTGCTTTAACCAATTGGTTGGCAGTGCATATGCTGTTTGAAAAAGTGCCAGGTTTAGTCGGTTCGGGTGTTATCCCCGCACGGTTTGAAGAATTTAAAGCGGCTATCAAGAACTTAATGATGGAGCAGTTTTTTACTCAAGAAAATATTGATCGTTTTGTTTCCGGCGGTGCGGTTAAATCTACTATGCAGCTAAGTCCAGTGATTGAAAAAGTCGATTTCTCGCCCTCGTTTGATAAGCTGGTCGAGGTGATTATGAACTCGTCCTTCGGCGGTATGCTGGGAATGCTAGGTGGTGTTGAGGCTCTGGAACCGCTGAAAGAACCTTTTATTGCTGGCATGAAATCATCCATCATCGAAATGACAGAAAAAGAATCCTTTAATAAATTGCTGCAAGAAGAAATTGATCAACCGGAAGTCATGTCGGGCATCCGTGGCAAAGTCGCTGAAATTATCGATGCGCGGCTAGAAGAGCTAACGCCACAGCTCGTCAAAGAAATGGTACAACAAATGATCAAACAACACCTCGGTTGGCTGGTGGTTTGGGGTGGTGTGTTTGGCGGTTTGATTGGTTTGATATCCGCCATGATTGTTTTATAACGACATCCTTGAATTGATCAAATAAAAAGAGTACGAGCATGGCCGATAAAATTATTGATCAACTTGATCCAGCCTGGAAAGCACATTTTGAGCATGAATTCTCACAAGACTACATGCTCAAGTTGCGAGAATTTCTAAAAACTGAATTGAGACAAGGCACCGTAGTTTATCCGCCTAAAGACCAATGGTTTAACGCCTTTTTATACACGCCATTTGATGATGTTAAAGTTGTAATCGTCGGCCAAGACCCGTATCACGGAGAAGGCCAGGCGCACGGCCTAAGTTTTAGCGTACCCGAGGGCATTAAAATTCCGCCCTCGCTGCGCAACATCTACAAAGAACTTAATCGCGACTTAGGCATGTCGATCCCACACTCGGGCAATTTAGAAGCCTGGGCCAAACAAGGGGTGTTGCTATTAAATGCCTCGCTTACCGTGCGAGCTGCCGAAGCAAACAGTCATAGCAAACAAGGTTGGTTACGCTTTACCAATGCCTGCATTCAACACATAAACCAACATAAACAAGGCGTGGTGTTTTTGGCCTGGGGCCGGTTTGCCCACGAGGTGTGTTCGGTGGTGGATACCTCCAAACATTGCGTCA
>Ga0316204_10011923_pt1 | contig 10742 bp, 7 predicted proteins | sample 6monrhotite_MG_2_FD_205661 | JGI IMG/M metagenome (GOLD analysis project Ga0316204, IMG submission 205661) | Microbial mat bacterial communities from mineral coupon in-situ incubated in ocean water Damariscotta River, Maine, United States -... | ecosystem: Environmental > Aquatic > Marine >... | reverse complement strand
TCTCTCGAACTGAACTACCACTTAAATAACGTTGTACCTGAGATTGATCAGTTCCGAAATAACTCAACTGTAGAAACAAACCACCCAATATTCCTGACCATATGTTGTAGCGGCTTGCTGGATCAAAATTCCAATCAATAACTTCCATTTTATCCATCACTCCAGCTACTTCTATGCCTTTAGCAAAGCTCAAATTATCGGTTAGAAAAGAGACCAGAAAACCACAAGCGATGAACATACCAATAAAAATGACAGCCATCTGTTGCTTATGAGTCTGACTTACCGCCTTAGTACCACCAGAAACTGTATAAATAATTACTAATGCACCTATAAACAAAATGGTAAAGTTGAGCGACCAACCTACAATTTGCGAAAGAATAATAGCAGGAGCGTATATGGTAATTCCTGCTGCAAGTCCTCTCTGTAAAAGAAAGAGCGAAGCAGTTAACAGTCGGGTTTTATTGTCGAATCGAGATTCTAGAAACTCATAAGCGGTATATACCTTTAGCTTGTAATACAATGGAATAAACACTGTAGAAATAATGATCATAGCCAAAGGCAGCCCAAAATAGAACTGCACAAAGCCCATACCTTCCATATAGGCTTGCCCAGGAGTAGAAAGAAAAGTAATAGCAGATGCTTGAGTAGCCATTACTGACAAACCGATGGTCCACCAATTGGATTCTTTGCCTCCTAATAGGTAGCCTTCAATGTTTTTACTCCCTCTTGTTTTCCATACTCCATATGCAACAATAGTAAAGAGTGTTCCTAGCATTACCAACCAATCTATCCAGCCTAATTGATTCATGCTTGATAGGTATTAGTTAGCCAAATAAAAAAAAGAATGAGTAGCAATTCAAATACAATCAAGAACAGATATAAACCTTTCCACTTTTTAAAAAATGGTGGTTTTTCTTCTATGCTACTGCCCTCCTTATTTTCCATAAGAAATCATGTTGGTAAGCAGCCGGTATGCTCCTGGTACACCAGCAGGCAATTCTCTAAAAAAAGAAATCCCAGTATAAATAAAATGTCCACTTCCATAATCTGCTACTAAAACACTTCCTTCTTGTGGTTCCTCTCCCGGATCATTCCACGAAATGATCGTTTCATAATTCTCATCCCACTCATCAGCAAAATAAAGTCCTCGCTCTTGTACCCAGCCTACAAAATCTCCTTTGGATAATTTATTAGGTTGATTTAAAATTGGATGTTCGGGTTTTAAAAAGGTTGGTTCCGCTTCTTCTTTGGTTACCCTCTTTCTAGAAATTCGAAAAGGATAAGGGCCAATTTTATCAGACTTCAACCCTCTATTTGTATTGTATTGTACAATTACATTACCACCATTTTTCACATATTCATTCAAAATAGTATTGCCATTTTTCATACTCTCTTCAGTATTATAGGCTCTAATGCCTACTATAATGGTTTCAAACTGACTTAAATTAGTGGTAGGTAATTCTTCCGCTTTAAAAGAAGTTACATTAAATCCTATTTGGGTCAAATTTTGAGCCACTTCATCTCCACTTCCTATGATATATCCTACATTTTGAACGGATTTTTTCAATTCCATTTTCACTACCCTAGCCTTAGCTTTTGGAAATAGAATTTGTGGTTTGATGTGAGGATAATCAATTCGTTGTACAGCATGAGCTTCTATTCTATTAAATTGAAAAGTAATTTCTCCAACTGATGCTCTTTCTGGGGGAGTTAAAGTAAAGCTTACTAGCTTTTGTTCTCCTTTAGATTTTAATTCAAAAGGAATGATAAAAGGCTGAACCTCCCAACCTTCTGGTGCTTTTAGTTGAATATTGCTTTCTAAATTCTCTTTATTTGCTTCCAACAATACCGTAATTTTTTGTGTTTCGTTGGTTGAAAAAATATAGACTTTCTCTGATGGGGTTGCTGTAATCTCTGGGCTTACAATTACATCTCGGTGCAATTCCCCATCAACTCTATCTGTCCAACGAAAATCGATTGCCTGTTCAAAAGGAACCTCAACTCCTTCAATTTCTAATGTATACTTAAAAGATATTTTGGGCAAATTTTCTGGTAATCCATGTTGCTTAGGATACCTAAGAATTGGATCTTGAGAAGAAGTTGCTTTTCCCATCATTTCCAACTCTTTAGCACTTGGATTGTGAGCTTTGTTAAATGCATCAATATCTCTCTTACTAAGCTCTTTAATTTCTTTTAACCAGTATGGGTATGATGAATGTGCATTAATCTCTGTCTTAAAGTCTAAGCTTAACAACTCATTGCTCTCTAACTTTATCTCTTCAAAAGTTGAATCTACAGCTGGGGAAACAGACTTTATAGCTACAGGAATCGAAGACCTGGAAATAAAGTTCGCTGTACCATTTACTTCAGCCTTCTGTAGTGCTGGATAATTGTAATCATCTGCTAAAAATTCTACATAAATTCCTGCTGCAGCTTTAATTACTCTGGTCAACTCTTTCATTTTATGCCTTACGAAAGGCTCTTCTTTCAACTCTCCTAACTTTTCATATAAATCAACCAGGCTTTTTACAGAAGCTGCAGGATTTGAAACGTCATAACGCTCTATTATTCCATCAATAATCAATTGAATTTTTGCTCCTCCTTCAATTCTTCCCCAAGTGGTGTTAATTCCTTCAAATAAATTTTTCTCAGCTTTATCACCAGCTGTATGCTTTAAATATTCAATTCTATTACCTCTACTTCTAGAAGAACCAAACCCTTGACTCTTATGCTGTGATCGACTATCAGCTGCAATTTCAGAATAAGAAAGGCCTAATAATTCATTGTAATCCCCAATATTCACTTCTATAATTCCACCTGAAGCAATGGCTTCTTCTCTTAATTTATCATTCCACCAGTATACATCCCATAAAATTCGTTTCGCCTCCCAAGTATTTACATAGTCTAATTGTTCAGGATAAGCAGTAGGGTCTGCAGCTAATTTAAAGGCTTCTTCAGCCAAGATGGAAGAGGCAGTATGATGTCCATGTCCCCCTCTTCCATCTGGTGGAAAGCGAGTAACAATAACATCTGGTTGAAATTTTCGAATTGTCCATACCACATCAGCAAGTATTTCTTTTTTATTCCATTTTTCAAGTGTTTCTTTCGCCGTTTTAGAATAACCAAAGTCAACTGCTCTACTAAAAAATTGCTCTCCACCATCAGTTCTTCTAGCTTCCAATAGCTCTTGAGTCCTTAAAACACCCATTGCATCTCCTTTCTCTGTACCAATTAAATTCTGCCCACCATCTCCTCTAGTAAGCGATAAGTAGGCTGTTCTTGCCAACTTCTCATTTTCTAGCCAAGCAATTAACCTAGTATTTTCATCATCAGGGTGTGCTGCAACATAAAGCACATTGGTAACTACTTTCAATTTTTTAATCTCTTGTAGTATAGCGGCTGAGCTTTCAATTGTTCGTTGAGCAAAAGCAGAAGAAATTGCTGCCAAGAATATAATCAAGTATAAAGACCTCATATCTGGAATTTGAAGCCTTAAAAATAAGGCTTATCACTCTCTAATGCTGAGCATCTAGAAGAATTAACAATTATTGGGATTGTAACTGTAAAAAGTCACTGTTTATCATACAATAATAATCGCTGTCTGTGAATTCACCATCAAAATAATAACTCTCTCTTAAATGAGCCTCCTTTCTAAATTGAGCCTTCTTTAATAACTTAACTGAGCCAGTGTTATTGGGATCTATATCAGCCATTACACTATGAATATTCAACGTTTCGAAACCAAATCTCACTACCTCTTTAAGGGCTTCAAGCATATACCCTTTTTGCTGGTGAGTTGGATGAATCCCAAACCCAACTTCTGCTCTAGAGTTAGAAAAATCAATGCGCCAAAAACCAATGTAACCAATCAATTCAGCATTATTTTTCAAACTAATTTTCCACGATATCCCTTCTCTTTCATCAAAAGATTTAATTGTTGCTTCTACTCGCTCTTCTGCTTCTGATAGTTCTTTCATGGGGTACATGCCTAGATAATGCATGAACTCAACGTTAGATCTTAATTCAAAAAATGCTAATGCATCTTCTACTGTATAAGCACTTAAATTTAAACGCTGAGTTTGCAGAACAGGGAAATCATTAGGAAAGTTTATTGTCGGTTTCATCTATACAGGAAATTGAGATCGATTCAACGTATTGTCTAATTCAGCTGCTTTGTCAAATGTTTGTTTTGCTAATTCTTGCTGACCTGCATAAAAATAACTTAACCCCAAATCAATGTAAGTTTTAGCAATAGTAGGTTGGATTAAAATAGCTTTTTCTAATACTTTTATCGCTTTTACATAATCTTGCTGTAAGCCATATACTGTTCCTAGGTTCGTTAATAGATCGTGATTATTTGGAGCTATTGAAATTCCCTTTTCAAAATATTTTAAAGCATTAGATAAATCATTCTTCTCCTTGCCATAAGCCCTTCCTAAGTTAAGGTACAACCTATCTTCTGATGGATTATACCTCAATAAGGTTTCATAAGTCTGAATTCGATAGTCAACATCCTTACTTTGTTCCAACACAATAAAAATATTTTGCCAGGTATTCACATGGTATGGGTTAATCGAAATAATCTTTTGGTAGTAGGGAATAGCATTTCTAGGCTCTTGTGTGAAATCAAACTGGGCATTTCCCATTAAAATCAATGCATCTATATATTCAGGATAAATGCGAAGCGCCCTATTCAAGTAAAAGATAGATTGCTCCAACATTGCTTTCTTGGCAGCAGGGTCTGTTAACTTTACTGCTTCTTCAGAAAGAATTCCTCCAGCCATAACATTGCTTTTTGCACCATTTACTGAGATGTTCGCATCGCTTGTAGAAAGTGTAAGGTTATTTTTCCATACCAGGTTTCTGCTGATTGTTTTAACAGAATACAAAGACAAAATCAATAGTAGTAAAACATTAAAGGTTGTTCTCGTATTCTTCGAAGTTTTTGTGCCTATTTGAAGTAAATAATACGCTATCACAATTGCTATACCGATAGAAGAAACATAAACAAAACGTTCATTCATAAATGCACCTATTGGAAAAAGCAAATTAGAAGCGATACTGAGAGGTATAAGAAAAATAAGAATGACAAAACTATAAAGCTTTTTAGCTAGTAAACCTTTAACAGCCATAACACACAAAAAGATATAAGTCACTACTGAAAGAATTACCAAAGGATTATTCCAACCTACTATGGGTATGTGTTTGGGGTAATAATCATACGTTAATGGATGAGGAAAGACTAACAACTGTATGTATTTACCTAAGGTCAATAATATGGTAGCATACTTATCTGAAATTGTAGCTTCTATAAAAGGGTCATTCATTAAATTATCAGCTACATCAGAAATCCCCCCTCCTACAACTTGATAGCGAATCCAAAACCAGATAAAAGCTACTCCCAACAATGTTATTAAAGGGAGTATCGCCTTTTTTAATGAATGTTTGCTAAATAGAAAAACTGCCAATGGAAAAATTGCCATCCAAGTAATTGCATTTTCTTTAGAAAGAAGAGCCAAAAAGTAACACAAAGCAAGCAACAACAAGTATTGAACTTTTTTGCTGTCTAAAAATTTTAGTAGAAAAAGCATCACAACTAAGTCAAAACCAAAGGCCATTATTTCATCCAAACCTTTAATATTTGCAACTACTTCGGTATGTATAGGGTGGAAAAACCAAAGTAGACTTGCTAATAAGGAAAAAGATATCCATCGATGTTTAAAAGCATAGGATACCAATAAGCGATTTAGTACTAAAAACAATAAAAACCCATTGAGAATATAGAACAACACATTGGTTAAATGCCCAATAAAAGCACTCTTCCCAAACAATCCATATTGTATGTTAAAAACGACCATAGAAAGTGGCCGATACCTCCCTCCCGATACTAAATCTTTTTTCTGACCATAAAATCCTACGAACTGATCATTACTCAACTGATCCCAAATACCAGAAAACCCCTTCTTGGTAAATTCATTATCTGTTACTACAATTGCGTCATCTAAGGCAAATTCGTGACCTAAAGTATTGCCATACAACAAAAAACCCAACACTAGGAATAGAAGAAATACCTTTGAGTTAGCTGGGTTCTGTAAGTCTATTTGCATAAAAACGAAATTATTGAATTTGAGTTGAATGTATACAATTCAAATGGTAGAACAAAACCTTTACTTACTTTGAAGCTTTCATTACCTTTGACACCTTTAAAAAGCAAATCTATTTTATGCAACTATCAGGTATCATCTCTATTTCAGGAAAGTCTGGACTTTCTAAAATTATCTCTCAAACGAGAACAGGCTTAATTGTTGAAGCATTGGAAGACGGCAAAAGAAGTGCTGTTCATGGCGCTGAAAGAGTTAGTTCTTTAGAAGACATTAGCATCTATACTTATGAAGATGATATGTTGTTATCAGCTGTTTTTGAAAAAATGTTCGAAGGAACTAAAGGCGAGAAAGTCATCTCTCACAAATCCTCAGCTGAGGAGCTAAAATCCTATTTAAAAAGCATCTTACCTAACTATGATGAAGATCGAGTTTATGTATCTGATATAAAAAAATTGGTTCAGTGGTTTAATATCTTACATGATAAAGGACTACTTATTCCAGATGATAAAGAGAGTGATAAGAAAGAAGAAGGTACTAAAGCTAAAAAAGAAATAAAAAAAGCTGCTCCTAAACCTAAAAATTTAGGCTCAAAGGCAAATGCTCCTAAGCCAAGCGGTAAAGCTGCAGCTGGCAAGAAAACTTCTCCCAAGGGAGCCAGTAAAGGCAAATAGATGATTCAAAAATTAGAACGCCAATTTGTTGTTGCTAACTTAAAAATAGAGTGGCAAGAGATTGAACACTACTTCAAAGAACTCCTTGAGCGAAATATTGATTCAGTTGAAGAATTGAAAAAATGGCTCAAAAATAGAAGCGAATTAAGTGCTGTTTTAGAAGAAGAATTTGCTTGGCGATACATCAGGATGAATGTTGATACGCAAGACGAAAAACTTCAAAAAGCTTTCCAATTTTTTGTTCAAGAGATTAATCCAAAGCTTGCACCTTATGAGAACAAGCTAAACCAAAAACTTTATGATTCGCCTTATACCAAAAACTTAACAGGTGATGATTTTAAGATTTTATTGAGAAGTATAAAAACTCAAATTGAATTATTTAGAGAAGAAAACATCTCCCTTTTTACACAGTTAGAAGAGAAATCTCAAGAATATGGTGCCCTCTCAGCCAAGATGACGGTTGACTATCAAGGCAATGAATATACCTTACAGCAAGCTTCAAAGTTTTTAAAAAGCACCGATAGAAGTATAAGAGCAGAAATATTTAAGCTAATTCAAGAGAGAAGACTGAAAGATGTTTCTGAGCTTAATCAGCTTTATGATGACTTAATTGAAGTTCGTCAGAAAGTAGCCGAAAATGCCAATTTTGGAAACTATAGAGATTATATGTTCAAATCTATGGGGAGGTTTGATTACAGTCCTCAAGATTGTTTCGATTTTCATGATTCTATAAAAACTACAGTTGTTCCTTTATTATCTGAAGTAGCAGAAAGGAGACAACAACTATTAAATGTTGATCAACTTAAACCTTGGGATTTATCAGTAGATATTTCTGGAAAGGAACCTCTTAAACCTTTTGAAACGGGTGAAGAATTAATAGAAAAATCTATCCAATGCTTTAATAAAATTGATCCATTCTTTGGTTCTTGTTTGGAAGAAATGAGAGCAAAAAAACACTTAGATCTAGAATCTAAAAAAGGCAAAGCTCCAGGTGGGTTTAATTATCCTTTATACGAATCTGGTTACCCTTTTATATACATGAATGCTGTTGGTTCCATGAGAGATGTAACCACTATGGTTCATGAAGGAGGTCATGCTATTCATTCAATTTTAAGTCATGAATTAGAGTTAGTAGAATTTAAAAGTTTAACCTCTGAAATTGCTGAATTGGCCTCTATGAGTATGGAGCTAATTAGCATGGATCACTGGGATACATTTTTTAAGACAGAAGAAGATTTAAAGCGAGCTAAAAGGGATCAATTATTAGATATTTTAGGCACTTTACCTTGGGTAGCAACAATCGATAAGTTCCAACATTGGGTTTATATGAATAAGAACCATACTGTTGAAGAGCGTTATGCCTATTGGTTAAAAATCACTGATGAGTTCAGCTCCAATAAAGTTGATTGGACTGATTTTGAAACTGCAAAAAAGAATCAGTGGCAAAGACAGCTGCATTTATATGAAGTTCCCTTCTACTACATCGAATATGGAATGGCCCAATTGGGTGCAATTGCAATCTGGAGAAACTATAGAAAAGACCCAAAACAAACCATTGAGAATTACAAAAAAGCCTTGTCTCTAGGTTATACCAAGTCTATTCCCGAAGTATATAGAGCAGCTGGAATAGAATTCAACTTTTCCAATGAATATGTTGCCGAATTGGCAAACTTTATTCATCAGGAAATTCTTAAAACTTTTGAAAATTAAGTCATGAGCAACCACGCATTACATGCCATCTCTCCTATTGATGGGCGCTACCATAATAAAGTTGAAAAACTCAGTCAGTATTTTTCTGAAGCTGCCTTAATTCGCTACAGGGTTCGAGTAGAAATTGAGTACTATATTTCATTGTGTAGGATTCCGTTACCTCAACTTGAAGGAGTTGAAGAAAGCCAATTTACAGATCTGCGAAAAATTTATGTAGACTTTACTGATGCTGATGCTGAAAGAGTTAAAGAAATTGAGAAAACTACTAATCACGATGTAAAAGCAGTAGAATACTTTATCAAAGAAAAACTTGCAGGCTCTAACTTAAAAGAAAAACTAGAATTTATTCATTTTGGCCTTACTTCTCAAGACATTAACAATACTGCCATCCCGCTTTCATTGAGAGATGCAATTGAAGATGTTTTCTTAGTTGAATTAAATGAAATCATCAGTGAGTTAAATGCATTCGCCATGGAGTGGAAGGATGTACCTATGTTGGCTAGAACGCATGGGCAACCAGCTTCCCCAACTCGTTTGGGTAAAGAAATAATGGTATATGCTGAACGCTTAAAGGAGCAATATAATGGCCTGATAGACACTCCATTTTCTGCAAAATTTGGTGGCGCTACTGGTAATTTTAATGCCCATCATGTTGCTTATCCTGAAATTGATTGGGTAGAATTCTCTAATGAATTTGTAAACGATACTTTGGGGCTATACCGTACTCAAATCACAACACAAGTTGAGCATTACGATAATCTAGCCCGTTTGTTTGATGCCCTCAAACGCATCAACACCATTCTAATTGATTTGAACAGAGATGTTTGGACTTATATTTCGATGGATTATTTCAAACAAAGAATAAAGGAAGGTGAGATTGGATCTTCTGCTATGCCACATAAGGTAAATCCTATCGACTTTGAAAATTCAGAAGGAAACCTTGGCATTGCCAATGCATTATTTGAACATTTAGCCGCTAAATTGCCAATTAGTCGATTGCAAAGAGACTTAACTGACTCAACTGTAATGCGGAACATTGGTGTTCCTGTTGCTCACAGCATGTTAGCCATTTCTTCTTTACAAAAAGGCTTAAGTAAATTGTTAATTAACGAACCAAAAATAAAAGCCGACTTAGATAACAATTGGGCTGTGGTTGCTGAAGCTATACAAACTGTATTGAGGAGAGAGAACTTCCCTAAACCTTATGAAGCTTTGAAAGAACTGACTCGTAAAAACGAAAAGGTTACTGAGCAGTCTATAAGTGAGTTTATTGATGGACTAGCAGTTAGCGATGCTATTAAAGCTGAACTAAAGCAAATCAGCCCTTACAATTATACTGGAGTAGAATTGTTTTAATTTTCATTGAATAGTATACGCTCGAAGGTTTACCTTTTTTATTTTAAAAAGTAGATTTCAAGTTAGGGCTTAGCTAAGGATACTTAAAATTCGTGTCTCAACCATACTGTTAGCTTAGTCCCACTTAACATATTAACAACTAGCTGAGTACGAAGCCCCCTTTCTTTCGTGAAAAGATCCATAGTGTAAGTATCTATTAGATCATCACCCCCTATATCGTCCCAATCTAGAAGGCTAAATGTAACTTCATCAAATCTGGGAAATTTGATAGTAGTGTCTGGAATGATTAAATAGGTTCCATTGGGATCTGCATCATGAAAAGAAATTTCAGAATCCCATTTAAATATTCCATTTCGAGAAATTCTCATAAATGGTTCAGCCTTGCTACCACCATTAAAATCCCATGGGTGTATCCCCTTCATTGATGGAAATTCACTAAACTGAATCTTTGTAACGTATATGGCTTTGGGTGTTAATACATCCAAACAATTAAAGCCTTCATAACCTGCTGGGCATTGACATATTCCGTCCACACAGCCTCCACCATTGTAACAGACTAACAAATCACAAACCTCACTACCTTCATCTTTCGAGCATGATGATAAGAATAGGAGAAAAATGATATTCAAGATAATTTTACCCTTGCTTATGTTTTTCACTTGCTGATAGATTTAGTATTAAAATTAGCTATTTGACGATATAACATCCTTTATGTTTCAGTAAATATTAAAGCATATCTGAAAAAATTACACTTAATTAATCAACACTTGTGATGCATCATTACAAAACTATAATGCTCCCTTCTATAATCCTTCAATTAATAGATTAATTTTATCCGTATAGGATTCAAATTCTTTAATATAAAGATCACTATCTTCTTCTATAGCCTGGTACAGTACTT
>Ga0316204_10011922_pt1 | contig 10743 bp, 8 predicted proteins | sample 6monrhotite_MG_2_FD_205661 | JGI IMG/M metagenome (GOLD analysis project Ga0316204, IMG submission 205661) | Microbial mat bacterial communities from mineral coupon in-situ incubated in ocean water Damariscotta River, Maine, United States -... | ecosystem: Environmental > Aquatic > Marine >... | reverse complement strand
TTATGTTCTTTTGGCAAACAATGTTGATTTTAAAGCATAGTATGACTCATTTAATTGAAATTTTTCTACATAACTATTTTTATTATATTCATGCGATAGATGTGTGTGCATATCAATCAATCCTGGTAAACAATATCTATTCTTCATTTCCAAATCAACTGATTGATTATTATATTTTTCTACTTTTGAAAATAATCCATTTTTCATTTCAATATACATATTAGTGAGCATTTTCCCACTAGTCACATCTAACATATTCCCACAGTGAATGGTTAATGAATGTGCGGGTGAAATAGCTAGTGACAATAGCCCAATTAATAAAATTTTTATCATGCTGATTTCCTCATTATATTTTCTATTTCTTCTACTGTTCTTGGGACATTATCACTGAGAATTTTATTTCCATCTTTGGTTATTAAAACATCATCTTCGATACGGATTCCAATGCCCCTATATTTTTCTGGCACTTTAGCATCACTATTTATATAAATGCCTGGTTCAATAGTCAGAACCATGTTTTGTTCTAATTCTACCCACAATCCATCAACTGAATATTCTCCACAGTCATGCACATCAAGTCCTAACCAATGTCCAGTTTTATGCATATAGTATTTAGCATAATTATGTTCTTCTAAATTACTTTTTAAATCACCTTTTAACAAACCAATTTCAATAAGCCCTTTAGTGATTACTTCTACTGCCGCCTCATGTGGTTCATTCCAGTGATTACCCGGCTTAGCTTTTGCCAAAGCAGCGGTATGTGCAGCCAATACAATATTATAGATTTCTTTTTGAGCTACTGTGTATTTGCCATTTACAGGAAATGTTCGAGTAATGTCTGATGCATAATAATCACATTCTGCCCCTGCATCAATTAAAACCAAATCTCCATCTTTTAGTTCTTGATTATTATTAATGTAATGCAAAATACATGCATTATCAGCTCCTCCAACTATGGGCAAATAACTGGCTTGAGAGTTCTGGTTGGTTAAGTGATGTAAAAATTCAGCGTTAAGATTATATTCATACATACCTGGTTTGCAGGCTTGCATCATTTTTACATGTGCATCTGCAGCTATATTAGCTGATATTTGCATACATTTGATTTCATCTTTACTTTTATAGACACGCATATCATCTAACAAAGGTTTAAGTGAGACCAATTCGTGTGGAGCTTGAGATTTTGCCCACTTCTCTTTTTCAACAGCATTAGTCCAAGAAACTATTTTTTTATCAAAATCACTGTCCATACCAAGCATGAAATAAACTTTATCTCTACCTGCCATGATTTTTGGAATAAGGTGATCAATCGATTTAATATCAAATGAATTATCAAACAATAATTTATTTTTTGCATCATCTAAACCGAGCATTGGACCATTCCAAATAATATTATCAGTATCAATCTCCCTACAAAATAAAATGTCTTCTCCATATTCTCCATTTGGAACAATAACAACTAAAGAATTGGCTTCATGACAACCAGATAAATAATAAAAATTACTATCAGGTCTATATTTATAATCAGCATCTCCATTTCTTAAGCTAATATCTTTTGCCTTTATTATTGCAATCGAATCAGTTCCAATAATTTTAGCAATTTGTTTTCTTCTTTTTTTGAATTCAGTTGCAGTGATCATTTTTTCTTTCAATATATAAAATAGGTACTTAATTATAATAAAGTTAATACAAATTAACATGTATTACTTTAGGAACATAGAAAATATATAATTTTTTTACTTTAAAACTTGATATAATATTTCTTGACTGCATACATAATAAGACTAAAATTAATAAGTAACATTATGATTATAATTCAATAAAGGAATAGCTATAATCCACCCACTATGAATATAAAAAAGACAGAAGAAAACGGCAGTAAAGATCAATCAAATGATTCAGCTTCTGATGATGTCATTCAATTAGTTGACAGACTTTTTAAATCAGTTGCCAGCGAAATAAATATGCCTAAGGATATAACTTTACTCCTTGCTAATTTACACACTCCATACCTAAAAATAGCCAAAGAAACTCCTAATCTTTTTGCTATAGAAAATCATCAAGCCAGGGTATTTTTATCAAAAGCCATAAAAATCTCAAAAACCTGGAACCAAGAATACGATACAAATAACTCCTACATAAAAAAATTAGAATCGGTCATTAATAATATAGTTAACCTCAAAAATTATGAAAGTACTGTTTTTATTAAAGCAGAATTAGATCTTGAAAAACAAATTAGTAGAATTCAAAAAAGACATGATATCAAGTTAAAACGAGAGAAAGAAAAATCTTTAGGACAAGAGAAAATTCTTAAAGCCAAACACTTGACTAAAAATACACTTATTGAAAAAATGACTGGTAAGAAAATACCAGTATTTGCAAAAGAGTTATTGTTGTCAGAATGGTTTAATGTATTGGTATTATTAAATCTCAGATTCAGTTTAAAATCCAAAGAATATGTTGATAAGCTAAATTTTGTAGATTATTTAATAGAATATTCACAACTAAATACAGAGACAGTAATCAGTGAAGATGAAATATATAATTTAGCAAGGGAATATAAAAGCGGCTTATTATTAGTTGCTTTTAACCCTATCGACTGTGAAAATAAACACAATGATTTCATAAAAAACTTGATTAACAATCAGAACACAATAACAAAGTTAAAAAATGAAAGTCAGAATACCCAAAAGACTGTTACTGATACCCAAAGTTCTACTCAGACAATCAAAAAAGTTATTGAGCCTTCACCAGTTGACCAGGTTGCCCAGAAAAAGCAAGAAAAGATAGTTGTAGAGCCATTAAAACCTGATGCAATGATTCCGAATAAAAAAGAAAAGCAAGATAACCCAGTTGATCGAAAACTTGAGTCTGCCAAGATACAACCAGAAGAAGTATTAGATATCTCTCAATATAAGAAAAAGACTGAAAAATCATCCCCTCAAATAAATAAAGAATTAATAAATCTTGACTCAAATATTGAAATAACCGAAAAAGAGCAAACAGATATAGATTACAATGAAATTATGTCTTCAATCACAATTGGAACATGGTTTGAATTTACTAGCCATAAAACACCAATCAAAGCCAAGTTATCCTGGATTAGTCCAATATCTGAAAAATACTTATTTGTAGACTCTAACGGCATCAAATTAACCGATAAAACAAAGTCAGACTTAATGACTGGTTTAAAAAATGAATCAATTAAAATTTTACATAAGTTTATTTAATTAAGTAATCTTTTTAAATAAATATTGCCAATTTCAACTTTCATGAGTTAATTTATTATGTAAAACAACAATAGTATGACCATGTACTATAAGATTATTTTGCTCTTCCAAATCCTTAAGTACACGACCAGCCATTTCTCTTGAACAACCAACAATTTTAGCTAATTCTTGTCTGGAAACTTTAATTTGAGTACCTTCTGGATGGGTCATTGCACTGGGCTCTTTACATAAGTCCAACAATGTTCTAGAAATTCTGCCCGTGACATCAAGAAACGCTAAACGGTGAACTTTTCGACTAGTTTGTAACAGCCTATGTGTTAATTGAGTCCCAATATAATATAAAACTTGTGCGGCATCTACTTTCAATTCATTCAATAATAACTGGCCTAATCTCTGATACCCCACTTCAGCTAATTCGGTGCTTTCCTTAGTTTTTACCATAACTTCACGGCGCTCAGTACTCATGAATAATCCCATTTCTCCAATAAAATCTCCTTGATTTAAATAGGCTAGAATGAGTTCTTTCCCATCATCATTTTCATATGAAATAGTAACTGAGCCTGATACAATATAATAAAGTGTATTAGCTAAATCTCCAGGGCGAATAATAGAAGTTTTTTTAGGAAACTTTCTTCTATGACAATACCCTAAAAATCTATTTAAAGCTTCAACATCTAACTTGAAGAAGTTGGTATTATGCACCCTTTTTCCAATATAAAGCTCATCTACATTTGGACCATCGTCAAATATATTTCCAGCCATGACCTTTCAACTTTTTTAAATTAATAATCCATAATACAGATATAATTGTTTAATATCCATATAAATTAAGTTTCTTAAGTTCTAAATTTATAATTCACTTACACAATTAACTTTATATAGAATAAAATACATTTTTTAAATTAACTTTCATTGAAATAAATCTGATGGCATTATCATTACATAACACGACGACAGGACAGAAAGAAACCTTTATCCCAATCCATAAAGATACAGTGACCATGTACCTTTGTGGTCCAACTGTCTATAACTATGCACATATTGGAAACGCAAGACCCGCTGTTGTATTCGATGTCTTATACCGCTTATTAAAACACCATTATCCAAATGTTAAGTATGCAAGAAATATAACTGACATAGATGATAAAATCAATAAGTCAGCACTTGAGCTTGGACAGAATATTAAAAAATATTCACAAAAATATGCTGATATATACAATCAAGATATCGAAAGTTTAGGAGTTTTACCTCCAGACATAGAGCCTTATGCAACTGACCATATCCCTCAAATTATAGCCATGATTAAGCGCCTCATTGAAAAAGGCAATGCCTATGAAGCGGAAGGTCATGTACTTTTTTCTGTAGAATCTTATAAAAACTATGGAAAATTATCCAACCGCAAACTTGAAGACATGATAGCAGGTGCACGCGTTGAAGTTGCACCATATAAAAAATATGCTGCTGATTTTGTTTTATGGAAACCATCAGATGAAGCACTTCCTGGCTGGAATTCTCCTTGGGGGCGTGGACGCCCTGGTTGGCACATTGAATGTTCTGCTATGTGTAAAGAACATCTAGGAAATGTGATTGATATTCACTGCGGCGGTAGAGATTTAGTTTTTCCACATCATGAAAACGAAGTAGCTCAGAGCTGTTGCGCTAATTCGACTGAGAAGTTCGCCAACTATTGGTTGCATAATGGTATGATCAATATGGGCAATCAAAAAATGTCCAAATCATTAGGCAACATTTTATTAATCAATGAAGTGACCAAACAATACAAAGGCGAAGTGATACGTTGGTTATTACTAAGTGCACAGTACCGTCAATCGGTTGATTGGTCTGAAGAATCAATTCATAAATCTCAAAAAACAATGGATAGAATATATGCAACTTTGAGGGACAACCAAACAATTGTTGCTGATATAAACAAGAAAAGAATTCCAATTGGTGTAATTAATGCATTGGATGATGATTTAAATACACCAGTTGTATTTGCTGAAATCAATAAAACAGCCAAACTACTAGCTAATGCAAAAACATCTGAAGAAAAACAAATGTATAAATCACAATTATTAAGCTCAGGTGAATTATTAGGGTTATTTCAAGAAAATGCTGAACAATGGTTTAAATCAGGAGAGGCTAATGTGGATAGTGATAAAGTTGATTCATTAATAGCACAAAGAAATCAAGCCAGAATTGACAAAGACTGGGCTAAATCTGATGAAATTCGTGATGAACTGGCCGCTATGAATATTGTCCTTGAAGACTCTGCTAATGGTACAAGATGGAGTATTAAAAAACAATAATGAAAAGACAACAAGAAATAATTCAAGATTTTGATATCTTTTATGATTGGATGGAAAAATATCAATACATTATAGACTTAGGTAAAGAATTAGAAAAACTAGATGATACAGACAAAATTGACTCTAATAAATTACAAGGCTGTCAATCGCAAGTATGGATTGTACATGAAATTATTGATGATAAAATTATCTTTAAAGCTGAAAGTGATGCTGCTATTGTTTCAGGACTTGTTGCCTTAGTTTTGAGTATTTATTCGGGTAAAACTCCCCAAGAAATCATCAATACAGAACCAACTTTTATCACAGAAATTGGATTGGATAAACACTTGTCTGGCACCAGAAGTAATGGGTTGGCCTCTTTATTAGCGAAAATTCAAGAAATAGCAAAACGAAATATTTAAAAATTTGGCCATACCTTATAAATCCAACAATCTAATATACTATCCAATTCATTGACTAAAAGTTCATCTGTGGTTTTTATGTGCTTAAGCTTTAACCTACATATATTATTATCACTAAAACCACCATCAAAGGAGTCACTATTGGTACTTTATAAGGTTTTTGATCTTCAGTCACAATTTTTTGATGATTAATTATATATAAATCTAATATCTATATTTATCTAAAACTCTCATTTAAATCATCTAACACTTGAGAGCCCGGGCACAAATCACTTTGTGATAAACTATTTAATGGTACATCAACACTATTTATGCGTTTATGCGTATCTTGAGAATCCGTATTAAGATATATCATACCTGTTAGAATTTTATTATTTTCACGAACTGATTCGATTACATCCATAGCAGATCTTTTACTCGATAAATCATAATCATGCTTGTTCTTTTGCAGTACAAGTTTACTCCCATCATGTAACTCAACTTCTTGACTTATGCCTTCTGGGTGAACAATTTTCAATTCCTGTCTAACTGGCACAAAATCTACAGTACCCGTAGCTTCAAGATGGTCACGGACATACTCATAACCTTTAGTTGAGCTTGGTGTATTATTAAAAGTCACACAAGGAGAAATTACATCAATAAAAGCAAAACCCTGATGCTCAATGGCTCCTTTAATAATAGGAATTAATTGGTTTTTATCGCCAGAAAAACTTCTGGCCACATATCCTGCACCTAATTGCAAAGCTAATTGACATAAATCTATAGAAGAAAACTGATTGGGCACACCTTTCTTTCCAGCCGAACCTACATCAGCAGTGGCTGAATCTTGTCCTTTAGTTAATCCATAACAACCATTATTCATAACAATATAAACCATATTAAGATTACGCCTAACCACATGAGCAAATTGACCCATACCTATAGAAGCCGTATCACCATCACCGGATACTCCAATATAATGAAGATCTCGGTTTGCCATATTTGCACCAGTAGTTACAGATGGCATTCTTCCATGAACAGTATTAAAACCATGCGCCTTACCCAAGTAATAAGTTGGGCTTTTTGAAGAACAACCTATACCAGAAGTTTTTACGACTTTATGTGGAGCAATATTCATATCAAAATAAGACTCAATAATAGCCGAACTAATTGAATCATGACCACATCCCGCACAAAGAGTTGATAATGAACCTTCATAATCTTTTTTACTTAAACCTAGTTCATTAACAGTGGCTTGTGGATGTCTAAAACTTGATTTTATATAACTCATTTCACCACCTTTTTCATACGACCAACTATAAATGATGCGGTTATTGGCATGCCATCTATATTTAAAATTTCATTTAATTTGTTAGGATTAATATGCAATTCATTGACTAACAAAGTTTTCATTTGAGCATCTCTGTTTTGCTCTATAACAAATAAAGTTTGATGAGCGCTAATAAAATCCTCAACTTCTTGACCAAAAGGAAATGCTTTAATGCACAATGTATCTACTAGAATATTTTGTTTATACAGTAAATCGATGGCTTCTTGCGCTGCATATGAACTGGTTCCATAGTAAACAATACCAATGGAATGATTATTATTCATTATTTCAGCTTTGGGCACCATTGATTTAGCCGTATCCCATTTTTTTAATAATCTATACATGCCTTTTTCATAGACTTTACCATCTTCGGTATAAACAGCATATTCATCATGGGATGACCCTCTAGTAAAAAACGCACCTTTCGTTGGATGTGTCGCTGGGATTGTGCGATATGGTATGCCGTCATCATCCACATCTAAATAGCGCCCCCACCGTTCTTTTTTTGATTCTAAGTCTTCAAAATCAAATACTTTACCCCTATCCCATTGGTAATTATCATCCCACTTAATAGCATCACTCATGTGTAAATTCATGCCTAAATCTAAGTCACTCATCATAATGACTGGGGTTTGTAATTGTTCTGCTAAATCAATACCTTGAATTGTCATATCAAAACATTCTTTAGGATTTGAAGGTATTAATAATACATGTTTAGTATCACCATGAGAAGCATAAGCAGCCGCAATCATATCAGACTGTTGCGTTCTAGTTGGCATGCCTGTACTTGGACCTGATCGTTGAATATCAATAAGAAAAGCAGGTACTTCTGCAAAATAGGCCAATCCTAAAAATTCACTCATCAAAGAGACACCTGGTCCTGAAGTTGCAGTGAAAGCACGGGCACCATTCCAAGCAGCACCAATGACAATACCAATAGCCGCTAATTCATCTTCTGCTTGAACAATAGCAAATTTGTTTTGCCCAGATTCTTCGTCAACCCTATACTTATGACAATATTTTTCAAAGGCCTCTATAACCGAGGTAGATGGTGTGATCGGGTACCAACCAGTCACTGTAGCACCTGCAAACACGGCCCCCAAACCAGTAGCATCATTGCCTTCAATCATAATTTTATCTGCGACTAAGTCACGTCTTTGTATATTTAATTCACAAGTATTTGCATAGTTGTCTTTGGCATAATCATAACCCAATTTTAAAGCATTGATATTTGGTTCAATCAATTTAGCCTTTTTTGCAAATTGAGATTTAATTGATTCTTCAAAAACAGAAAATTCCATATCAAATAAATAAGCTAAAGCCCCTACATATATGATATTTTTAAATATTTGTCTCAAACGAGGGTTGCTATAATTTTCATTACATATTTTAGTAAGAGGTATACCAATTTCAGTAATATCATCACGTTTTAAATGTGCTGGCAATAGACGAGAAGCATCATAGAAAAAATAGCCTCCAGTCATTAAATCATTATAATCTTTCTCAAAGGTCTGGCCATTTGTAGCCACCACAAAATCATACCCTTCACGTCTTCCTAAATAGCCTTTTTCACTTACTCTAACTTCAAACCAAGTTGGTAAACCTTGAATATTAGAAGGGAAAATATTTTTTGCCGCAACTGGAATCCCTAGACGGAATACGGCTTTTGTAAATAGGTTATTGGCAGATGCCGAACCAGACCCGTTTATATTGGCAAAAAGAATGACGAAATCATTAACCGCCTTAATTTTATGGCTCATAGATTACCTGCTTTGGCTTCATTGAGTAAAAATTTTCGCATATCCCAAGCACCTGTTGGGCATCTCTCAGCACAAAGCCCACAATGTAAACAAACATTTTCATCTTTAACCATCACTCTTTTAGTTTTTAAACCGCCTGAAACATATAAACTCTGCTCAATGTTTTCGGCTGGCATTTTTAAATTTTTTCTTAATATATCTTCTTCATCATTGTCAATAAAATTAATGCAATCTGTTGGACATATATCCTCACAAGCATCACATTCAATACACAAATCCTTTTCAAATACTGTTTGAACATCACAATTTAAACACCTTTGAGTCTCTTTTAATGCTTGTTCAATTGTGAACCCTTTTTCTACTTCTATTTTTCTATCAGATAAGGCTAAATCTGTATCTACATGATCCACTATAAATCGTAAATCATCAGATACAGGCGCACTATAAAGCCAATCATGAAACCCCATTTTTTGACTTATTAAAGTGGTACCAGGTGCTGGTCTATCTGTTGTATCTAATTCATTGCAGAATTTATCAATAGAAATGGCTGCTTGATGACCATGAGCAACTGCTGTAATAACATTTTCAGGGCCCCAGGCGGCATCACCTCCTACAAAAATATTTTTTAATGAAGTTTGAAAAGTTGTCTTATCAACTTCAGGCATATCCCAGTCATTAAACTCAATACCCAAATCTCGTTCTATCCAAGGAAAAGCATTCATTTGACCCAGCGCCATTAAGACATCATCACAAGGAATCAATACATCAGGATCACCAGTTGGAACCAGTGTTCTTAACCCTTTTTCATCGTACTCTGCTTTAACTAATTCAAACATCATTCCAACTAATTTGCCATTTTCACTGATAAAAGCCTTAGGTGTATGATTTTCATACATAGGTATGCCTTCATGTTCAGCATCTTCAATTTCCCAAGGAGAAGCTTTCATGTCTGACTTGGGTGACCTCACAACAATTTTCACATCCTTGCCTCCTATTCTTTTTGCTGTTCTACAACAATCCATTGCGGTATTACCACCACCCAACACTAAAACTTTTTCTCCAATAGACTTAGTATGTTCAAAGGCAACGTTTGCCAACCAATCTATGCCCAAATGTATATTAGCATTAGCTTCTTGACGACCGGTTAAGGTTGCAAGGTCTCTAGCTCTAGGAGCACCAGTTCCGATAAAAATCGCGTCATAATTTTTATCAATGATAGACTTTAAACTAGAAACTTTCTCTTTTAAATGTGTTGTTACACCCATATCCAGAATGTAATCAACCTCTTCATCTAAGACTGATTCTGGCAGTCGAAAGGATGGAATTTGGCTGCGCATAAACCCTCCAGCCTTATACTGATCATCATAGAGTTCAACTTCATAACCCAGAGGCATAAGATCACGAGCAACCGTTAATGATGCAGGTCCACCACCAATCAAGGCTATTTTTTTACCATTTTTGATTTTGGGAATATCTGGCAATCTGCTTGTAATATTATCCTTATTATCTGCAGCTACACGTTTAAGTCTACAAATAGCGACTGGCTCACTCTCAACCCTGCCCCTTCTACACGCAGGTTCACATGGTCGATCACAGGTACGACCAAGTACACCTGGAAAAACATTTGATTCCCAATTAATCATATATGCATCATCATATCGACCAGCATGTATTAATCGAATATATTCAGGAACAGGAGTATGCGCAGGACAAGCATATTGGCAATCAACTACT